>LNAP01005446.1_pt1 | contig 26673 bp, 34 predicted proteins | sample 602601 | NCBI WGS metagenome assembly LNAP01 (sample SAMN02440304, study PRJNA202911) | soil metagenome | biome: Subtropical and temperate rainforests or woodlands; isolation source: soil samples (1 kg each in a 20% v/v slurry with milli Q water) were... ... | reverse complement strand
GGTGATGGGCGAAGTGATGCAAGAAGCCGTGGTGATGCGGCATGATGCTCCCGCTTCAATTCAATAACCGTGTTGCACTCAGATCCTGCAACCGCCCCCTTTTAGTTCGAAACCATGAAGTCATAAAAGAACACTCCAACATCACTTGGGAATTGGCGCTGCCCGAAATATCTGAAACCCCACATCTTTTTTATTGGACTGGTAAAATAGATATCTTCAAGTGCAGCACCGAAATCGGTGTGTTAACGGTGACGCACTCCCCAAGTATTTCAGTTGATGGAAAGTCTGGTATAACCTGTGAAAACAATATAACTGCAAACTTAGAATACAAGGAACCTATAGATTTTGAAAAAGCCATCGATAACATTTCAACTTTTGCTAGATTTTTTTCGATTGTCGCAGGCCGCACTCAAAAAATTAGCAGTATAAAAATCAAAACATTAGAGTCTCCGCCAGACAACTACACAAATATATATTGCAGCTATGACTCATCAATTTCGGCGACCCCTCTTCAGGATTCCAATGACACTCCTTTAAATCCGATTCATAGGTCTGATGAGTTCTCAGTCGTCCTACAGAACTGGATCAACAGGGAACAGGACTGGAGGATTGGGCGGATTCAATATTTGAATGGATTAAACAAAAACCGTTCTTATGATACAGATAGGCTTGTATCTGCCGCAAACGCTTTTGATATATTGCCTTCAAAATCTACGATAGCAAATCGGGAAATTAGCGAGGAGTACAATACCGCCCGGGAGGAGTGCATCAAAATACTCGAAGCGTTACCTAACTCGGAGGATCGCGCGGCAGCTATTGGCGTTATGAAACGATGGGGAAGAGCAAATTTACGAAGTAAAACCCTGCATAGAGCAGCGATCGTCAAGAGTCATATCCCACAAATAAGTGTCGGTATTGATCGAATTTTAATTTTAGCAATAAAAACCAGAAACTATTTTGTTCATGGCTCCGATGAATTCAACTATAAAAAATACGAAGATTTTTTGCCGCTTTTTACTGATGCATTAGAATTTGTTTTTTCCGTATCCGACATGATTGAATGTGGCTGGGAACCTAAACTATGGCTCAAGTCCCACCCCTCGTACTCTCACAACTACTCCTACTTCATAAACTCTTTTAAAAAAGAGATAGATTTAATCAAGCTTGTAAGCGGCGAAGCAAAGCATTGGCCAACGTAGCTTCAGGCAGTCTACACACATTTTAGAACGGCACGTTCCAGGTTCAGAGCGTACGGTCAGTACCTGTAGTGTTCGTGGAATCGGACCGTCGCTTCTCTTCATGCACCTGTATGGCAGGGACTACACTGTGTTTTCTCTCATTTCTCAGTTGCCACTTAAAGGAAGCGATCGTGCTCGAAAGAATTGAATGGATTCGCGGTATCGGGCTACTCCACGATGTGGACGGCAAAGCATTCAAGCTTTCCAAAACGCAGTTGATCTATGCGGACAATGGACGTGGAAAATCGACTCTGGCCAGCGTCTTGCGATCAGTTGCGGACGGGGACGCCTCAGTGCTTCTCGACCGGAAGACAATCGATGGCTCGAGTGCACCAGATGTATCTTTAGCATTCGGTAGTGGACATAAGGTCATTTTAACGAAAGGCATATGGTCAGAATCACGGCCAGAGCTTCTTGTGTTTGACACGGAGTTCATAGAAAAAAATGTGCATTCCGGTGGCGTCGTGTCGCCTGGCCAGCGGAAGAATCTCTTGCAATTTGCATTGGGTGCATCCGCCGTTAAAGCGAGGGTCGGGGAGGAACAAGCTACCCAAAAGTCATCGGAAGCCAACGCAGAACTCGCCCGGACGACGGCTCAGCTTGCGGGCTATCATCAAGGTATGCTCTTCCAAGCATTTCAGAAGTTGGCACCAACTACGGAGTCACTTGCACAGCCTCTGATTGATAACCTAAGAAAACGTTTACAGGTTGCACAAAACATCGATGTAGTGCTTAAGAGGCCCTTTCCAGAAGATATTCAAGAGCCGTCGTTCGACTTGGATGCCCTGTTCAAGATCCTCAATCTATCATTGAAGGACGTTGAGGAGGATGCAGAGCAAAAAGTCTCCGCGCACATTGCCCATATGCGCAATCCCTCAATCGAACGATGGATCAGTGAAGGCCAGGAATTCGATAATGGCTCAGCCTGTCCTTACTGCAACCAACCCACCACTGGTGTCGAATTAGTACGTGCCTACCGCACTCATTTCAACAAGGAGTACGAGCAGCTCAAAAGCAGCGTGTCGATGCTTGAGCGAGGAGTCCAAACAAGAACTGCTGAGGCTGTGATTGATAAGTTAGCGATGGCAACTGCTAACGCCTGTGCTTCCATCGCCTTTTGGGCGGGAGAGGTTCAAATCGATAGTCCTAACTTCGCCATAGACCAGGCAAAAATCGATATCGGCGCGGTGCGGGACAGCTTGCTCAGTTTGGTCCAAGCCAAATTGAACAGACCACTAGAGCCAATCGGTAGCAGCGATGAAAAAGCCAGCGCTCAACAGCGATGGAATACGGTTTTGAAGCACATTCGAGAAACCAACACACAGATCCAGCGGGCACGGTTGCTGATTAATGAGTTTCGTGGAGGGTTAACGACGGAGAATGTCGGCACAATCAATCAAGAGGTACTGAAATTACAACTGAGCGTGACGCGCGGAAAAAAAGAAGTAACCGATCTGTTGACACTACTCGCTGATGCTAAGAAAAAATCGCAAGAGGCAGAGTCCAACAAGAAGGCTGCACGTGCGACTCTCAATGATCAGATGGCGACAACACTAGCCGCTTTTCAAAAGACAATTAATAAGATTTTGAAAAGATTTGGGGCTTCTTTCACCATCGAAAAAATGGACGCCAACTTCCGAGGCGGCCTACGAAGTGAATACGGTCTATCGCTTCGTGGAATGTCCATTACACTCGATGGTACGCCAAAATTTGCTACGGCGTTAAGTGAAGGGGATAAGCGGACCTTGGCGTTTTCATTTTTTATCGCCACGGTCAACTCAGATGCGGACTTGGCAAAAAAGCTGGTAGTTATCGATGATCCAATGTGCAGTCTAGACGCCAATCGTAAGTCCCAGACCAAAGAGATACTTCGCATCATTAGCACTCGTGCCGAACAGCTTATCGTGCTGGCGCATGACCCTTTCTTCATCCGAGATCTAAAGGAGGTCCTCAGTCAGAAGGGCTTACCTGCCTTAGAAGTGCTGCAGTTGCAACACTCAATTGACGGCTATAGCCAGTTAGCAAAATTCAACGTGGAGCAGGAGTGTGAGTCATCCTTCTACAGACACCACAGACTGCTAATGGAGTTCTGCGCTGGTACTGCCCACGATAGCAGGATGGTAGCTAAAGCGATCCGTCCTTTTCTCGAAGGATACCTGCACAGACGATTCCCCGGACTGGTGCCTAGGGACCTGATGTTTGGCGGGATACTTGCGCATATAGGGACCGTGCTCCCTACTGATCCCTTAAACTTCGCCTCTCCGCTTGTGGAGGAACTGAAGGATATCAATGGCTACGCTGGCCAATTCCATCACGATACCAACCCTGGGGTTTGCGACACTCTGCCTGTTACTACATCCGAACTTCTTACTTATAGTCAAAGAGCGCTGGTTCTGGTTTATCGGGGAACTGTGTAATGAACCTTCGGCGTACCATCTGACAAGGCACGTTTGGCCGACTGCAGCCTTTCGCGTAGCTAACGCTACGTTGCCGGTGCACTAGCCAAACTCCCACGCAGTCGTGCACCAGCACTTTCATCCGGTTAGCCCGGTGATTGGCGAACAGATAAGCGCAGTGCGGCTTCGCCGCACCGAACACCGCGATCACCCGGGCTAATGCCGCCTCAGTGCCGGAGCGCATGTCCATCGGTTCTGTGGCCAGCCAGTTCGCATCAATGCGGATCATTGAGCGACAGCCCGAATAAATTGCGCGCAGCCTTCAGGATCCGAGGTTGGCCATTTAACCGTGATCAATTGCCCGGCCATGGGTAACTCAATGATCGTTGATGCTTCGGCTGGCCGTTTAACCCAAACATCGTAGTAAATGGTGATGCCGAGCTGATCCATGTGCTGGATTTCAACATCCAGTGTCATGTGAAGCAGACTGGTTCTTTACAGGAACAAGACATGCGGCAAGAGGTTTGCCAGGTGATGGAAGGGGACTCGGAGGCGTTTGAGCGACGCTACCAGCGCTTGGGAGGTGAGGTCTGATAGGGCTTGGGCACCCACGCTAGGGTGTGGAAGGCTAGAAAAAACTAACCCCCTGGTGCGCAGTACAGATACTGGGATCTGCCCGAGGCGTGGGGGCTATTCTTGCCATGGAGGATAACACGACGTAGTCGATGGCTGCAGTCAGTTCTGACAACGGGCATACGCCGGTGGCGGTATAGGGCAGTCTGAACTTAGCAATCTACATTCGTGAATCGTCAAAATAGTGTGAATGCAGGTGGGCTTGATTTTTTTTGTGTCGGTTCGCAGGTCGTGGTTGATTAAAAATTCTACAAAGCTAGCTTTATGCGCAATTATGCAAAAATTCATAATATGTCTCGAAGCGCGACAGGATGGTTCATAGCGGTATGTGGATTCTGTGTCTGAATCGCTCCGGGTTTTCTAGACTGCCCCGTGGAATCAGCATGATCTGTTCAAAAATCAAGATTCCCTTCCGCTCAACCATCAAGGACGTGGATTCGTAGACACTGAATTGTAAAAACTTCAGTTCTTCTTTTAAAAATTTTACGCGATTAATATTCCTAGTGATTGAAAAATCAGTATGCAGTTGATTCTTAGAAAAAATAATTTTACAACCAACCTCTTTGGTACAACTAACCGTTCTAAAGCTCATCAAAAAAACCCGCTTCGGCGGGTTTTTTTTCGCCTAATGCCTCCCTCTGTAAGGCCACCAAGGAGCCTGGCTGGTATCGATAAGGCCGTGAACCAGTGCTATCTACCGGTAGATTCAAAGCAACAAAATGCCCCCCTTGCACTTTAAAAAGTTGAGTGACACTGGGTTCACAATCGTAAACAGTGGTGAACCTATGGCCGCAAATCATCATGGCGCCCCGACAAAACGTGTCTGCGCCCACACTGATATTTTCACGTACCACTATAGGAATAAGGGTGGTCTACGCAGTGATCTGAACTATGCCCACGCTACCTTGTGCGGTGCGTGTGGTCAGAAAGTTAAGGATTGGTTGGCCTATCAGGGCAAGGGTTTCCATAAGCTTGAGCTCCCCAAGCTACAGGGTCGTACGCCAGCTTTGATCAGTTGGGGGAATCGAGTTCGCATCGAGCGACTGCGGACCCTGGGGCCCTTGATGAGCCATTTGAAGGCGTCGAGTGATCCCTTGGCCACTGTGTCATTAAAGGTTCTGGAGTTGATGTTCCAGGTGCCCAGCGCGAGTTACTGGGTTGATGTGGAGAAGCAATCTTACAGCTGGTACTCCCTGCAGGGTGACGTTTCGCTGCTGCTTCGTGGCTCCCAGTGCCCCGACAACCCACAGCGAAGTCCTTCCGCCGTTGGCTACTGGTTGGAGGCTCGGCCGGTAGTTGCGCAGGAAGCGATTGCCTTTGTCAGGGATAACCTAAAGGCATCCATCGCCGCTCAGGTTCCAAGCAGCGATCCTGAAAAGGCTTCTGCATAATCACCTGAGGTGTGAATCAGGTTCGCGTCACGGCAAACGTGAGGCGCACCCTCTTACCGTAATACTTTGTGTGGGGGAGGGCGTCAGGTTCGCCCCTATACGAAGGACTAATTGGGACCCTCGCAATTCGCGCTAGTTGGAGAATTGGACATCACGTTTCGGAGATGCCCCATGCGCGTAAAACATTGTCGAATGGCCTTACTAGTGGCGCTCGGGGTCTCCCCGGGTATTGCACTTGCCGCACCTGGCCTAGAAAACATGGCCGACAGTCTGGACGAGTTGATGAAGTTCCTGCCTATGGTCATGGCCCCGATGTTTCTGTTGGCGGCCATTATGTACATTTTTTCAGGAAACTCTGGGCAATCTGTTGAGCGAGAAGCGAGCGCTGAAACACCTTCACCGTTACCGTCCTCAGTAGGGCAGCTTCAGGAAACTGCGAATGGGCCTGATCCGGTTGCGATAACAATGACTGATCGCTTGGAGCCCATTCAAGCGGAGCAGCCCGGGAGGGTGGGTCGGAAGCTGCATTTGGACTGAATACGGAATACAGCCATGAGACAGTCATCAGGCAGCCTGGCGAGTCGGGCTCCTCGATCGCGATTTACCCCAAAATCAGGTCTTCGAGTCAAATATCGGGGATTAAGCTCGTAAATACCGAATGGTTCGTCCTTAAGGTCAGCCAGAGCCCATTTACCTGACTATGGGGTAAACAAGGGTCGAGCTCGATGGATCACTCTGCAATGACTTGGTCTTGGCATACATGGCCAGTTGCTCGATAAAACTGCTCGGCGGTCTGTCAAGGTGGGCTTTCCTAGCCCAGCTTAAGCAACCTTCGGGCGACATGATGGCCAACGACCTCCTTCTCCACCATCTCAACTCCTGATGCGCCTCCAGTCGACAAGCTTGCATTTCTGAACTGGGTGGCATGCTTGATAAGCCTTCTCGGGCACGTCTCCTGGTGGGGCGAACCCTCCCAGTGCAAGTGGGGTTTGCCCCAGTTTTCGGCTCAGATGTAGCTCCAGTTGACCGTGGCCTCGTGAAACACTGAACCCATAGATTTTTCATCTGGAGATGAGATTGATGTCTGTACCTGACACCAACAACGATCGCATCAGCATTCCGCTAATGCTGGCTTTTCCCGTGGTGGCCATCAACACGTTTGAGATGAGCCGGGCTATTCAAGTCGTCGGTTCGGCAGCGAAGGAACGGAAAAAGACGTTTGAAAGCATGCCTTTCAAGCAAGTTCCTTCGCCCGATTACATTAAGAACCTGGCTGGCAAGGCTGATAAAAACGGTCGAGGTACAGTGATTTTTGACCAGTACTTTTTTGATCGCAGTAAGGCCAATCCTGAAAACCTCCCAAGTTTGAAGGCGTCCTTAGCCACAATTGAGGAGCTCGGTGTGACGTATGTCATCGCCGGCCGAGATGTGCTGTCCGAGGAGTTTGTCTATCACATCGACCTCCCTCCGATGGATCAGCAGGAGGTGATTGACGTACTGCTGAGTGCTGAGCGCGATGTTCAGTTTGCAAGCGAAAGTTTGGCCGGTCGGGCGGACATGACACCAACAATCTTCAGTGAAGCCGAACGCGCGATTATCGCGAACCACGCGATGGGGTTGTCTCACAGCCAAATGCGTAACGTGTTCATCTACTCGGCCTATCTGAAGCGTAAAGGGCATGAGTATCTTGGGGAAATCCGGCGGGAGAAAAATCACATCCTGCGTGATGTGGGGCTGGATGTACTGGAACCCGTGGCCATCGACACGGTTGGTGGACTGGGACCGCTCAAGGAGTTTCTGAACATCCGTAAGGCTGGCTGGGAAAAGAATCTTTCGGTCAAAGGGCTGCTGTTGGCCGGTGTGCCTGGCGGCGGGAAAACGCTTATGGCCAAGGCAGCCGCAGGTGTATTCGGAACGACATTGGTCCGGCTGGACATGGGGCGCTTCTACTCGAAATACCTCGGTGAGACTGAGGCGAAGTTCACCCGTGCGCTGCAGACCGTCGAGCAGATCGCGCCAGTCGTTGTACTGATCGATGAGATCGAAAAGTTCTTCGGCAGCTCTGAAGGGGAGCATGAAGTTTCGAAGCGTCTGCTCGGCACCTTCCTGTACTGGCTCCAAGAACGAAAGGGCAAAATATTCATCGTGGCGTCGGCCAACCGGGTGAGTCAGCTCCCACCAGAACTGATGCGAGCAGGGCGATGGGATCGGTGCTTTTTCATCGACTTGCCCAGCATCGAGGAGCGCTCCTCAATCTTTAAAATCCATATCAACAAGGCCAAGGCCAACCCCGCAGAATTCAATCTGCCCGCGTTGATCGAGGGGAGTGAGGGCTACACCGGGGCTGAAATTGAACAAGCGGTGGTTGATGCTTTGTACATCGCCAATGCCAAGGATACTGCGCTGAGCCAGGAAATTTTGATGGCAGCATTGGGTGATATCACGCCTACAAGCGTCACGCGCAAGGCCGACATCGACAGCATCCGGCGCCTGGGTGAGCAAGGGTTTTACCCCGCCAACACCTACGACGAAGTTCCCGGCTCAACAATGGGCCGGCAGCTTAACGTCGACTAACAAGAGAAAATGCCAATGAGTCATATCGTTAAAGGAAAGGTATCGGTTTCCTACACGGACCTGGATGTGCTGGTAAAGGCACTTTCCGGGCTCGGGGAAGTTCGCGAAAACGAAAAGCTGTATCGAGTGGGCGTTGGGTACACGGATGAGCGCTACTCGCTGGTCCTGGTGGATGCCCAAGACCACCAGCGCCGGATCGGATTTCGTCTTGAGGGCGCCGTTTTCAACCAGTACCAGGAAGACTATGGACTGCCCAGACCAGCAACAAGATCGTCGATCGCTATCTGGCGTACCACTACGAGAAACAACTCAAAGCTGAAAACTATAACGTGACGGTGATGACTCAGGCCGATGGCACGCTCGAGGTTGTTGCTGAGGAGGTGGTGTGGTGAAGAAAGTCGTTATCACGATCAAGGGCGGCCGTATCAATGGCGACTTCCAGGGGTTCCACGGCAAGACCTGCGAAACGCTGGAGCAGCGTCTGCGCCCCGAAGGCCTCGAGTTGCAGGAGGTCGAAAAGAAACCGGAATACGACTTTCAGAGTGAAAGTGATCAGGCAGAGTACGTCTCCAGCTAATCGCTCGACAAACCCGAGACCGTATCCAAACCGAGCTAGTGCGTCGACGTGTGGCTGGCTCGCAGGGTAGGTCTGGAGTTATGGGGTGATGTAATCGGATTCATGGCTGGTAGGGCAATGGAGTTTTTGGATGAACAGCGCAAAACAAATCTTTCTCATCGCTGCTGTAGTGGTGCTCATTGGTTGGATTGCAACGGGCTGGAGCGCTTTTCTGTTCCTTGCCCTTGCGTTAGGGCTGTTCGGCTCGATCGGATCGTTCGAGAGTTCAAGTTTTAGCCCGACCTTGGAAGCTGAGGCCACTCGAAGCTCTGTCGTTGTTACGGATGTAACTCCCATCAAACCAGCCGAGTTGGCTTTGCCAGGGCGAGCCATAGTGGCCCCAACAACTGAAGGGGCTGTTAGGCCTTCAGGTAGACGTCTTTTTTTGGATGATGTCACCGACAAGTGACGGAGCAGAGAAGAGCGCTTATGTCTCATAAAAGACGAATCGTCATACGCAATGGAACCGTTACCGGCTTTGCCGATGAGGTCAGCTTTGCGGGGCTTACCGTAACGGGTTTCGACAAGAAGCGTGTCTCACGCGTCCTCCCTACGGGCCGCTTTCAGCGCGGTTGCTTCCTGGTGCTTCGCGCACTGGTCAATGATGAGTCAAAAGCCGCGGCGTGGACCAGGCGCTGGCGCTGCCAATGGAACGTCCAGATCGACAAAGAATCGCATGGCCCGTTCAAGAGTCGTTCGGCCGCAATTCACTTTGAGAAGGAGTTCGTTTACAGGCAAGGGAAACTTGGCAGCCCTGTGCAGTTGGTGGGAGCGATAGATAGTGGTGATTGATAATTTGGTCCGGGTTGCAGTTGTTTTGTTGGCGGTTTCATTGGGTAGCATTGTCGGGACTGCGTCAGCTGAGGAAGGCTCGTCCTCGTCGCAGCTGGTCAAGCAGGATGTTCTGTCGGTCAAGACACTGAACCTGCGATGGGATCAGTGGAATCATGAGGCAGGGAGTGAGCTCAAGGTCTGCCCGGGACGATTTCGTACAATTGGCGGGGAGATACGGTGCCGGGTTCCCGATGGTGGTCTCAATGGCCTTCTGGGGGGCATGGTCACTGGTGAGTCCATGACTGTAAATTGGCAGGCGGTACCGCCAAGATTCTTGATATCACTCAGAACGGCGACCAGAACAGGTTGCAGATCAAGTTCTCATATCAGGCTACTGGTGGTCCGGTGTCGTCCTTCACGGATCTCAGCGCGATTGCCACTCGCAATCCCACCGAGGCGGACGGCGTCGCCAAATCAGTCCTTGGTTGGGGTTTTGGAATAGGGTTTGGGATCGTCCTCTTCATTGCCGTAATGGTGGTCCACTTCGAGCGCAAAGAAATATCAACCGCCGTGTCTGAGCGAGTTGACAGCCTTACCCGGTTGCGGGTCGAGCAGGCTTCCCAACAACCAGCAGCCCGGGTGATTACGCCTCCACCACTTGTTTTACAGCCTACGCAGCCAGCGCCTCCAACGGCTGTGACGTCTCCAGAATCGACCCCTGCTCCTGGTCGACGGCTCTATCTGGATTGATTTTTCATGGACTGGATTAATCCGATCGGTTGGCTCCGGCCACCCCTTACATCCCCCAGGTACACACAATGCCCCGCCGTAAAACGTGGGGCCATGTCCGTAGAAGGACGCGAGTTTCGCGTGCGCGAAAACACAATTAGGAACAAGCAGAAAAATGACACAAATCCTTATCGTATTGGCAGCGGCTGTGCTCACTTACTTCTTGTTTGGTGGCGTGACCAAAGTGACAAGAGTCTTGGCCTCCACAACCTTCGAGGTTCTCGGATTCAACGTTCCAGCTCTGTTTGTTCTCTTCGTCTCCCTTATCCTCGGTTCTACGGTGTGGATGTTGTTCGAGGCTTTCGGCATAAAAACCGCAGCCGTAGCCGGGGCTGTAACCATAGAAGCGTTGGCCTTTTACTCCCTGAGTCGTTCCGGTGCGTCGAATGGCAGCGCGTCGCTCTGGCTCTTTAACGCCTTTGCCCTCGGCGGGTTGTTCATCTTGTGTGTTGCACTGCTGGCTTAGGGCAAAGGAAACTCTCATGTCAGCCTCGCATTTGTGCCCTCGCTTTGGGGCGAATCGATGCCTTTTTCCCGCCTATATACGCGACCCTTTCACCTGTCAAAGGCGAGTCGAGGGTCCGTCACATGAAGTTCTTAAAACCGATCATCATCTGTTCCGCGTTCTACATCCTGATCCAGCTTTTTTCAATCAGGCCGGGCATCGATGGCGTGACGTATATGGCAGCAAGTTTCCTTGAGTACCTGGTTTCCGCATTGGTGATCATGTGCGGCCTATACCTGGCTCACAGTCTCACCGGTACGAAAATCCTGACTGTCCTAAAACTAATTTTGATGGTGGTTCTGGCCTCGGCGATTTCCATTGGCGCGTATGCGATGGGCGGCCATCTGAATTCGCTGATCAGCCTGCATCTTCTGGCAGTTACCTCGGCCATCGTTGTGCTTTCGGGTACTGGCATTTACCTGATAGTCATAGCGGCACTGCTGGCCAAGGAGAATGCACCTGCAAGGATCGATTAGCGCGTTGGCCATGGATGGACCTGCTCCCTTTCAGGAGCAATGGTGCTCAAGATAGCCCCGGCTATTGGGGCAAATTGGCGGATCAATGACCAACTGGTTGATCAGAATGGAACACATAGCCAAGCAGGATGCTGCCATGACAGACCTTAGTAATTTCAGACCCGCTCAAACGGATTCAGCAACGGGACCGACGTTTTGGTTGTCAATTCTCGAGAAGTGCTTGTCAGCTCATCCAGTAAGATCGGTGCTCGATCGTGCTCAACGCTTGACCTGCCAATTCGTCCGTGATCGCCTTGATTCAGAAGACTCTTCTGGTGAGTTTCGAAGCCAGCAGTTGAACGACACTGCCCAACTGGTGACGCACGACTCGTGCGATCCACGGGCGGCGCTAAGTTCGTCGAGCGCACGGGTGCAACGATTTGACCGGCTCTACAAGAATGCCGGTATGACCCATCGAGTTGAGGCAGTAATTTATCTGGAATTCGGCGGCGCCGAAGCGGCGACATTTTGGATGAGAAAGCCGAGCGATGAGGCAATTCAAGCTACGCTCAGAAGGCGAGGGTCGCTTAGCGTACAAAATTACCAACTTATTGAATTGTAGAGTGTTCACCGTTCCCATCGTGGGAATGCAGACCTGATTATGGGGTAATTTTCTGGGTCGGCGTCGACTACTTGCATACCATAACCGTTGGGTATCATGGAACTTCGATCACAGAAAAATGAGAACCTCGATGCCCATCACTGAGCTCCGACTGTGCGCACCTATCAGCCTCGTAATGGTTGGAGCGGCCTTGAGCACGGGCTGTGTAAATTACACCGCTCGCCTCGAAGGCAATGCACATGCTGCCGGCCGCACGACTGAGATTTATACCGGTGGAATCTACCCTGTCCAGGCGGTACTGCCCAAGTCAGTGAAAGGCGAGGTGTTGAGGGTGTACGTCGAGGGCGATGGGTACGCTTGGGCGACTGCAAGACAACCCAGCACAGATCCAACCCCTCATGAAAACCTTGTAGCAAATCTCGCTGCCAACGATCCCGGCGGAGCTGTGTACCTGGCCAGGCCCTGCCAGTTTGTCTCGAACGAGCATTGCAATCCCAAGACGTGGACCGATCAGCGTTTCAGCCCCCAGGTCATTGCATCCATGTCGTCCGCACTTGACGCCGTAAAATTGCGGTATACGGTGACGCGCATGGAGCTGGTGGGTTACTCAGGTGGCGGCGCAGTTGCTCTGCTTCTGGCTGCGAAAAGGGATGACGTAGTTTCAGTGCAAACGCTAGCTGGCAACATAGCCGTCACGGCTTGGACGCAGCTGCAGGGGTTGACGCAGTTAAGTGGTTCGCTTGACCCGGTGAGCTATGTCGACAAGCTCAGGACGATTCCTCAGCGCCATCTGGTCGGTGACCAGGACAGTGTGGTTCCTCGGGCGGTGTCATCGGCGTACCTGTCAAAGTTGGGCAGTACGCAGTGCGTTGAGATAGCCACAGTCCATGCGAACCATCACGATGGGTGGCGTGCTGCCTGGGCTGACTACAGCCGACGGCCTACCAGCTGCGTGAAATAGCGTTTGTGACCGATGACGATCCGAGAATCAGTAAGCCGGCGCTAAGCGCCGGTTTTTATTAAGGGGGTCAATGCCCAACCGGTGGGGGCCTCAACAGGCGGATTGCACTCGACGGGCGCGTTCGGTTTGGCGGGCTTGGAGGTGGTACCCATCCGCCAACAGCAACTCCTTAATCGCCCTCGATCGGCGGCAGTCAAAGGGCAGACTGGAGCGGGGGAGATCACGAGCGAGGCTGGAGATGCGCGCGGTTCGTGCGCGGAGCCAGTTGGCGTCGGCAGTTAGTTGTGCATCCGGATTTGATATAAGGATCGCGAGCACCTTTTCTGCTAGGTCAACGGTGAGCACGACCCGGCCCAAGATGTGGAAGTCACCATGCCTGATCGTAGCGGCGTCGTTCGCAGTCATTGCTGCAAGGTTAGAAGGTACCCCGGCGCACACCTTATGGGTACCAAAGAGCTTAAACGCCTCCTCAAGAAGATCCCCGGCACTCAGGCGTCCTACTTGCAGAGGGACGATAACCCGCGCTCCCGCTTCAACCCAGTTCCTCACTCGATGTGCATGTTCAGCCCATAGCTCAAGGGTGGAAACCTGATCCCCAACCACGTCGGGCGCAACGATTGATAGATTCCCGGATTGCGCAGTTTGATTAATGAGCGTCTCGTAGGTTTGAAAAACCTTTTCCCAGTCCATGGTGGTGCGCTTCTGGAAGGCGCTGAACGCACCTGAATCAACGAACAGTTTGCCCCCGGCGTTTAGGTGTTTTGGCAGCGTAAGGAAAATCTGGCGTGTGGTGAGTAGTGTGGCGACAACGCCAACGGGCAAGCCAAGATCAGTAGCCGCCCTCAGGTCAGCAGATGAGGACATGCCGGAATGGAATGCGTACTTCCATGGAGTATCTGATACGGACATCGTGTAGTACCTGAGAGAATTCAGACTCCATCCTCTCGCGCTTGCGAAATATGCAAGCCCGGTCCTTTGGCCTCATACACAAGGAGCAGGTTGCGGTACAACACAGATAATTTGGACCGTTTGCAGGGGCGAATACCAGTCACAGACAAAGTGCCGATCTGTGATTCTTTTGCGAAAGTCTCGTGGAGCTACGCCGTGACAATTCGATCGCTTTTCAATGAACTCAATGAAGTTGGCATTATTGCCGTAGTGATTGACGAAAATTGCTTAAGTGCGGTGCTTGACGGAAGCCGAAGCAGCCAATCTTTAATTGAAGAGTTGAGTTCGTCCTCTCGAAAGAGTGGCTATTTTGTTCGCCTGCCAGGGGCGAATGAATTGCAGGTCGACCAGTGCCTCCGGAAATGGGGGGGCGAAGGAGCGGCCAAAATCTACCACCTCCCTGTATTTGATAATGCCTTCACAAGCGGCGAGGAGCGGATGTTTCTGCGTGCAGAAGCTGCTCATCTGTTGCACGAAGGGTTGGCCAGAATTCGCGGTGCCGCCGGCAGTGATCCAGCATTCGTCGAGTCAATATCTGACGCTCTTTACCATTTACCGAACAATGTTGTTGCTGATGGCCAACGCAGTTTGGAAAACCTGCGAGAACTTATTGGTCCAGCGAAGAAGGTGCTTTTAGAGGCAAGATCGAACAATACGAAATATACTTACTATTACCGAATGATCCCGTCGCCAGCTGTTATGTATGTGATGTCGGCCATCGCAGCAGTCGACGCTGTAACGTCACTCGCTCAGGGTAAGTTGGTGTATGGTAGCGTGGTTAGTGCGCTTTCGGTTATATGCGCATTGATTGGGCTAGTATCCTGGCGCAGGAAGAGAGTTAAAGGTTAGTTGTTCTATTTTTCGGATGGCGAAATTGTAAGTCTACAGCAATTACTGGGTAGACCTGAGAGGGTTTCTAGATCTAGTGGCCAGGATACCTTTGGTTGGCATTATGAAGTGTAAATCCTTGGTGTAAGAGGAGATGGGGTTTTAAGTCTTTCTTATCAATAGGCATTCGGCTTACCCCTTCAGTCGCGGCTCTGCACGGCAGCCAGAAGGGCCACGGCGGCTGCTTAATTCGAGCATTATCAAAGCATGTTAGTCATCATAATAATGGTGGCTATAATTTGATTCTTTAATTGCACTTTGCCATGGTTTTGCCACGGCCCAGTCCAATAGTTCTGATCGCATGAATGCGCCAGTAAATTTGGTCCTTGCTCACGCAGCCGTAGATAAGGGCTAGATAACGCACGTTTGTGTATGGAATAGACTCAAATTATCTAGTGCTTTCAAGACTTCACAAAACAAAGAGGAATATGACAGGCAAAAGATTTCTTGCAGTGGAGCCTGTTATTAATCATAAAATGTGATGCCGAGCCACCAGCATGGAGAGCAATGGAGGGCGATTTCACCGTAGTGGAGCCCGGTCTTGCACATTGAGAAGTCCATGAGAGGGTCATACCAAATACGCGAGGTGTTTGGTATGACAACTAAAGATAAATACCCTGATTTTCCAATGGCTATTCGTTGGCATGCAATCAAGGTAGCGCTGTTGGCGATGGGGATTTCCCTCTCCTCACTTTCCAAGTCCTCAGGTGTGACAGGCATCGCTTCGGCTGGGAATCGTAACTATCCAGCAGCGCAAACTGAAATTGCCAAAGCGCTCGGAGTTTCCGAAGGAACCCTTTTCCCAGAGCGCTACGATGTCGTCTGGAATGATGAGCTCCAGGCGAAAATTGAGTCCACGTTGCCAGAGCTGTTTGATCTGCCGGTTGCGGTCCCTGCGCGCCAGCTCTTCACAGATCTCTTGGAGAAACACTCAGGTAGTCCAATCGACCTAGAAGGCTTACCAAGTGAGGAGCCTGCGCGTTTGACGTGGATTAAAGCGGCCTTGCGTAACCGGGGTTTCGTTCTGATCAGCCTTACCTCGCACCTTGGTATCAGGCGGTCAGCATTGGATACCTTGGGCTCTACCAGGCTGGATAACCTGCAACATCTAGTGGCCAGATGCTTAGGGATCAGGCCAGAGCAGATTTGGCCAGAGCGTTATGATGGTTTGGGGCGGCCAATTCCAAAGGTTAGGTCGCGGGCTAAGGGGCCAGAGCACCGAGAACCCCAAGTGGTTTATCGGCTTGATCTCACTAAAGGCCTATGGTTGCCGGTGAGGGACCTGGTCGGGTTGCCAGGTATGGCCACCGATGAAACGTTCATTGAACACCGGGCGCATGTGCAAGGGTGGCAGATGCGGCAGCGTTTCGGCGTCAATGAGATCGCCTTTGGATCGCTCCCGGAATCGACCAAGCAATACCTCCTCACGCCAACCGCTCTTGGGGCAGAAGAGTCAATTGTTCGTTCGCGTAGACGGTTGAGCGGACCAGTGTCGGTTGAGGCGACCGGTAAGCATGAGGCGGCCACCATCACCGTTGTTAAGGTCAACGTGGTCGATAAAGCGGTGCACCTGCAAATGGGAGTGGAGGGTGATCTGGCTGTCCTAAACAGAGAGCAAGTTTCTCTGCTTGCGGCTGCACTCATTGATGCCAGTCAGGAAATCCCTGAGTGAGCATTTGATTCTGGGCTGACAGTTATTTGCTCGCGTGCTGCTCGTGCCCGGCCGTCAGGCACGGGGCTCCACTGTCGCTGCTGCCATCCAACTTCGGAACTCCATTTTTTCACTGCGAGTCACGATCCCAAGGTTGCAGTTTGGGGTTACGACGTATCTTGGACTCAAACATTTCAGGATCTTTAACGATGACGCCATTTTTGAACCTTGCCACTCACATGACTGCATTGTCGGCTTCGCTGTCTATGGAGGTGATGGCAGTATCAACTGATGAACTTCAAGGGCTTTTCGTTGAAGCCCTAGATGAGGCGGAATGCCGAGTGCTTCATCGGATCAGCGCCGGCCGGCTTTACGTGCACCCATTTGCAGCCATGGCGGTTCACTCATCCTGGCTGGCCCGGGTAGCCGATTTGCTCTGCGTTGACGTAGGCGATGAAGAGGGTTCCTTTCTAGGCCCCCATTGCGAGCTTTCCGAGGCGGCCCTCGCCGATCTCATGCGTGCGTGCGCTGTTGCACTTATGAAGGCATCGGACGACATGAGGCGAGTAACCGGCGCAGGGCTTGTTGATGCAGTCAGGCTTTCATCAACGTCGGGTGAGCCCCTGGCGCAATCTCAAGTGCGCTTGGCCCACATGCAGCGTGGACTGCGTCTCGTCTCGGCTGCTTGAACCTCGAGGAAAGATTCATTTGTTTGGTTATGGTGGGGGCTAGGGAAGCTGGCTCATCCGCCGCCCAAGCCACCAGTTTGCCCCCTGAACGGGTACAAACCTGCCCCCTTCGGATCAGCCGGGTGTTTACAGTTGCTTCCATCAATGGCCTGGCGTCGCTAGGCTAAAAGTGGATAAGGCAATTCGTAGATGCAGATTCGATTCGGCCTCGACGCCCAGGAATTGAAGTTAGGCAAAACTGTCCCTGTTATCTGGGACAGTTCAAAGCTTGTGAATGGTCATACGCTGATCGTGGGTATGTCCGGCTCGGGTAAAACCTTCACGCTTCGAAAAATGATTGCTCAGGCACTTAGAACCGCCGGACACCAGATCCCGCGCGTTCACCTTTTTGATGTGCATGGTGATCTGGAGATTCCTGGTGCTTCCGAGGTCCGATTCTCCGAGCAGACGTGTTGGGGGCTCAATCCACTGAAGGTCAACCCTGACCCTCATTTTGGCGGCGTCAGAAAGCGAATCCAGTCCTTCATGTCCACCATGAATCGGACCATGCGCACGATGGGCCCCAAACAGGAGGCCTGCTTGCGAAATATCTTGACCGACGTCTACGCCCAGTACGGGTTTAAGCAAGATGATCCATCGACCTGGTACGTCCAGGACGAGACAGCGGTGCTGATGAGCGATGGTCATGAGGAGCGGTTGTTCATCGATGTACCAAAGGCTGAAAAAGACGAGGCAAAGGCCCTTGGTGCACGTTGGAGTGGCGGACCTCTCTACTCCTGGTACATCAATCAGGATCAGTACGAAGGAGCTGTGACCCGTTGGCCTCCGAAGCTCATGGCCAGAACCAACCCCTCGATTAAAGATGCCCTGCGAATGGCTCAGAACATCCTTCAGCAGTCGTTTCTGGGATCGGGAGCCGACGCGGTCACCTATCTTGAGCTTGCAAACCGATCGGCACAGTCCTACCGCAAGAAGGCGATCCAAGCCCTTCGCAAAGGTGAGGCGAACTTTGAAGATGAGGCTGGAAAGCTCGAGCTGGACAAGGCGAAGAAGAAGGCGATTGACGCCTTCGCGACTTACGTCGAGTCCATCACCACGGGTCGCGAACTGAACTCCCTGATGAAGTACGACAGCACTGACGTGCTCAAGTCTGTTGTCGACCGCCTGCAGAATCTCGATGCGATCGGCATTTTCAAACCGTCGCCGCCGCCGTTCGAAATGAGTAACCCCATCTGGCGTTACAACATCCACGCGCTGTCCATGGAGGAACGAAAGCTTTTCGTTCTCTTCAAGCTCGAGGAGTTATTCATGGCTGCGGTGGAGCGGGGACCTCAGGACCATATTCAGGACGTGATCATCTTGGACGAGGCGCATATCTACGCCGACGATGATCCTGACAATCCAATCAACACCATCGCAAAAGAGGCGCGAAAGTTTGGCGTGATGCTCGTGGCAGCATCGCAGAGCCCGACGCACTTCCCGGAGGACTTTGTCGCTTCTGTGGCCACCAAGATTGTGTTGGGTATTGACGAGATTTACTGGAGGCCTAGCGCGACAAAACTGCGCCTTCGCGAAGAAGCATTGGCGTGGGTAACCTCGACCAAGACGATGCTGGTCCAGCTCAAAATGAAAGGCGAAACGCAAAACGACTGGGCTTGGTGCTCAATAGTCTAATGGAGATAGCAAATTGAAAAATCTACCAATCGCGCTGCTTACGCTGTTGCCGCTTTTTGCATTTGCGGACCAGGCACCAGTTCCACTGGAGCCGGCACGCGATCCAATACCAGAGGCGGCGATGCTAGATCGGCTGGAACGCATTTCCCTACCCATTGGCAAGGGTGCAATCTTGCAGGATCGGCGCGGCTGCCTGTGGAGTGTCATGGAAGGGGAGAAGGCCCCTCGCTTGGTTGCTCTAACCGATGAGGTGAACAAGCCTCTGTGTCGCACCATTGAAGCTGACCAGGCTCCTCTGATTCCGCGACCCGTACTAATCCAAAAATAAAAGGAATCCTTGGGGAATGGCCTGGTGCATTTAAAGCCATTCCACGAAAGGTGGGATGCCTTTGACACGGTTGTGTCTTACACTTTTCCTTGGGCCCGCATGCCGCTTTGATCTGTGAGGATTATGGGCGGCCTGAACAATCGAGGGTTTAGTTTTTAGCCCCGGCCTTTTGGCCAATTTGTTGGTCGCCGATGAAAGTCTGCTCTGGCACAATCAGCGGCATGACATCCTCGCTCAACCTCGACCATATGCCCCCAGAACACCTCGCGCTTTGGCTGAACCTGCCATGCAGTTGCTGCCCGCAAGTAATGCCTCGGGCAAAATGATCCATCGTCTTGAAACGAGTGTTCAATGGCGACGCTTTTATCCAAAAGAATTGACATGTAAGTAACAATTTCATGAGCGAACTAACCAAACCAAAGTCAAGTAGCCACAAACTAGATGAGATCCCCGAAGCTGTGATCCAGCAACTCGGCAAGCGTTCGGACCGCGATCTGTCGGCTGAATGTGGTATTTCGGCTTACTTCTTGAAGCAGAAGCGTCTTGCCTTGGGTATCGATCAATTCAAGCGTGGCGAATACCCAGAAGAAATGCTTCAGTTGCTCGGGAAGGTTACTGACCGGGAGGTCGGTGAGCGGTTTGGTTATCACATCGCAAGCGTCTGTGCTCTTCGGAAAAAACTGGGCGTGGCCTCCACGGTTAAGCCTGCAACCTTACCAACGCTAACGCCATCCATAAAAAAGCGCGAGATAGTTAACTTGCCGCAGGAATTGGTCAGTCAATTGGGAGTGCGATCTGATCAGGACCTATCCACTGAGTTTGGTTTCACCCTGCACTACCTGAAGAAGGAGCGGAAAGCCCGGGGTATCCTGAGTGTAAACGTGCCTAAGTACCCCGAAGAAATGTTGTCCTTGCTTGGGAAGGTAGCCGATCGTGATCTGGTGGCCAGGTTTGGCTACTCATCAACCACGCTTTCTGTACTTCGAAAGAAGTTGGGGATCAAGCGGCACCATAAGGTCTGGACGGCCGAACGCATTGCGCTACTCGGCAAAATTAAAGACTCGGAGGTCGCGGCCTTGCTCGGCGGCGCATTTACAAAGGGATCGGTCAGTCAATGTCGTCGCTCCCTCGGAATACCTATTTGCCGAGGACCAAGAAATGGCGCCCCAACAGCCCTTTTCCTCTCGCTCAGCCGGGACTTAACCACTGAGAAGATGGAAGCATTGCCAAGTACACAACCAGGTTGGACCAGACAATCGACTCAATTGCCGCTTGTCCCCAGTTCAGAAGCCAATTCGCTTCAAGCCTAAGCCAAAGGAATAAAAAAAGCCCCGGCTCATGCTGGGGCTTTTCGTTTGACCAACAAACGCTTAGAAGCGATAGGTCAGGCCGAGGCCGAGGCCATGTGCGCTGTTTTCATACTTGGCGTTGTAGGTGGTGTTGACACCTGGGGCAAGCGGCTTCGAACGGCTGACTTTAACGTCCTCCTCCATCAAGTAGGAGTACGCCATGTCGACAGTGATGTCTTCGGTTGGGCTCCAGCCAGCACCAAGGCTGAACACTGTGCGGTCGCCGGTAGGAATCCGTGGCGAACGGTCTTCGTTGTTGGTAGGCGACTGGTCGACCGATAAGCCGGTACGGAGTGTCCATTCCTTGTTGAGCTTGTAGCTAGCACCGATGGCGTGGGCCCAAGTGTCGTGCCAATTCTGTGGCTCGCTGATAGTGCCAATTGCGCCAGCGCTGCCGCCCAATTGCGGGGGTACGCCACTATTGTTGACTGTGATGTCCTCCAGGCGGCTCCAGCGGGTCCAAGTGCTGCCGAGGTAAAGGGTCCAGTTCTCGTCCAGTTCGTGGGTAACCGAGAAATCCACGGACTCAGGGGTCTTGATTTTCAGTGAGGCATCAAACTTGCTGCCACTGAAAACGCTGAACGGAGCACCACTGATCCTTGTTTTGCCCTCGAGCTTGTAATCAACCATCGAGTGAGACGCGTGCTGTCAGTGGCCTGGACCATGACGCCTATGTTGTAGCCAACGGCAGTGTCGTCCCCGCTGATTTTCACTTCACCGTCGTTCGTACCAGCAAAGTTGCCGCGAACATCAGACTTCAATGTGCCGTCAATACGGTTGATGGTCGGACCGAAGCCGATCGAAATCTTGTCATTGAAGGCGTAGCTGACGGTCGGCTGCAGAGTCACAACCGAAACTTTGCTATAGCTACCGAAGTAACGGCCGGCAAATCCGTTTTCATAGTCGGTGACCAGGCCGAACGGTGCGTAAATGCCGAATCCGAATGCCCAGTGATCATCAATTGGCTTGACGTAATAACCCATCGGTACGCCTACGGTCGGAACCATGTCGCCATCGAAGCTGCCGCCTGGAGAATTGCTGCCAGTGCTGCTGATATCTGATTTGGCGAGAATTGCAGCCGCGCCTACGGTCACTTGTTCCCGCTTAAGGCGTGCCATGCCGGCTGGGTTGCCAAATACAGTGCTGGCGTCATCGGCAGAAGACGAGCGCCCGGCAAAACCAGTGCCCATCGCGCTGATGCTTTGTTCGTTAAGAGCGAAACCACTGGCGAAGAGTTGAGTTGACGCAATGGCAACTGCGAAACCGATGGTGTTCTTGAGATGCGCTTTTTTCATTATTATAAATCCTTGGTGATCAGCGCCGACGAAACTACCAATAAAATGCTCGCAGCGCCATAGTCTGAACAGTCTGTATTGCAGGAGATAGAGCTGTTTTGTCAGACAATCCAACAAGTTTGTGAGGCCTTAGAATTAGAGGGTAGAAGTGTTAACAGGTTCTCAAAGGAAGTGGGGGAATCACAAGTCTGCCAAGCTACTGTCAGGTGATCGCAGTAAGTCCAATCCTGAAAACCTCCCAAGTCTGAAATCTTTCTAGCGGGAACAAAAAAACCCGCCGATTTGGCGGGTTTTCAGTTGGCCTACTAGGCCGTTCGTTTCTGGGGTATCTCATTCTGAATCCGCGCATAAACCTCATCGCGATGTACTGGCACTTCTTGAGGGGCTTCAATCCCAATACGTACCTGGTTGCCACTCACGGACAGGATGCGAACGGTGATGTCATCACCGATATTGATAGATTCACCGTTACGACGAGTAAGAATCAGCATATGGTTTCCCTTTTTCCATTTCCAGATTTAGACGGCCAACTGGGTTTGGCTCGCGTTGAGGTTGTTGTCTTGGGTGCCGTCGTTTTCGGAAGGCTGTTGTTTGGTTTTGAGCTTCTCAATCTCAGCCAAGATTTTGTCTAGTTCAGCAAAAACCTCAGCGGGTAACTTCAGCTGAATCGACCCATCCTTAGCATCTGGCTGAGCTTGCTGGACATGTTCACGCAGAGTGCTAAACCCGTTGAACATTGTCTGGGCAAAGCTCTTTTTGATTTTCAGCGGCATCGACGCAGTCAACTGTTTTTCAGTGATCTTGCGGGGTTTGCGTGCTGGCGCCGTATCGGTCAGTAAAGGTTGCTGTCCTGCTCTGCCAGCTGTTCCTGGATGATGCTCATTGCTTTGTCGCCACCATGTAGGCGGTATAGCTTTCGAGCGAGATAAGGCTTGATGACATCTTCCTCAACCAAGTCCTGCATCGCCTGCGGCAGCTCAAGCAGCTCCAGTTCTTCTTTGACGTGCTTACCGCTCATGTTGACCGATTCGGCGATCTGATCAGGCGTCCTGCCTCGATTGATTGAGCGCTGGTAAACGCGAGCCCGTTCAATAGGGGTCAGATCTAAACTGTCCTGCGAAGTAATGAGCATTGCATCCTGCGCATCCTCATCACCCTTCATCTCGATACAGTTCAGGCGGACGATCGGGGCGCCGCGCTCTCTGGCGAGACGGGCAGCTAATCGTCGGCAATGTCCCGCCCGAACGATCAGTCGACCATCGATTACCTGGACCACGAGAGGAGGCAATGACTTCCCGGCAATGTAGGCTTTTGCCAACTTCTCGATATGGGCCTTAACCTTGGGGCGTTCGTAATTTCGCGGATTAAACCCTGGTTCCTCCTCGAAAAGATCAAGCGGAAACGCGAAAAAGTCCCCGCGCTTTGCGCCAAGCACTGTCAGATTCGATGTGCTTGAGTTAACCCGTGCGCTGTCTTCATCCTTTTGATTCTTAGGATCGATACTAGCTGCAAGGGCCTTAAGGCTACTGATAGTGCTGCTCACATTTTCCTCCGTGACCGGCATCGCCGTAGTCAGTGAAATAAACGAGGGAAACGCTCCCTCACTCGTTTCGATTCTGAGCCGTCCATAAAAAATGCAAGGGGCTCGTACACGCCGTTTGGTGATGATTCATCACAGCCATTCCGGGGTTTGAGAAAACTCTACAGGCCGAGAGGAGAGGGTAGAGCTTTGATCTGCCCCTATTAAGGGGGCAGTTAGGCACTGAAACCCCTGTAATGGGGGCGATTGGGACTATGTGAATGGGGTTCTACAGATAGTGTTGCGACACCTAACGTCGAGGTCGCAAAAGATGTCCGAACAACCCCTTCAACAGATCGAAGAATATCCAGGTGGTGACCTGCTGCTTCGGCAGCAAAGGTCGCTGGATGAAATCGCCAGTATCGTAAGTTCGACTCCGAGGTTGGCGTTTGAGCCTCGGTCGTCATTTGACCGCACGCTTGAGGAGGATCTGAAGAGTCTCGATTCATCAATCCTGAGCAGAAAATTTTGGAGTAAGTCTGCAATAATCGCTGTGTTGCTCGCCTCATGCGCCGGGTTCGTTATCGGCATACCCTTGGGGTACATCACATACTAATTATTTGGAATCTGCGTGAAGTCGTCACCACAGCAGCTTGTCTGGAGAAACTGGGGAGCGTGGCTCGCGGGCGCGGCCACGCTTTCAATCAAATCGTTGCCAAGCTATTTCTTGGCCGCCATCATTTTTGGTGGATTAGGGCTAACCATCTATCTGATGGGGGGAAAGGCTCTGTATCACCTGTTCAACATATGTTCGCCGTTCTTTTTGGTCATCGTGGCCATAGCGTTCGCAAAGGACACTGGGGTGTCCGTTTTAGGCTCATGCCTACGCCAACTGAGCAGGGCGTCTTACTGGTTCAAACTTCCAAAAATGTCAGCCAAGCCCATCCTGATTCTTTTGGTCGGTATGCATTGCCTGTTCATTGCAGTGATGCTGTATTCACAATATTTCTCCGGCCATCACGCCACTCTTGGCCAGGGGAATATTGTTGAACGGTCACTGTTTTACGTAATTCTCTTTTCGACGACCATTGAGCAACAAATGATTCTGATACCTCCGCTCATACTCTTTGGGGGCGTGTATCACTTTGCGGTGAATTTAGGGATCTCGCTGGGCCTGGTTGCGGAGAGCAATGCTGCTCGAATCAACATGCTCTTAAAGGTCTCTGGCAAACGCGTCCTGTTTCCACTTCTCCTCGTCTTACCAGCAGGTGTTGTAATTCAAGCGGCTGCGAAACTGGCTGGTGATGTGCACCAGGCACTGGGCGCAGGTGTGCTACTGCTTAGTACTTTCGGGTGGCTATTTTTTGGCGCGCTTTCTTGGAAAATCGTGGAGAGCGTTATGGCCATGTCCTGCCAGCATGGGCAAATGGATGTTCGACGCGCGGGGCTGTAATCAATTAAGGAGGCCCGCTGCCTGCTCTCACAGAATCGTCCGCGATTCGTCACCCGTTCTGACAGAGAGCCCATGACTGCACCCTGCGTGGAACATCCCTTCACCCCGGACCATTCAAAACATCTACCCCCAATTGCCTCCGTCACTGGCCGTATGCAGGAGCGTGATGTGCTTTTACTATGGATCACCCACACCACCGGTATTCGAGATACCGTACTGGCTTTGCGCGGGGCTATTAATCCAGGTGTTATTGCGTCGATGACCTTACTAAGGGGCTCGCGACGTAAAGCTGACCCATGCCCCGATGTCTTGCGCACCCGACACGTGGGTGGTGGTGCATTCCCGCTGTGCCTGTGGGCTTTCCGGCGAAGCTGAATATCGAGGCATTTGCCCAGGATCTAAACTCATTCTCTCGCACTAAGGCAAGGCCTTTACTTGCATTCAAACACCGCACGTTGACAGGGGAGCCGGGCTTGCGATTCGTGTTTCGCAGGGACTGTGCTACAACCATTTAGGATGGATCGAGGATCAACATTTTTTACATGAGAGGATTTTTATGAGAGCAATACTCGGTATCACATTATTCATCGCCGGTGGAGCATATGCGTCAGAAGCTACTTTGCCATCAATTGCATTTTCATTGCAAAACCCTCAGCTTGTAATATCTGTATCAAAAGCCAGTACGCAGCTCTCTCAAATGCTTATAGAAGCGAAGTGTAAGGATAATACCGATAATAAAGCAGAACCCGGATTCTGTGAGGTTTTAACCATACTGAAAAATTCCGTTGAAACAAAAGAATTTGCGAAGATTTTGCCAAAAATATATGACGGAGCTGCTGCCTATGCGGTAGCTGGTGCTGATGATTCGGTTTTTCAAACCTATATTCGAAGTGTGCAGTCACAAAATCCTGAATTATCCGAAAGGGAAGTAGTCGATCAAACTAGTGATGTATTGTCTGTGATTACTGACTCAGCGTATGTCCAGAAGGCAAAGTAAAAGTAGCGGGAGAGCCTCCCGAGAGCAATCGGATGCGGCTGTTCTCGGAAAGGTAAGTACAGCAAATGCGAACAAATTTTCCATCTGTGAGCGGATTCGCAACCTGGGCTCCTGCAAATTCAGTAGGAACCTGCGATACGAGTGCCATGCCCAGGTACACCCCAGCCCCACAAATATGTGGGTCCGGAGGAAGCAGCTACTAATCAAAGTTCATAGGGAATTGCCCACGAGAGTAAGCATTGATGTCTTCATTTTTGAGTCAAACACTTTCCTCGTAGCGACGGCGGAATATGGTTCGGACCTCCGAGAGCCACCAATGACCATTCCTCCTCGGTCATTTCGCTGGTTGCCCCCTTACAGAATTTTCTGTACGCCCGCAGATACTGTTCGGAGTCCATATCGACAGTCGACGGTTTTACCTGAATTGGTTGGGACGTAGGTACACCCTGGGCGAGCGCAGACCGTTGCCAATCCTCAGGGCTACCACGCAGTGCGAAAATTTTGACGGCACCATGATCGGACTCTTCATTCCGAACAACTGGCCTGATCACAATTGCATCTTCGGAAGCTAGCACGTGTTGATAGGTGGGTTTACGTAGCGCAGCACCGCCACGCCCCTCGTGGCCCCAGGATGCACGAAACTCATCCCAATGGCGGACGGGAACCTCTACTGTCGTAGGCGCCACATAGCTGATCTCCTGCTTTGGTTTAGTCGAGCATCCGGTGAGGGCGATGCTGATTACTAGCACAATCATTAAGTTTTGATGCTTCACGATACTGTCTCTGTCTGAGGATGACAGTGAGGATAAGGGCCCTTGTTATCGCGCGCCGTTGTTGTCTGCCCCCACCGGGGGGGTCAATAGCGACGGGTATCCACTCCATCAATTGGCATCATTTCAGTCACAAGAACTGAATTGGTGCGTTGAAT
>LNAP01003862.1_pt1 | contig 26674 bp, 23 predicted proteins | sample 602601 | NCBI WGS metagenome assembly LNAP01 (sample SAMN02440304, study PRJNA202911) | soil metagenome | biome: Subtropical and temperate rainforests or woodlands; isolation source: soil samples (1 kg each in a 20% v/v slurry with milli Q water) were... ... | reverse complement strand
CATCGTCAACAAGCGCTCGATGGCCAGCGGCTATGCCGGCCTGGACAACGAGCTGTTCTACCTGGACAAAACCATGATGGTCTTCGGCGACGCCAAGAAGGTTATCGAAGACATGGTCAAGGCTGTCGAGTAACACTGCGCCAGCGCAATACCCGAAACCCTGGCCTGCAGTAGGCTAGGGTTTTTTATTGCAGCATGAAAACCGACCAAAGGCCCTAAATCGCTGCCCGGCATTCGACCATGGTAGCGGGCCGAAAACTTTTGAAATCACTAAACTGCGCACCTTGCCTCCGTATCTCGAGATAACAATCCATGTACCGTGATCGTATCCGCTTGCCTTCGCTGTTGAACAAGGTCATGAGCGCGGCTGATGCCGCCGCACTGATCGAGGACGGCATGACCGTCGGGATGAGCGGCTTTACCCGTGCGGGTGAAGCCAAAGCCGTCCCTCAAGCTCTGGCCGAACGTGCCAAGACGTCGCCGCTGAAAATCACCCTGATGACCGGCGCCAGCCTGGGCAACGATCTCGACAAGCAACTGACCGAAGCCGGCGTGCTGTCGCGACGCATGCCGTTCCAGGTCGACAGCACCCTGCGCAAGGCGATCAATGCCGGCGAGGTGATGTTCATCGACCAGCATTTGTCGGAAACCGTCGAGCAACTGCGCAACAACCAGCTCAAGCTGCCTGACATTGCCGTGATCGAAGCCGTTGCGATCACCGAACAAGGCCATATCGTGCCGACCACTTCCGTGGGCAACTCGGCCAGTTTCGCGATTTTCGCCAAGCAAGTGATCGTCGAGATCAACATGGCGCACAACCCGAACCTGGAAGGCCTGCACGACATCTACATCCCGACCTATCGGCCGACGCGCACGCCGATCCCGCTGGTAAAAGTCGACGACCGCATTGGCAGCACCGCGATCCCGATTCCGCCGGAGAAGATCGTCGCCATCGTGATCACCAACAAGGCTGACTCGCCTTCCACAGTGACGCCGCCGGACGCCGACACCCAAGGCATCGCCAGCCACCTGATCAACTTCCTCAAGCAGGAAGTGGACGCCGGCCGCATGACCAACAAGCTCGGCCCGCTGCAGGCCGGGATCGGCAACATCGCCAACGCCGTGATGTGTGGCTTGATCGATTCGCCGTTCGAAGACCTGACCATGTATTCGGAAGTGCTGCAGGACTCGACGTTCGACCTGATTGACGCCGGCAAGCTGAGCTTCGCCTCCGGCAGTTCGATCACCTTGTCGGAGCGGCGCAACAGCAACGTGTTCGGCAACCTGGAGCACTACAAGGACAAACTGGTGCTGCGCCCGCAAGAAATTTCCAACCACCCTGAAGTGGTTCGTCGCCTGGGCATCATCGCGATCAACACCGCGCTGGAGTTCGACATCTACGGCAACGTCAACTCCACGCACGTGTGCGGGACGCGGATGATGAACGGGATCGGCGGCTCGGGCGACTTCGCGCGTAACGCGCACCTGGCAATCTTCGTGACCAAGTCGATTGCCAAGGCCGGGGCGATTTCCAGCGTGGTGCCGATGGTCAGCCACGTCGACCACACCGAGCACGACGTCGACATCCTCGTGACCGAAGTGGGCCTCGCCGACTTGCGTGGCCTGGCGCCACGGGAGCGCGCACGGGTGATCATCGACAACTGCGTGCATCCGGACTATCGCGATGCGTTGAACAAATACTTCAACGCCGCTTGCGCGATTGGTGGCCACACCCCTCACGTCCTGCGCGAAGCCCTGAGCTGGCACATTAACCTGGAAGAAACCGGGCACATGCTCAAGGATTGATCGATACACAACCGAGCTGATGCACACAGTTTCATCAGCTCGGTTGCACCACCCTCCTTTCTGTAAAAAACTGTACTGCTGTACCGGTCTTTTCCTACCGAAATATCCCACACCCTTCTTCTAAAATGCCATTTTTGCACTGTTTCAGTGCGGACAGGTACAGTTGCCCCATTTCCGTACAGTACAGCCGCTATAAACAGTTAACTGGCCCCTCACAATACAGGTGAACTGTATCTAGAGAGTCTTGCGCGGGAGGAGGATCATTGGCATCAGTTAAACCACTACCTAATCCCGCCACAAGCGGAAGGATGTCATCATGGAACGTACACTCAGTTCCGATCTGTTCTTTGAAGAAAAAGCTGTAAGCACCCAGGCTTCCCTGCCTCTGCGCGTTATCGCCAACCTGATGCTGTGGCAGCGCCGCATCTCCAGCCGCCATCAACTGGCTCGTCTGGATTCGCGTCTGCTGGCTGACGCCGGTATCAGCGAAGCACAACGCTACGAAGAGCTGAGCAAGCCGTTCTGGCGCTAATGAGCGCCCGCTGGCCCTGACCCACCGGGTCCACAGCCAGCAACCTGATTCGTTAAGCAAAGCCCGCCCCGGGTCACCGGAGGCGGGCTTTGTTGTGTCTGGGCCCGGGTGTTTTCGGCCCCGAACAGATAGCTTGCAAACCAACCAGTACAGTTCGATTATTATAACAATCGAGCAGTACAATTGAACGCCGGTGTATCTGTATCGGTCGAAACGATCCGCTCAACATGGTCTTCCAAAAAAAAGACCCTGTAAGGCGCTCCCCATGCACCCACCAACCCCGCGCACCACGTTGTTACGCCGCACCGTCGCCACGCTCGCCAGGTGGCGGCAACAGGCCCGAGAACGACACCAACTGGCCCAGCTCGACCCGCGAGAGCTGTCCGACGCGGGTATCAGCCCCGGCGAGCGCCATGTCGAGCTGTCCAAGCCGTTCTGGCGTGACTAGACAGTCAAGGCGCTTTTCGAATGGACAGGCCGCGGCTTAATATCCGGTCACCACGTGGCGAACCGTGTAGAACGGGCGTCTGATGCTCAATGGCATCCACATCCGTTTCACAGTGGCCGCTGCGCGCGACCTTATTTGTTCATCTACAGGAGTAACCCCATGTCCCGTCTTCGCCTGCTGAGTGCCGCCGCCCTGTTGGCCCTCGCCGCCAACGCCCATGCGTCCAGCCTCATCGTGACGACCGACTCGATCGTCGGCGCATTGAAAGCCACCTCCGATGCCAGCTCCGATGCCACCTCCTCCCTGCGTGACAACAAGGTCGTGCGCGCCGCCCGTGACGACGCCGCCAGCTTCGTCGCCAGCCAAGGCGCCATTCGTGGGGTCAAACTGGAAAGCGCCCTGGCGCAGATCCGCCAGCAAGCGCCGCAACTGAGCGCTGCGACAGACGCACAACTGGCCCAGGCCATTCTGGCCATCTGAAAACCCGTCGGAACAAGGGCGCGCCAGCCGCTCCCGGATGCCTCGACGCTGGCTCTCGCCCGGGCATTGCGCTAGCCTTGGCGCTCGCTTTCAGTTGTCGAGTCCCATGGTTTTTTCATACCGCCTATTGCTGGTTCCCGTGATGTTTGCTGCTGGCTGGTCGCCATTGGCTTCGGCCTTTGATCTGTCCACCCAGAGCACTGTGGTGAGCGCTTATGCCACCAGCAAAGTGACCTCCGCGCCGTTTGACCGAAAGTGGGTGCTGGCCGCCCAGGATGACGCTGCCGCATTCATTGCCACTGACGGCCGATGGCGGGGGGCTCGGCTGGAATCAGCGCTGGATCGTCTGCGCCGCAGCCAACCAAAACTTAACGCCAGCGACCTTGAACTGGCGCAAGCAATTCTCGTCCAATAATCATCTTTGTATTTCGGAGTCATTCCATGCGTAGCCCGCTGATCGCCGCCGCTCTCGGCCTGCTGTTGTTGACCGATGTCGCCCACGCGCAGACCTTGAAGGCCACCAGTAACATCATCGTCCGCGCTTCCGCGCGCACCATTGATTTCACCTCGGACACCACCACCTCCATCCGCGACTCCAAAATCGTGCGCGAAGCCCACGATGACGCCGCCAGCTTCGTCGCCAGCAACGGCGAGATCCGTGGCGCACAACTCGAAGCCGCCTTCGACACCCTGCGCACCCGCGTGCCGGAAGCCCGTGATGCCAGCGACCAGACCCTCGCCGAAGCCATTCTCGCGCTGTGAGGCGTCTCATCGCCTGGCTCCTGGCCGGGGCTGTGCTGTTGTGTGCCGGCGCAGCCCAGGCCAGCCTGCAACTGCGGCTCATTACCGAAGGTTTGAGCCCAGCCGAACAGCAGGCCAGCCAGGCGTTGCTCGATGAAGCGCTGCGCTCACTGCCGCCGCGCTTCATCGAACAGTTGGACCGGCGCATCGATGTCGGCTGGACCGACAAGATGCCCGCCAACGCCTACGGCCAGGCCTCCCTGGTGTCCGAGCTGGACCTCAACCGCAACCTGCTCGCCAGCCTGACCGACGGCAGCGCCGCCACCCGCAAGACCAACCGCCCCCACGGCACCGTGCGTCGGGAAATGCTCGCCACCGTGCTGCATGAACTGACCCACATCTACGACCGTGCGCGCCTGTGGCCCAGCGACGAGCGCGCGCTGATCCGACGCTGCAGCCGCCAGAACAGCATCACCGGCCTGGTCGGCCTGCCCGATCAATGCCGTGGCCAGAACGACCGCCGCTTCACCCTCAGCGACGACCCGCGCCTGCTCGACCTCGCCGGCTGGCCGCAATACGTCGGCCGCCGCGGTGAGCGCGAGCAGCACAACCGCCAGGTCGCGCGCAGCCCGGACCTCTACGAAACCAGCAGTCCACTGGAGTTCGTCGCGGTCAATATGGAATATTTCCTCCTCGACCCGAGCTACGCCTGCCGCCGCCCCGCGCTGTTCCGCTATTACAAGGAACACTTTGGCTGGGCGCCGCCCGCGCAAGACACCTGCGCCAAGACCTACGCCTTCCTCAACGCCGGCAACGATTTCGCCAAGACGCCCCTGGGCCATGTCGACCCGGAACGGGTCTACGAAATCGATTACCTGCTCGCCGAAGCCAACCAGAACCTGGTCAGTCGCTGGGGCCACAGCATGTTGCGCCTGGTGATCTGCGCGCCGGGGCGCCCTCGCGGCCCGGACTGTCGGCTGGATCTGGATCAGCATCTGGTGTTGTCCTACCGCGCCTTTGTCGGTGACGTACAACTGTCGAGCTGGGATGGCCTGGTGGGCAAGTACCCGTCACGGCTGTTCGTGTTGCCGCTGGCCCAGGTCATCGACGAGTACACCAAGACCGAGTTGCGCGGCCTCGCCTCGGTGCCGCTGAAGCTGACGCGCCGGGAGATCGAGGACACCGTCGAACACGCGGCCGAAATGCACTGGAGCTACGACGGCAACTACTTCTTCCTGTCCAACAACTGCGCGGTCGAAGGCCTGAAACTGTTACGCAGCGGCAGCGCCAACCCGAAACTGACCGGTCTGGACAACATCACGCCCAACGGGCTGCTGGAGGTCCTGCAGGCGCGCGGCCTGGCCGATACCAGCGTGTTGAACGACAAGCGCGAGGCGCTGCGCCTGGGCTATCACTTCGACTCGTTCCGCGAGCGCTACCAAGCGATGTTCGACGTGCTGCGCAAGCGCCTGCCGATCCAACAGACCCAGGTCGAAGACTGGCTGTCCCTGAGCGCGCAAGAGCGCCGCCACTGGTTCGAGCAGGCCGACCTGCGCACCAGCGCCGCATTACTGCTGCTGGAACAGGCAAGCTTTCGCAAACAATTGATGCTGGCCCAGGACGAAGTCAAACAACGCTACCTCGGCGCCCGCGAGCTGAAGAACGGCGGCATGGAGAAAGCCAACGCCACCTTGCAACAAATCCTCGCCAACAGCGGCTTCCTCAGCCGCCCGGCAGAACTGCTGGGCAGCGGTGGCTACGGCTTGCCGCAACCTTCGGAGTCCAAGCGGCTGGAATCGGAAAGTGCCGAGCGCCAGAAACAGCTGCAATCCCTGACCGGCGAACTGGATAAAGAGGTGAGGGCGCTGCTGGACCCGTCCCGCGCCGCCGAGATTGCCGCGTGCGAAGCCAACCTCAAGCAGATTGGCGAACATCTGCGCAAACTGCACAAAGCAGCGGGCGGCCTCGAACTGCCCTGAAAGTTTGCGCATACACCAGCTGAATGTGGGAGCAAGCCCCCTCCCACATGTTGATCTGCGCAGGCCTGGAGACCGTGTGTCATTTCCACCTCACCTGTTTGATCAACGAAAGCTGGCTGAAAGCTTACGCGTCTAGGATCGCCCCCACTGCCGGCAACAGACCGGCTGTTAACAACAACAATGGTGATTCCCGATGTCCGCCCGTTCCCGCCTGTTCGCCCCCACTCCACCCGTAAGCCTCGTGCCTCTCGTTCTGCGCTGACCCCACCCGGTTCGCCATTCCTTAGCCGCGCTACGCCTGGAGTATTCCTATGCTGACTTTCCTTGGCTTTGCCATGGTCATCACGTTCATGTTCCTGATCATGACCAAGCGCCTGTCCGCGCTGATCGCCCTGATCATCGTGCCGATTCTGTTCGCGCTGTTCGGCGGTTTTGCGCCGAAGATCGGCCCGATGATGCTCGAAGGCATCACCAAGCTCGCGCCGACCGGCGTGATGCTGATGTTCGCCATCCTCTACTTTGCCCTGATGATCGACTCCGGCCTGTTCGACCCGGCCGTGCGCAAGATCCTCAAGATGGTCAAGGGCGACCCGCTGAAAGTCTCGGTCGGCACCGCCGTGCTGGCCTTGGTGGTGTCCCTCGACGGTGACGGCGCCACCACCTACATGATCTGCGTGGCCGCGATGCTGCCGCTGTACCAGCGCATCGGCATGAGCCCACGGATCATGGCCGGCCTGATCATCCTCGCCGGTGGCGTGATGAACATGACGCCCTGGGGCGGCCCGACCGCTCGCGCCGCGAGTGCGCTGCACGTGGACCCGTCAGACATCTTCGTCCCGATGATCCCGGCCATGGCCGCCGGCGTGGTCGCGATCCTGGTGATCGCTTACATGTACGGCAAGCGCGAACGTGCGCGCCTGGGTGAACTGCACCTGCAGGGCGACGAGATCGACCACAGCGAAATCAGCGTGTCGCAATACCCGGATGCCCGCCGTCCGAAGCTGATCTGGTTCAACGGCGTGCTGACCCTGGCGCTGATGTGTACCTTGATCGCCGGCCTGTTGCCACTGCCGGTGCTGTTCATGGTGGCGTTCAGTATCGCGATGATCGTCAACTACCCGTGCCTGCAACAGCAGAAAGACCGCGTCGCCGCCCATGCCGGCAGCGTACTGGCCGTGGTGGGGTTGATCTTCGCTGCAGGGATTTTCACCGGCATCCTGTCGGGCACCGGCATGGTCGACGCCATGTCCAAGAGCCTGCTGGCGGTCATTCCAGAAGCCCTGGGCCCTTACCTGGCGGTGATCACCGCGCTGGTGAGCATGCCGTTCACCTTCTTCATGTCCAACGATGCGTTCTACTATGGCGTACTGCCGGTGCTGGCCGAAGCCGCCAGTCACTATGGCATCACCGCCGTGGAAATGGCCCGTGCCTCCATCGTCGGCCAACCCGTACACTTGCTCAGCCCGTTGGTGCCATCGACTTACCTGCTGGTGGCCCTGGCCGGTATCGAATTCGGCGATCACCAGCGCTTCACCCTGAAGTGGGCAGTGCTGGTGTGCCTGTGCATAATGTTCGCGGCGTTGCTGATGGGGATTTTTCCGCTGTTCAGCACTCTATAATCGTACCGACTCACCGCGCGGCGCTGCAGCTGGCGCGGTTTAACACTCGCTTAAAGGAATACACATGGAATGGCTGACCAATCCGGAAATCTGGATTGCCTTCTTCACCCTGACGGCCCTCGAGATCGTTCTGGGCATCGATAACATCATCATGATTTCGATCCTGGTCAGCCGCATGCCCAAGCATATGCAGGCGCGTACCCGGATCTTCGGCCTGGCCCTGGCCATGGTCACGCGAATCCTGTTGCTGCTGTCCATCACTTGGGTCATGCGCCTGACCGACGACCTGTTCGTGGTCTTCGGCCAGGGCATTTCCGGGCGCGACCTGATCCTGTTCTTCGGTGGTTTGTTCCTGCTGTGGAAAAGCTCCCAGGAGATGTACCACGCCCTGGAAGGTGAAGACGAAACCCACGAAGAGCCCAAAGGCGCCGGTGGCAAGTTCATCTACACCATCATCCAGATCGCGATCATCGACATCGTGTTCTCCCTGGACTCGGTGATCACTGCCGTCGGCATGGTGTCCCACGTGCCGGTGATGATCGCGGCGATCGTGGTCGCGGTGCTGGTGATGATGGCAGCGGCCGGCACCATCAGTGACTTCATCGACAAGCACCCGTCGCTGAAGATGCTGGCGCTGTCGTTCCTGGTAGTGGTGGGTACCGTGCTGATCGCCGAATCCTTCGACGTGCATGTGCCTAAAGGCTACGTCTACTTCGCCATGGCGTTCTCGCTGGCGGTGGAAGCGGTGAACATCAAGATGCGTACCGCCATCGCGAAAAAGAAGAAACAGCAGGACCCTGTGAAACTGCGCAAGGACATTCCGGGTCAATAATCTTGATCCGCTGCTGAAATGGGGCGTTCGCGCCCCATTTTTTCATCTGCACAAAACTGACTTCATGACAGTTTTGTTTCAAACCCGACTTTAGCTATGCGATGCTGGCGCACAGCCCTTTCGCCAACTACAGCTTAAGTACAAGACGTAGAACGGCACGCGGCAATTCTCATTGGCTCCTGTTGGAGCCCACCCACACGGGGGGCCGAGCATGCTGACCTTGCTCAATCTGCTTTCCGCCGTGACCCTGCTGATCTGGGGCACGCATATCGTCCGTACCGGCATCCTGCGGGTCTACGGTTCCAACCTGCGCCACGTCATCGGGCAAAACATGTCCAAGCGCTGGCTGGCGTTCGTCGCCGGTATCCTGGTGACGGCCATGGTGCAGAGCAGCAACGCCACCGCCATGCTGGTCACATCGTTTGTCGGCCAGGGCCTGATGGGGCTGATGCCTGCCCTGGCGACCATGCTCGGCGCCGACGTCGGGACGGCGCTGATGGCCCGGGTGCTCACCCTGGACCTGTCCTGGCTGTCGCCGCTGCTGATCTTTCTCGGGGTGATCTTCTTCCTCTCGCGCAAGCAGACACGGGCCGGGCAATTGGGTCGGGTCGGGATCGGCCTCGGGCTGATCATCCTCGCCCTGCAATTGATCGTCGAAGCCGCCGGGCCGATTACCCACGCGCAGGGCGTGAAGGTGCTGTTCGCCTCACTGACCGGCGACATCCTGCTCGATGCGCTGGTCGGCGCGTTGTTCGCGATGATTTCCTACTCCAGCCTCGCCGCCGTACTGCTGACCGCCACCCTGGCCGGCGCCGGACTGATCGGCTTGCACGTGGCCATCGGCCTGGTGATCGGCGCCAACATCGGCAGCGGCGTGCTCGCCTTCCTCAGCACCAACATGCAGAACGCCGCCGGACGCCAGGTGGCCCTGGGCAGCCTGTTGTACAAATTGATCGGCCTGTTGCTGATCATCCCGGTGCTCGACCCGCTCGTGTTGTGGATGGACGGCCTGGATTACAGCGCCCAAGGCATGGTCATCAGCTTCCACCTGCTCTACAACGTCAGTCGCTGCCTGATCCTGCTACCGAGCATCGGCCCGATGGCCCGGGTCTGCGCGTGGTTGCTGCCCGAACGGGAAGAGGCCAACGGCAAGGCCACGCCGCGCCACCTGGACCTCGCCGCCCTGGCCACGCCAAGCCTGGCGCTGGCCAACGCGGTGCGGGAAACCCTGCGCCTGGGCGACCTGATCGACAACATGCTCACCGCAATGCTCGAAGTGCTGCGCGGCAAACAGACGGCCATCACCCAGGAAATGCGCAGCCTCAGCGACGACGTCGAGGCGCTCTACAGCGCGATCAAACTCTACCTGGCGCAAATGCCCCGCGAAGACCTCAGCGAACAGGACAACCGCCGCTGGGCCGAGATCATCGAGCTGTCGATCAACCTGAAACTGGCCGGCGACCTGATCGAACGCATGCTGCGCAAAGTCCAGCAGCAGAAAACGTCCCAACGTCGCCAGTTCTCCGAAGTGGGCCTGGAAGAACTCACCGGCCTGCACAGCCAACTGATTGCCAACCTGCGCCTGGGCCTGTCGGTATTCCTCAGTGCCGACCCGGAAAGCGCGCGCCAATTGCTGCGCGAGAAACGCCGCTTCCGCGCCCAGGAGCGGCGCCTGGCCCATGCCCACGTCAGCCGCCTGCAACGCAAGATCGTACAGAGCCTGGAGACCAGTTCCCTGCATTTGGAACTGATTGCCGACATGAAACGCTTGAACTCATTGTTTTGCAGCAGTGCTTATGTAGTCTTGGAAACGTCCGACACCGGCGCGCTGTCCGCCGAAGATATTGCCGACATCACACATTCGCCCTGAACGTAAGACGGCCGCTGAAGTCAGTTAACACTGACCTCACTCGCCAGGAAGCCAGTTATGCGTCGCCTGTTACTCGCCTGCCTGCTCATGGGCTCTGCACACGCCTTTGCCTTTGACCGCCTGCACGTCGAGGGTTACACCTTGCCCAACGGCCTGCAACTGCTGCTCAAGCCGGGCACCGAACGCGGGCATGTGGCGATTCGCCTGGTGGTCGGCGTGGGCCTGGATGACTTCCGCTGCGAAGACAAGGAACTGCCGCACCTGCTCGAACACTTGTTGTTCAGCGGTATCGACGGCGGCGGCGAAGGCGACCTCGAAGAACGCATGCAAGCCCTGGGCGGCGAGTGGAACGCCTACACCAGCAACGCCGACACCACCTTCGTGATCGAGGCGCCCGCGCAAAACCAGCGCAAGGTCCTGGACCTGCTGCGGGCGATCCTCACCCGCACCGAACTGACCGACGCCCATATCAATGCCGCCAAGCAGGTGGTCGAGCGCGAAGACGGCGGCCATTACTCGCACCTGCAACGCCTGCTGGACCGCCAGGACCTGGGCCACACCGCCAGCAACCAATTGGCGGTCGAACTGGGCCTCAAGTGCGCCGAACGCGCCGAGGCCGGCCAGTTGACCCGCGACCAGTTGGAGCAACTGCGCAAAAACTGGTACGCCCCCAACAACATGACGCTGATCATCGTCGGCGACCTCGACAAACTGCTGCCGGCCTATCTGGAACGCACTTATGGCCAACTTGTCCCGGTCGAGCCCACCGAGCATCTGGCCCTGCCGGAAATCCAGCACGCCGCCGCCAACCGCCGTGACCTGATCCATGGCTGGGTCGGCAACGGCGCCAAACTGCACTGGTTGTTCCCCGAGCCGGTACTCGACGACCAGCATGACGAAACCTACAACCTGCTCAAGGACTACCTCGACTGGGCGCTGTATCGCCAACTGCGCCTCAAGCACGGTTTGTCCTACGGCCCGTGGAGCGAACGCGAAGTGCTCGGCGGCGTCGGTTTCCTCAGCCTGAATGCCGACCTCGAACGGGAAAACCTCGCCGAAGCCGAACAGGTGTTGCAAGACCTCACGGCCCAACTGCTCAAGGACGGCCTCGACCCGGCGGCATTCGCCCGCCTGCAAAACGCCGCCATCGCGCGCCAGGCCTGGGCCGTGCAGGGCAACAGCGCGCTGGCCGACTATTACTGGAGCGCCTCGGGCGACTACGACAACGGTCACTTCAGCGACCCGGTCAAACGCATCAAGGCCGTGAGCCTGACGCAGACCAACCAGGCCATGCGCCAACTCTTCAAGCAGCCGGGCTACTGGCGCATCGAGAAACCGCTGCTGAGCTACGACATGCTGAACTGGATCGGCGCCGGTGTGCTCGGGCTGATCGCGATTGGAGTGATCGGCGTGCGCAGTTATCGCAAACGGATCGCGTAATGAGGCACCGCACCCAGGGCTAAGACGTTATTCTGTCTGGGATTTTTCCTACAAAGACTGTGACCGCCGAATGCCGAACCTGAACCACTACATCCAGCGCATCCTCGAACTGATGAAGCGCTACCCAGGGGTGATTGCACTCGGCGGTTTCATCTCGGGGGTGAGCAGCTTCATCCTGGTGGACCGCCAGCAGGGCATGGCCAGCTGGATCGCGGTGATCATGCTGGTGAGCTGGCTGTGGCTGATGCTGGAAAACAGCTTTACCCAGCTGTTCACCAAACTCTTCAAGCGCGAGATCCCCGAACCGCTGCTGCGCTACGCCACCCAGATGATCCACCAGGAAAGTCTGTTTTTCGTGCTGCCGTTCTTTTTCATCACCACCACCTGGAACAGCGGCCAATCGATCTTCACCGGGCTGCTCGGCGCGGCGGCGCTGGTGTCGATCACCGACCCGCTGTATTACAAGTGGCTGGCGCCCAAACGCTCGCTGTTCCTCGCCTTGCACACCTTGACCCTGTTCGCCGCGCTGCTCACCGCGCTGCCGATCATCCTGCACCTGACCACCGCCGAGAGTTACAAGCTGGCCCTCGGCGTGGCCATGGTCCTGTCGATCCCGAGCCTGGCCGTAAGCCTGCCGCTGCGCAGCGTCAAAGGCTGGGCGATGCTGCTCGGGGTCACGGCCGCGATTGGCTGCGCCGGATGGTTCCTACGCAGTTGGGTTCCACCGGCCACCTTGTGGATGACCGAAGTGGCGATCAGCACCCAGTTGCAAGACCGCACACCCGGCGACGATCTCAAAGAGGTCAGCGCCGCCCAACTGCGCAGCGGCGGGCTGTATGCCTATACCGCGATCAATGCCCCGCGCGGGCTGGATGAGCGGATCTACCATGTGTGGAAATTCAACGGCCAGGAAGTCGACCGCATCGCCCTGGATATCCACGGCGGGCGCAAGGAAGGCTACCGCGCCTGGACCCACAAGCAGAACTTCCCGGCCGACTCCGTGGGGCGCTGGCAAGTCCGGGTGCTGACCGAGGACGGGCAGGTGATCGGTGTGCTGCGCTTCAAAGTGACTGACACAGCACAAACGGACAACCCAAAGTAAGCTGTATCGTGTTATTACGTAGGCATTGTGGATAGCCAGACAAGCTCGGAGCTTATGACCACTCGTACCTCGGCCGGCACAGCCCACCTCGATACGTCCACCGCCCCCCCGTTACTCAGGATTACGGGGGACTGGACGCTTGCCCACTACACAAACCTGAAGAAACTGTCGGACAAACTCGACGGCCAATACGACGCCGGTGCCCGCATCGACCTCAATGGCCTCGGCGCCCTCGACACAGCCGGCGCCTCACTGCTGGTGGAGCTGCTGGGCCCGGACCGCATCGAGCAATCCGCCGAGCAGACCGATTGCAGCCTGTCCGCCGCCGACCGCGCGCTGCTCAAGACCGTCTACCGCTCCCTGAACGATTTCTGCGTACCGGAAAAAGCGCCGGAAGAAGCCGCCGGCATCCAGTTGCTGGCGCGCATCGGTGCCGCGGTGGACACAGTGTGGCTGGACAGCAAGCAACTGCTGGGCTTTATCGGCCTGATCCTGGAAACCTTCGCCCGCAGCATTTTCCGGCCCAAGCGCTGGCGCGTGACGCCGATGGTTGCGCATATCGAACAGACCGGCCTCGACGCCGCGCCCATCGTCGCCTTGCTGACGTTTCTGGTGGGCGCCGTGGTGGCATTCCTCGGTGCCACGGTACTCAAGAGCTTTGGCGCGACAATTTTCACCGTGGACCTGGTGGCGTTCTCCTTCCTACGGGAATTCGGCGTCTTGCTCACCGCGATCCTGATCGCCGGCCGCACCGCCAGTGCCTTTACCGCACAGATCGGCTCGATGAAGGCCAACGAAGAAATCGACGCGATCCGCACCCTGGGCCTGGACCCGATGGAGTTGCTGGTATTGCCCCGGGTACTGGCACTGCTGGTGTCGCTGCCGATGCTGACGTTCCTGGCGATGCTCTCGGGGATTGTCGGCGGCGGGGTGGTGTGTGCGCTGACCCTGGATATTTCGCCGGCGATGTTCCTCTCGCTGCTGCAGTCGGACATTGGCGTGAAGCATTTCCTGGTGGGCATGGTGAAAGCGCCGTTCTTCGCCTTCCTGATCGCCGCCATCGGTTGCCTGGAAGGCTTCAAGGTCAGCGGCAGCGCCGAGTCGGTCGGCGCCCATACCACCTCCAGCGTGGTGCAATCGATTTTTGTGGTGATCGTGCTGGATGCGGTCGCCGCGCTGTTCTTCATGGAGATGAGCTGGTGAGTCGCCGACCCCGAGCGCCCAGCGAGGCGGTGTGGGCTGTGCAATCGCTTTGGCAGCCAGAGCGTGCATGAAAACCTCGACCTGGATCTGTACAAGGGCGAAATCCTCGCCGTGGTCGGCGGTTCCGGCAGCGGCAAGTCGGTGCTGTTGCGCAGCATCGTCGGCCTGCGCCGGCCCAGCGCAGGCGAGGTACGGGTATTCGGCAAGGACTTGTCGAACCTGCCGGAGCATGAGCGCTCCCTGGTGGAACGACGCTTTGGCGTACTGTTCCAGAAGGGCGCGCTGTTTTCCTCGCTGACGGTGACCGAGAACGTCGCGCTGCCGCTGATCGAACACGCCGGCCTGAGCCGCGCCGACGCCGAGCACCTGGCTGCGGTCAAACTGGCCCTGGCCGGGTTGCCGTTGTCGGCGGCCGACAAATACCCGGCGTCGCTGTCCGGCGGCATGATCAAGCGTGCAGCCCTGGCCCGCGCCCTGGCGCTGGACCCGGACATCCTGTTCCTCGACGAACCCACCGCCGGGCTCGACCCGATCGGCGCCGCGCAATTCGACCAACTGATCCTGACCCTGCGCGATGCGCTGGGCCTGAGTGTGTTCCTGGTCACCCATGACCTGGACACGCTGTACACCATCACCGACCGCGTGGCGGTGCTGGCGCAGAAGAAAGTGCTGGTGGCCGATGCCATCGATGTCGTCTCGGAAACCGACGACGCCTGGATTCACGAATATTTCCACGGCCCCCGGGGCCGCGCGGCATTGGATGCCGCTCAACCGCTCAACGAGGTATGACATGGAAACCCGAGCCCATCATGTGATGATCGGTCTGTTCAGCGTGATTGTGGTGGTCGGCGCGATGCTGTTCGGCCTGTGGCTGGCCAAGTCCAGCGTCGACACCGCGTTCCAGGATTACGAAGTGATTTTCAACGAGGCGGTCAGCGGCCTGTCCCAGGGCAGCTCGGTGCAGTACAGCGGGATCAAGGTGGGCGATGTCATCAGCCTGCGCCTGGACCCCAAAGACCCGCGCCGCGTGCTCGCGCGCATCCGCCTCTCCGGGCAGACGCCGATCAAGGAAGACACCCAGGCCAAACTGGCGCTGACCGGCATCACCGGCACATCGATCATCCAGCTCAGCGGTGGCACACCGCAAAGCCCGAAACTCAAGGGCAAGGACGGCAACCTGCCGGAGATCATTGCCTCGCCATCGCCAATCGCGCGGTTGCTGACCAACAGCAACGACCTGATGACCAGCATCAACCTGCTGCTGCACAACGCCAACGAAATGTTCTCCGCGCAGAATGTCGAGCGCATCAGCAACACCCTGGACCACCTGGAACAAACCACCGGCGCGATTGCCGAGCAGCGCGGTGATATCAAGGTGGTGATGCAGCAACTGATGCAGGTCAGCAAGCAGGCCGGTGCCGCCCTGGAGCAGACCACTGCGCTGATGCGCAATGCCAACGGCCTGCTCAACGATCAAGGCAAGCAGGTCTTCGGCAGCGCCGAACAAGCGATGAAATCCCTTGAGCAAAGCACCGCGACCATCAATACCTTGCTGACCGATAACAAGGACTCGGTGAACAGCGGCATGCAGGGCCTCAACGAACTGGCGCCGGCCGTGCGCGAACTGCGCGAAACCCTCGGTTCGCTGCGCGCCATCTCCCGCCGCCTGGAAGCCAACCCCAGCGGTTACCTGCTGGGCAGCGACAAGAACAAGGAGTTCACGCCATGAAGCGTGCTTACCAACTGATCGCCCCCGTGGCCCTGGCGCTGGTCAGCGCGTGCTCGATCCTGCCCAAGCCCGATCCGTCCGACGTCTATCGCCTGGCCTCGGCCCCGGCGGCCACCCAAGCGGCGCCGGTAGCCTGGTCGCTGCGCGTGACCAAGCCGCAGACCAGCGAGTTCCTCGACAGCCCGCGCATTGCCGTGGTGCCCCAGGGTGATCTGATCAGCAGCTACGCCAACTCACGCTGGAGCGACCCGGCGCCGGTGCTGCTGCGCAACCGCTTCATGGATGGCTTCCAGCGCGATGGCCGGGTGACACTGCTGAGCAGCGACGAGACCAACCTGCAGGCCGACTACGAGTTGGGCGGGCAATTGCAGGCGTTCCAGAGCGAATACCGCGGCAACGCAGTGGAGGTGGTGATCCGCCTGGATGCGCGGCTGGTGCGCGGCAGTGATCAGCGGATCATTGCCAGCCGCCGGTTTGAAGTGCGCCAGCCGGTCAGCGACAACAAAGTGCCGGCGGTGGTGGCCGGGTTTGGGCAGGCGGGGGATCAGTTGAACAAGCAGGTGGTGGATTGGGTGGTGGCGCAGGGCAACACTGCACCGAAGCGCTGAGGGCCTTATCGGGAGCAAGCTCCCTCCCACAGTTGACCGCGTTTCGTCAGGATGAATACGGTTGAATGTGGGAGGGAGCTTGCTCCCGATAGCTATCCAAGCCTTAACCGAAAAACCAGTAGCACACCGCAATCGCCGCCACCACACCGGCAAACTCCGCCAGCAATGCACAACCCACCGCATGCCTTGCCCGCTGGATGCCCACCGAGCCGAAATACACCGCCAACACATAGAAGGTGGTCTCGGTACTGCCCTGAAGCGTCGCCGCCACCAACGCCGGGAAGCTGTCGACGCCCTGGGTCTGCATGGTCTCGATCAACATCGCCCGTGCGGCACTGCCGGAGAACGGCTTGACCATCGCGGTCGGCAGCGCGTCGACGAAGCGCGTGTCCAGGCCGGTCCAGGCCACCACATGACGAATGCCTTCCAGGCCAAAGTCCAGCGCGCCGGACGCACGCAACACGCCCACCGCGCAAAGCATCGCCACCAGGTATGGCAGCAGGTTCTTGGCGACGTCGAAGCCTTCTTTGGCCCCTTCGACAAACGCCTCGTACACCTTCACCTTGCGCAACGCGCCGACCAGCAGGAACAGCATGATCAGGCCAAACAGCGTCAGGTTGCCGAGGATCGACGACAGCCCGGCCAGCGCCGTGGCGGACAAGGTCGCCAGCAATGCCATGAAGCCGCCCAGCAGCAGTGCGCCCGGGATCAAATAGGCCAGCACCACCGGGTCCCACAGCCGCAGGCGCTGCATCACCGCCACCGAGAGCAAGCCCGTCAGGGTCGACGCGCTGGTGGCCAGCAGGATCGGCAGGAACACCAGCGTCGGGTCGGCCGCGCCTTGCTGGGCGCGGTACATGAAGATGGTCACCGGCAACAGCGTCAGCGAGGACGCGTTGAGCACCAGGAACAGAATCTGCGCGTTACTCGCGGTATTGGGGATCGGGTTGAGTTCCTGCAACGCCTTCATGGCTTTCAGGCCGATGGGCGTGGCGGCGTTGTCCAGGCCCAGGCCGTTGGCGGCGAAGTTGAGGGTGATCAAGCCGATGGCCGGGTGGCCGGCCGGCACTTCCGGCATCAGCCGGCGGAACAGGGGGCCCAGGGCCTTGGCCAACCAATTGACGATCCCGGCCTTTTCGGCGATGCGCAAAAACCCCAGCCATAACGTCAGGGTGCCGAACAGCAACACCATGACCTCCACCGACAATTTGGCCATGGCGAAAATGCTTTCCACCATCGCCGCAAAAATCCCAGCGTTACCGCCCACCAGCCATTGCGCCAGTGCTGACACCATTGCCACGACAAAGAAGCCAAGCCACAGGCCATTGAGCATCAGTTGAATCCCCCGAAAGATGGGGCGAATGATAGCGGGGCTGGCAGAAACGACAAACCCCGGATTTCCCGGGGTTTGTTCGCATCAGGCTGGCCTCAGCCGCGGCTGGTCTCGCCGACCGGCAGCACTTGCTTGGTACGCCAGTGCGGCAGGGAGTTCCAGTAGCGCTCGCCCTTGGCATCGTCGTACATGCCTTCCCAACGGGAGATGACCAGTACCGCCAGGGCGTTGCCGATCACGTTGAGCGCGGTACGCGCCATGTCCATGACGCGGTCGACACCGGCAATGAACGCCAGGCCTTCCAACGGAATGCCCACGCTGCCCAGCGTCGCCAGCAACACCACGAAGGACACACCCGGCACACCGGCGATGCCCTTGGAGGTGACCATCAGCGTCAACACCAGCATCAGTTGCTGGCCGACCGACAAATCAATGCCATACAGCTGCGCGATAAAGATCGCCGCGATGCTCTGGTACAGGGTCGAACCATCGAGGTTGAACGAATAACCGGTCGGCACCACGAAGCTGCAGATCGCCTTCGGCGCGCCGTAGGCTTCCATCTTCTCGATCACACGCGGCAGCACGGTTTCCGAACTGGCGGTGGAGTAGGCCAGCACCAGCTCATCCTTGAAGATACGCATCAGCTTGATCACCGAGAAGCCGAACAGGCGTGCGATCAGGCCCAGGACCACAAAGGCGAAGAACAGGATGGCGACGTAAACCAGGATCACCAGCTTGGCCAGTGGCAGCAGGGAAGCGAAGCCGAAGTTGGCGACGGTCACCGCGATCAGCGCGAACACACCGATAGGCGCGTACTTCATGATCATGTGGGTGACTTTGAACATGCTCTCGGACACGCCCTGGAACATCGTCACCAACGGTTCGCGCAGCTCAGGCTTGAGGCTCGACAGGCCCAGGCCGAACAGCACGGAGAAGAAGATGATCGGCAGCATCTCGCCACGCGCGACGGCGGCAAAGATGTTCGACGGGATCAGGTTGAGGATGGTCTGGACGAACGCATGCTCATGCTGCACTTCCGCCGCGGTCGCCTGGTACTTGGAGATGTCCACGGTACCCAGCGTACTCATGTCGATGCCCGCACCGGGGTGGAACACGTTGGCCAGCAACAGGCCGACCACGATGGCGATGGTGGTGACGATTTCGAAGTAAAGGATGGTTTTGACACCGATGCGCCCGAGCTTTTTCGCGTCACCGACACCGGCAATGCCGACGATCAGCGAAGAAATCACAATCGGGATCACGATCATCTTGATCAGGCGGATAAAGATATCGCCCGCTGGCTGCAGCACATTGCTGATCCACCAGGCCTTTTCAGCACTGAAATGGTTGAGCACGGCACCGATTGCGATACCCAGCACCAAACCGATGAGGATCTGCCAGGCGAGGCTTAGCTTTGCCTTCTTCATGTCATTACCCTTACTTCAAGTGAACTTAAGGCAAATGCGCCAGCTGCAACGCCCGGAAGCGAAAAAGTGTGTGCATCTGCCTCCGTAGAAGGTCACCGCCGCATGGCCGAAATGGCTTACTGGCAGGCGAAAAAAGGCGCAACTATTCCCATGCAAGGAGGCGACGTCTAATGCCGTAAACGCCTACCCTATGCCGAATCGGCATGGCTTTTTTTAAGAATAACTGTCCGAACGGTCAGTTCAAATGCGACATTTTGCCCGGTGAATATGCCGTGAACCGGTCAAATCAGGCTCGCTCAGAGATTCAGGACAACCTGGGAGCGTTGGCAAAAATGCCCGTGCTTTCAGCGGTACATTGACTGAAATGTCCTATGGCGCGGGCAAAATTTTCTCGATAGATGGTCGCCCCGACATACCCAGTAATGATTGGGCTCGGGCGAAAAGAAGACTCTCGGCTATGAGCGGCATAAGAGGCGGGGGTGAACGTCATAAGCGCGCCGCAAGTCCAGCAAGCTCGAGAGCGTGTGGACTTGCGTCGCAGCTTTTCACCTGACCCGGCCCTTGCGCAGGCACTCCCTGTCCCCGTAGGTCGCGCCGATCGCGAAGGATCAGAGCAACCCGGCCCCCTGGTCATGCATCACCCTTGGCGAGCGATGCAAACAGAAAGAAGCGCACAGGCTTCTTTCTATGGACGCCGGTCCCGTAGACGACAAATGCATCAGACGGAACCTAGTACCAATTCGGATCTTTCTTAAGCTGCTCCATCAGCAGCTTTTGCATGCCTGCGTCCGGCTTACCGATAAACCGGTAATCGGCGTGCCGGGTCGGGGATTTGTCCGCCGGCAGGCCGGCCGGGACTTCCACCAACATGGCGTAGGCATCTTCCTTGTCGTAACTGAAGGCGACGATCAGGCGCTTGTTTCGGCAGGTGTCTGCGGTTTCGCAGAGCGGCCCGACCAAGTACTTGTCGCCACCTTCTTCGACGGCATTCATTTGCTCGGCGGCGCCGGACAGGTTCATGACCCATTCCGGCAGGCGCTCTTCTTTCTTCACCACGCTTTGCCAGGTTTCACGGTACTGCGGGTCCGCGCCGAGCAATTCGTTGGCGCGGCTCTGGCCGTCGTGAGCGGCCATCGCCAAGCCGCTGCCGCCCAGGAGCAGGACGGCAGCCATGGTTTTGAGGGACAAACGGGTCATATTCAGCCTCGGCCACGACGACCAAAGAAGAACGAAGCGATGAACATCACCAGGAAGACCACAAACAGGATCTTGGCGATACCCGTGGCGGTGCCCGCGATACCACCGAAGCCCAGGACTGCAGCCACAATGGCGATGATCAGAAATGTGATTGCCCAACTCAACATGGTGATTCTCCTTACGCTTTTATAGGGGGTGACAGCGGTACTGCCGTGCAATCGCTCAACTCAAGCGACCTTTTATTGCCTAGAACACCCAACGTTCCTGGGATGGCAGTTCATTCAGGGCAGACGCCTGGTCAACCATCCGCAGTTGGGGAACGGTTACATCGGCAGAAACGCTGCCAACGGAACGGCTATCAATGGAACGAAAGTGGGTCTGGGTCATCGCCGGACGTTCGAAATGCGGGGTTTGCTGCTGACTCTGCTGCCAATGCTGCAGCTGCTGGCCGCCAATCAACGTGACCATCAAGGCCAGGCTGGCGAACAGGCCTTGTTGCAAGCGCAGTGGCGATACATGCAGTGAGCTGAGGCTTGGGCGAGTCATGCTGCTTTCTCCCGCATTTTGATTATTCGTTAGGAGAGCTATTGCAGAGCGCATGCCAGTTTTTTTACAAAATAATATTCAACTAAATCAATCAGTTAGATATATGCGACCGGAGCAAAGCCCAGCATCCTGCACGATGGCCGCCTGGGCGCCGTGCGAAATGCACGATCGCCAGCGGTCGGATCGACGGATAGAAAACCCATCGCGCGTTGCCGAAGTGGCAAGAAGGCATGAAAACGCCATTGGGCGCAGGCTTTGTAGGAATGCAGGCAGATAGCTGCACGACGTTGCGTTTTATCGATCAGAATGAACCATGCAACTTGCCCGATTATTCCGGGACTAAACACCATCATTCATATTAAGGAGCGCGGGACAGATGGAATCAGCCAAGGAACTTCAAGGCCGCATTCTTTTGGTGGACGACGAATCCGCAATCCTTCGTACCTTCCGTTATTGCCTGGAAGATGAGGGCTACACCGTAGCCACCGCCAACAGCGCCGCCCAGGCCGATGCCTTGATGCAACGCCAGGTGTTCGACCTGTGCTTCCTCGACCTGCGCCTGGGCGAGGACAACGGCCTGGATGTGTTGGCGCAGATGCGTATCCAGGCGCCGTGGATGCGCGTGGTGATTGTGACCGCGCATTCCGCCGTCGACACCGCCGTGGATGCCATCCAGGCCGGCGCGGCTGATTATCTGGTCAAACCGTGCAGCCCCGACCAGCTGCGCCTGGCCACCGCCAAACAGCTGGAAGTGCGCCAGCTCTCCGCGCGCCTGGAAGCACTGGAAGGCGAAGTGCGCCAACCGAAAGACGGTCTCGACTCCCACAGCCCGGCGATGATGGCGGTGCTGGAAACTGCGCGCCAAGTGGCCGGGACTGACGCCAACATCCTCATCCTCGGCGAGTCCGGCACCGGTAAAGGCGAGCTGGCGCGGGCCATTCATGGCTGGAGCAAGCGCTCGAAGAAATCCTGCGTCACCATCAACTGCCCGTCGCTGACGGCGGAGCTGATGGAAAGCGAACTGTTCGGCCATAGCCGCGGAGCCTTTACCGGCGCCAGCGAAAGCACCTTGGGCCGGGTCAACCAGGCGGATGGCGGCACGCTGTTTCTCGACGAGATCGGCGATTTTCCCCTCACTCTGCAACCCAAGTTGCTGCGTTTTATCCAGGACAAGGAATACGAGCGCGTGGGCGACCCGGTCACCCGGCGCGCCGATGTACGCATCCTCGCGGCCACCAACCTGAATCTCGAAGACATGGTGCGCGACGGCCGCTTCCGCGAAGACTTGCTGTACCGCCTCAACGTCATCACCTTGCACCTGCCGCCGTTGCGCGAACGCAGCGAAGACATCCTGGCCTTGGCCGACCGCTTCCTCGCCCGCTTCGTCAAGGAATACGCCCGCCCGGCGCGGGGCTTCAGCGATGAGGCACGCGAAGCGCTGCTCAACTACCGCTGGCCGGGCAATATCCGCGAGCTGCGCAACGTGGTGGAGCGCGCGAGCATTATCTGCCCGCAGGAAAAAGTCGAAATCAGCCACCTCGGGATGGCCGAACAGCCGACCAACAATGCCCCCCGTATCGGTGCAGCGTTGAGCCTGGACGAGCTGGAAAAAGCGCATATCGGCGCGGTACTTGCCACCAGCGACACCCTGGATCAGGCGGCCCGCACCCTGGGCATCGACGCGTCGACGCTGTACCGCAAACGCAAACAGTACAACCTGTGAGCGGCACCCTATGAAGTTAGCGATGACATTGCGCACTCGGTTATTCCTGAGTATCTCAGCGCTGATCACCGTCGCCCTGCTGGGGTTGATCCTGGGCCTGGTCAGCGTGATGCAGATGGCCAAGACCCAGGAGTCGTCGATCCGCAGCAACTTCATCACCCTCGACCTGGGACTCAAACTGCGCCAGAGCCTGGGCGATCAGTTGATGATGATGCTCGAACAGCGCCCCAATCCCGAGGCGCTGCAAGCGTCCGAACAGCGTTACTTCGAGCTGCTCGACCAAGGCATTGCGCATGAACAGCGCGACGGGAACAGCGGCGGTTTCAGCCGGGCCCGGGCCGACTATCAGCGCTTCCTGGCGGCTTTTGACGAGTCTCAACAAGCGTCCCCACCGCCCGGCAGCAAAGAGAAAATCACCGAAACCTTCAATGTCCTGCGCAACGGCCTGATCGCCGAGCACAAGCAGGCCTTGGAAAACATCAGCGCCAGCGAACATAAATCCCGCGAGCGCGCCTTGTTGATCGCCGGGCTGCTGGGGTTGGTTGGCCTCGCGGTGTTGATCATCGGTTTTGTTACCGCCCATGGCATCGCCCGACGGTTTGGCGGGCCGATCGAAGCACTGGCCAAGGCCGCCGACAAGATCGGGCAAGGCGATTTCGAAGTGACCCTGCCCATTTCTTCGGCAGCGGAAATGAACCAACTGACCCGACGCTTCGGCATCATGGCCGAAGCCTTGCGCCAGCATCAGGCAACCAATATCGATGAGTTGCTCGCCGGCCAGCAGCGCCTGCAGGCGGTACTCGACAGTATCGACGACGGCCTGTTGATGATTGACCGGCAAGGCCGCCTGGAACACCTCAACCCAGTGGCACAGCGCCAGTTGGGCTGGGACGAGGAACGTCTCGGCCAGGGCCTGGGCGAGGCGCTGGGTCGCCCGGAAATGGACGATCAGTTGCAACTGGTGCTGCGCGGCGGCAGCCTGGAGCGCGCGCCGGACGACCTGGAAGTGGAAGTCGAGGGCGAACTGCGCCTGCTGACCTACAGCCTGACGCCGGTGAGCCACACCCAGGGGCATATCCTCGGTGCCGTGATGGTGCTGCATGACGTCACCGAACAGCGCGCCTTTGAACGGGTACGCAGCGAGTTCGTGTTGCGCGCCTCCCACGAATTGCGCACGCCGGTGACCGGCATGCACATGGCCTTCGGCTTGTTCCGCGAACGCGCGAAGTTTCCCGCGGAGTCCCGTGAAGCGGACCTGCTGGATACGGTCAATGAAGAAATGCAGCGCCTGATGCAGTTGATCAATGACCTGCTCAACTTTTCGCGCTACCAGAACGGCATGCAAAAACTCACCCTGGCCCCGTGCGATGTCACCGACCTGCTGGAGCATGCACGGGCGCGCTTTGCCGAGCCGGCGAATGCACAACACATCGAACTGCTGGTAGAAGCCCAGCCCGACCTGCCTCGGCTGTATGCCGACCAGGCGCAACTGGAACGCGTGCTCGACAACCTGTTGGGCAACGCCCTGCGCCATACCGCCGAGGGCGGGCAGATCCGTCTGCAGGCACGACGCCATGGCGAGCGGGTGATCATCAGCGTCGAGGACAACGGCGAAGGTATCGCCTATGGTCAACAAGGGCGCATCTTCGAACCCTTCGTGCAGGTGGGCCGCAAGAAAGGCGGCGCCGGCCTGGGGCTGGCGCTGTGCAAGGAGATCGTGCAACTGCACGGCGGCCGCATGGGCGTGTATTCGCGGCCGGGGCAGGGCACGCAGTTCTACATGGCGTTGCCGCTGTAGCAATTAACGCCGGTCGAGGGCACGCAGGATCGCGGCACTCTCGGCATCCGGCGTGCCATCGAACAGCGCAGGGCGGAAGTGCATCTGGAACGCGGCGAGCACATGGCGCGTGGCGACGTCCAGCTCACCGGTCTGCGGCGTCTGGTAGCCCAGGTGCGCCAACGCTTCCTGGAACCAGGTGATGCTCGGCAGGTCCGTGGCGTACTGCGCCTGGAAGCGTGCCACTGCCTGCGCGTCGGGCCAGACGCCCAAGCCTTTCTCGGCCAGGCGCTTCCATGGGAACAACGGCCCCGGGTCCAGCTTGCGCAGCGGCGCGATGTCGCTGTGACCGATGATGTTTCTGGGGTCGATGCCGTTGCGCGTGCTGATGTCCTTGAGCAACACCTCCAGGGATTTCACCTGCGCTTCGGAATACGGGTACCACACGCGGCCCGTCGGCGTGTCGCGGAACCCCGGGTTGACGATCTCGATCCCGATGGAGCTGGAGTTCAGCCAGGTGCGGCCCATCCACTCGCTTTCCCCGGCATGCCAGGCGCGCTGGCTTTCATCCACCAGCTTGTAGATGGTGCCCGAAGCGTCGTCGCCGATCAGGTAATGGCTGCTGACCTGACCATGGGTCAGCAGCGCCAGGGAGCGTTCGAGGTTGGTCGAGGTGTAATGGACGACCACGAACTGCACGCGGTTGTCATGGTTGACCGAAGGGTGGCTGGTATCCAGGCGCGGGCCGCTGGCGCAGCCGCTGAGCAGGAGGAACACAAAGGCGAAGTACACGGATTTCATGGCGGATAACGTTACGCTGAAGACGATAATGCAACAGTGTAACGTACCGTTTGTGGCCCGAACGTCAAATTACAAAATGGAACATCTTTTAGGCCGCCTGCACCCGGTTACGTCCCGCTGCCTTGGCCCGGTACAACGCCTCGTCGGCGCGCTTGAGCGCCAGGTCGCTGCGCTCGCCGGGCTGGAACTGCGCCACGCCCATCGACACCGTGATCGTCACCGGCTCGCCCTTGAAGTGGAACGGGCAGACTTCAATCGCCGCGCGCAGCGCTTCGCCGGCGGCGAGGGCATTCGCCAGGGATGAGTCGGGCATCAGCAACACAAACTCTTCGCCGCCGAAGCGCGCAATGAAGTCGCCGGGGCGCAGGCGCTTGCGCAGCACGCTGGCGATGATTTTCAGCACTTTGTCCCCGGCCAGGTGCCCGTAACCGTCGTTGATACGCTTGAAGTGATCGAGGTCCAGCATCGCCAGCGACAGGCTGTTGCCGCGCTGATGCCAGAGGTTGACCTCATGGTCCAGGCGCTCGCTCCACGCGGCACGGTTGGGCAAGCCGGTAAGCGGATCGACCAACGCTTTCTGGCGCTGTACTTCGAGGTGATCGCGATAACCCTGGGCCTCCTGCTCCATATTGGCGACGCGTTCGGCGAGCCCTTTCAAGCGCTCCGCCACTTCCTGCTCGCGCAGGTCACGCTGCTGCTGGTGCTGGTCCATGGTGCCGAGCAGGCCTTCAAGGTGGCTTTCCAATACCTGCTTGAGGCTGTCCAGGTCGGCGGCGCCCTGCACACTGCTTTGCAGGCCGTCGACCTGTTCGCGGATTTGCGTGTCCAGCTCACGGGCGGCCGAGCGACTGTCGGCATAGCCTTCGCTGGCCGTCTGCAGATGGCCCTGGAACGCTTCGAGGCGTTCGTTGAGCTGCTTGAGGTAGGCCTCGAACTCATGCTGGCCGCTGTCGGTGATCGCCAGCATCAGCGTGGCCAGGTCATCGAGGATCGGCAGCAGTTCGTACCAGTTCAAACCATGGGCCAGGCGCTCGCGCATGGCTTCGGCCTGGGGCCGGTGGCGCTCGGGCAGGGACAGGTCTTCCAGCAGGCCAAGCAAGGTGTCTTCAATGTGTTTGGCCACGGAGCTGTAGGACGGCTCCGGCGAATCGGGCAGGGCGTAGATTGCGTCCGCCAGCAGCTCGTCCGGGTCCGGCGCGTCCAGCACCGGCGGCAGTGACAGGCTGCCGATGACGGTTTGTTGCGGTGCATCGACCTGAACCGGCGGTGGTTCGATAAGCGCGGCGAGTGCGCTTTCGGCGCCAGGTTCTGGCGCCGCTGCTGGAAGCGCGGCAGGCGCCGCCACTTCGACGGGCCGGGCGATCGGCACGGGCTGGGGCGCGGCTTCGGGGGCGACGACCGGGCTCACGGGGCTGTTCTTGAGCAAGGCGAGACGGCGCTGGCCTTCGGCGAGTTGCTCCGGGGTGAGCAGGCCGGTCAGG
>LNAP01001308.1_pt1 | contig 26680 bp, 24 predicted proteins | sample 602601 | NCBI WGS metagenome assembly LNAP01 (sample SAMN02440304, study PRJNA202911) | soil metagenome | biome: Subtropical and temperate rainforests or woodlands; isolation source: soil samples (1 kg each in a 20% v/v slurry with milli Q water) were... ... | reverse complement strand
CGGCGGACGAAAAAGCGCGCCTGCGCGCCTAGGTGGCCGCCGAGTTGGAAGCAGTTGTTGCTGCAACAAAAGCAGCGCCAGCTTGCCGAAGAGGAGGAAGCCCTGCAGAAGCTACAGCGCATGAACAGCAATGGTAAGATTAAATCGATCCGCACGACCAACCCTCCAGCGAGAGGCGCCTCAACGCCCTCGCCACCCGCCTCTCCGCCACGGATGCCGCCTCCACCACTGCAACAGCCAGTGAACAAGCCACGTAGTGCGATTGCCGAGCCTTCTGCCGGACGCCGCGCCAATCCTTCCGCACCAGGACAGAACCAAGATCGACGCAGCCCACCTCCGCCGTATGAGACCTCCATCGCCACCACGGAGAGCAGCAGACCGCCCTCTGCCCCTGTTGCTAGTCGCAATGACCGCGCGTCATACCCGCCCGTGGCGCCGCGCCCCGAAGTAAGCCCTTCTATGCGCTCTGACTATGGCCAGGACGCTGATGTCGACGACAATTACACCGACACGGACAGTTACGAGTACAACCAAAGCTCCGATTACAACGAATCCGACTACGACTCCAATCACAACGCCAGCAACAGTTACCAGAACCACGCAGAGGACCCGCACGACGGCGAAGCAATCGTGGACATGGCGATCCGCGTGGTGGTGCGCAAGCGTCCCATCAGCAAGCGGGAGCTCGCCCAGGGGGACCGGGACGTCATGGAAGTGGGCCGTAGAGGACAAGTGTTGATCCACGAACCCAAGACGAAAGTTGACCTCACCAAGATCATTGAGACACAAGAATTTCGCTTTGACGACGCCTTTGAAGCCCACGAGACGAACGAAGTGATCTACGGCCGCACGATTAAACACCTCGTTTCGTTCGTCTTCGACGGAGGCAAAGCGTCGTGTTTTGCGTACGGACAAACTGGGTCGGGCAAAACGTTTAGTATGATGGGTTCCCGTCCCGATGCCCCTGCGGAGGCCAAAGTCAACGCAGGCTTATACGTGCTTGCGGCGCGCGACATCTTCACCATGGTGCAGGAGCCGCAGTTCCGCCGGCTGCGCGTGTTTGTGAGTTGTTTTGAGATTTACAGTGGGAAATTGTTTGACTTGTTGAACGAGCGTGGCATTGTGAAATGTCTGGAGGATGCGAAGCAACAGGTAAATTGCGATTCTGTCTTATTCCTACAATATACAATATGTTTGTATTCTTTTTTATTTTCAAAAATGGTGATTAGTATAGCTTGGCTTCCCTTCACTCCCTGCACTTCGCTCATTTTCTTTGTTTTTACCTTTCTCTTCTTTCCCTTTTTTTCTCTTTTTTTTTTCATGATACAGGTGCAACTGCCTGGCCTGACGGAACACCTCGTAAATAATGTCAATGAGCTGCTGGACCTGATGGCGATGGCGCACACACAGCGAAGTACCGGCACGACCGGCGCCAATGCTGAGAGTTCGCGCTCTCATCAGGTACAGTGAACATTGAACTGTTGAGTTTGAAATCGATTGTTTCGTATTTGGTTTGTAACGCGAGCACGGATGCCGGTGGCTTTAAGTGCGTATAAATATGGCATCAGTGTCTTGCTTCTCTTGCGCATATTTACATTATGTTCATTATTTTCCGTGATATAATGGTGAACTATATTCCATGCTTTTGTCACAATACTCACGTACCTATTACCCACCTAAAACGCAAATTTTATATTTAGGTGATGCAAATCCTACTAAGGGAGCCGGAGCCTGTGGCCCAAGCGAACAATCGTATGCGAGGAAGAGGCAATATTCAGATCGTAGCGCCGGAGAAGGCTGGCAACCAAGGTAAGCATAATATGTGTTGTTGTATGTTTGATTCTCGTTCGGAGTTTTTAATGGATCTCCGATATTGTTCTTCTTCTGTTTTTACAATTGGCTGTGTCCATAATGTCTCTCAGAAGCTCACATCACTTACTGTACGCTTGTATGAATAATAAGCTGACTGATTTCTCTTAACTTCCCAATGCGCAGGCGAGGTGTGCGGAAAGTTGAGCTTTATCGACCTGGCAGGCAGCGAGCGCGGCGCCGACACCACGCACAACTCCAAGCAGACCCGCATGGAAGGGGCTGAGATTAACACCTCCTTGTTGGCCCTCAAGGAGGTGATCCGCAGCCTCGAGCGCAAGCACGGCCACACACCGTTCCGTGGCTCCAAGCTCACCCAGGTGCTGAAGGATTCTTTTGTCGGAGAGAAGACCCGCACGTGTATGGTGGCGTGTGTCTCGCCGTCGCACAGTAACTGTGAACACACGTTGAACACGTTGCGGTACGCAGACCGCGTCAAAGAACATCAGTCCTCAGCCAGTGGGGCGCCCACGGGGGGCAACAGTCATGTGAGCGGATCGGGATACGACAGCATGGCGTATGACTCGAACCCGCGACCTCAGACCGCCAATGCGGGATCGAACCACTCGGCCAAAGCGAATGCCAACGACAACAATGCAGCCAAGTCGCGTCCCACCACAGCTGCAGCAGGGAGCAGACCGACTACTGCGGCGGGATCCGCGCAGAACACGAGTGTAAACAATGGCGCGCAGGGTGAGCGGCCTCCTTCGGCACCCAGACAAGGTAATTCATCAATTTAATGTTGCGGTTTTCAGAAAAATGTTTCATATATACGCGCTGCCCATGGAAGCTAAACTACTGAGTTAAATTGGCAATTGCAATTAATATTTGTACAATCACACATTTTTTACTACTATTCATTCTGACTACAGGCATCAATGCTCCCTCCGCAGCAGGCGGTGTGCCCAAGCCTCTCTCCCGTCTTCCGATCTCTTCGAACCCCAACGGCAATGTTCGCAGTGCCAGCGTGAACAACGCCGCCGCCCAGCAGCGCAAGGAATCGCCACAAGTCCCCGCCTCTCCGGGCCGCGGGCACAACACCAGCAGTACCAGTGCCAATGCCAGTGGGAGTGCAAATAATAATAACGTTGTGAAGAAAGGCATCCCTGTGCGGCAAGCATCTGCCCCGAGAGGCACCGTGCTGTCGCCACCTTCAGCCCAGCAGGGTAACAGCAGTCGCGATAGTTCCCGCGATCCCTATGCAAGCCATCCATCCCAGCTGCCCTCTCCAACGGCCCGCGTGAGGCAGCCTGCGTCACCGAGTGCTCATAATGCAAACAATAATAACAGCAGTAGAGCCACTCCGCCCAGCCACCACAAGCGCTCCCCACCGATGAGCAACCCTTCGCCCGGCCCCTCGGGTGCTACTGGCAGTGCATCTCGACGCGGTGCTGAACACACCCGACAAGATAAGAACAACATCACCGACAGTGACCGAGAGTGGCCCGACGAGCCTGTACCAGCCCGGGACAATCCGATGAAGCAAGTGACCCCCACAAACCAAGCCAATGCGCATCGTCGCTCCCTCACAGCGCCGAACACCGCCACGCCACCCACGCACGGTAAGAATAACAATGCCCAGCAGCACCACCACCAGCCGAGCAGCGCGAGTAAAAACAACAGTTTTGTGAGCGATCAAGACTCGGATTATGTGGATGCAGAACATGATCCGTTTGACAGCACCGAATTGATTCAGAAGACTGTGGGTCTGTTGAGTGCACACAAGTTAGCCATTGCAGAGATGGTCGAGGTACGTGTTTCTGATTTCTGGTCTAGTTTCATTCTTATTTATTTTTATTTTCTTTGGTGATATTTCCAACTGTAAATTGCTTATATCACAATCTTGTATTCGTGCAAGAATTCATCACGAATAACCAATTCTCGCTCCCACTTTTTCTTCTTTTCTTCCAGGTGATGAAGGACGAGATGGAGTTGGTGCAAGAAATGGAGAACGCAGACGACCGCAACAGCGAACTGTACATTGAAAAACTCGCCGAAATCCTGGACATGAAGAGCGACGCCATTGGTCTGTTAAGAGATGAACTGCACAGCTTCCAGCACTACCGCGGCGCTATGTACTAATAATAGTATGTAGTGGTGTGTGTTGTGTTGTAGGAGTAGTATGGAATTTTGTGGGTAAATGTAGAGATTTTCTCTCTCTGCTTTTTACGGTCTGCTTTTCCTTTTGCGCATCTCTTCCAAACGGTAGTAGTATTTTTCCTTGTATGAAGTCGTGTATCAATGATGGTAGCGCTAATATGGTTGTGTAGACGATATTACAAACGCTCTAAGAATGCATGAAGTATAGTCGATGGTGTTGTGGTGACGAATTAAGAAATTTTGTGGTGTCCACACTGATTTGTATGTAATGGTGTAATGGGTGTAGTAATATAAAGAAAGCGTAACGTAGTTGTATTGGGTTCTCCAGTTCATCAAGTTGAAGCTTCATTAAAAAGTTTAATGGACCAAGTTTCATGCTCATTTAACACAATCTAACAATGGTCTATATTGACAATCGTTTTAAAACTGTCGGCCTTCATCATCCAGTGGTTAGGATATCTCGTTGTGGCCGAGGAAACGTGAGTTCGATTCTCGCTGGGGGCATTTCCTTTTTGCTTTTCTGGCAGGGAACTGTAATGTTGGAGACTTCGTCACGCAGATTGAAGTGAAGCTTTTTGGCTTGCAAATCTCACTAAATTATTGCCGTTATGCAGCAAACAGAACCTTTAACTAGCCTCCCGTCTAGACTTTCGTGCATCGGTTTGCAGGACTGGCTCAGCCTAAGGTCTGCGATGAAGTTGGACTCTGCGTATGATACATACTGCTGTCATTCTCTTCGCAACGGCTTCCTCGGTCTTTTGAGCTCGTAGGAGTATTTCATCAAAGAACAAGTGACTATCGACGTTGATTCTTCCTGAAAATGCAGCATATCTATGTTGAAAAGGATTGGCGAGAAAATGAGAGTCGTTGAGTTTGTAGACGGGCGTCGCTTACGTTCCCAACCTGTACACGTCAACCTGGTAAAAGCACACTGCCACAACATGACCCATGTTAAATTCTCCTGTGCGGAGGTATGTACCCCCAAACTATGGGCCTTATTGAAAACCAATCCACACATTGAGTGTTTGCATTCGACAATGTCGAATGGTGACGAGGATTCATTCGACCGTTCGTTTGACAACATTGTGTTACCCAATTTGAAACACGTTGGTGGTGATACATTACGATCTTTGCAACAAGAATATCTTGGGTGCCATGAAGGTGATGGGTGTAGTTCGGTTGGATCTATCTTCTTGTAATTTCGTTGGCTCTGTTCTGTTAGAGATTGCAGCGCTCTGTCGTCGGTTAAGAGCGGTGGTCCTATCAGATTTATACACTCAAAGGCTAACCGACGAATTACTACGCAAATTCACAGCTCTCTGTCCGCACATTGCCCATATTGATATAACTAACGCAGATTGTGTCACCGATGCTGGAATGTTAAGCGTGGTGCAAAAACTTTCGGATGTATCCTAACTCACAGACGCCAGTCTAGTGCACATCTATACACACTGCGCCAATACACTGCATACGTTCGTGTTTAGCTATGACGGTTTTAATAAAGCACGTTTTAGTGCTGATACTATCAACACACTATTTGTGCGCTGCACGCAGCTTCGCACAGTCAATCTGAACGACAAATGCAAAGGTACAGCACCGTTTATATTCAATCAAACCGCTGTTTGCAACCTCACTACATTAGCCATAGGTGGTGATATTGTGTGCGATCAAAACTTAGCCATTATTGGCACACACGCGAAGCATCTGCAGGTACTGGAGATCGATTCACAATGCGTACACCATTCACTTTGCGACCTTGTAAACAAATGTCCCCATTTAAGAAAGCTTCACTATAACTTGATTTCTCCATATGATGCCAAAAATATCCCCGAAATAATGACTTCTATGTACTGGGTAAACATCCGACCAGGCGTGTTAATTACGCTGAAGAACGTTTGGAAAGGCAACTGGAAACCAACCAAACCGGAAGATTTTGACTTTTAGGTAGTATTGTGCATGTTAACATCACAAGTATGGCTGGGTGGTGACTTGTTGTGTGGTAGCAAACTTTGCAGATTGTTTGATACAGTAAAACTCTTTAGCAACACAAAAGGAGTATTTTTTGACCTGGGTGAAGCTCTTAAACAATTCACGTCTGTTTCATATTAAGACTTCTTTTATACTAATTAATGTTGATACAAACTTTACGCTGCACACCGTGCAGTATTTTCAACCTGAACTGTTTCGTTTAGCACTTAGTCGGTGTGTTCTAAAGTAGGATTGAAGTTGAGGTCCGGGAGGTCCAAAATCACTTCCAAGTTGAAAGTGCTGACTTCTGATATACAACTACTTTGCACTTCACTCACAATGCAGCGCGTTGATCCTTTAATTAGCTTGCCATCCGTATTGTCTTGCATCATTTTGCAGGAGTGGCTCAATTTGAAGTCTGTGATGGCACTAGATTCGGCTTATTGCTGTCATTCTCATCGCAACGAGTTTCTCGGTCTTTTGCAATCAAATGAGTATTTCATCCGCGAGAAAGTGACTATTTCTAATCGTAAAACGGTTCGTCACTTTCCAATCCGCCTGAATCTGTTTCAAAGGTTTGGTGAAAAGTTCCGATCAGTCGAATTTTCTGGCGCAGAACTGGTACCGGAACACAGTGCCTTAATACATGCCAATTGCCACAACTTGACACACATAATGATATATGGAGACGAAGATTCCTTTACTCCAGAACTGTGGTCTTTACTTAAAAATAACCCGAACATTGAGGCTCTTGGTCTAGATACAGAGAACTGGGTGGAATCTGCAATTCCTTTACTTCTTTCGTTGAGCGACATTGACTTGCTTAAACTGAACACCTTGGCGGTGGTGTCATGCATATTTGAAGACGATAACATTTTGACTGTGATAAAGGCTAGGAACATCGTTCGGTTGGATCTTCCTTACTGCGAATTTGCCTCAAATATTCTCATACGGATTGTTGACCTGTGCCCTCGACTAAGCTCTATATGTCTTATGTCCTGTTGGCCAGTGACAAATGAAGATTTGAGCGCCTTTGCAACCATGTGTCCTTTCATTGTGCATATGGATATATCGAATGCTCAGGGAATGACAGATGACGGAATATTAAGCATCGTACTGAATTTGAAAGGACTGCAATTTTTGAACATTGAAAATGTCGTTCATGTTACCGACCTCAGTCTAGTGCACATTTACACACACTGCGCCAGTACACTGCATACATTGTATCTGGACTACAGTTTTGGCACTGAAACGCCCTTTAGCGGCGATGCAGTGAACATTCTGATGGAGCGGTGCACTCAGTTACAATTGATTTCCGTTATTGGACGCTGCACTACGCCTCTTGTTCTCTCACCAGCCGCTATTCGCAATATATCTACCTTTTACTTCTATGGCCAACCTGCAATGGAACAAAATTTAGCTACAATTGGCGCGAACGGTGATTGTATAGAAGAACTAGCTGTGTTCGGAGATTACGCATATACCCACGATTCACTGTTGAACCTGGTGAACGGCTGTCCAAACTTGAAGCAGCTAATGGTGCAGCACAGACCCTATACTAATATCCCTGAGTATTTAAAGACGGCGTACTGGTCAGAGATCAGACCAAATCTGCGTATCCGTGTATTCTAAGGTTTACCGCACTCAATGTAGGGGTTTAAACAGCTTGACTCGGAGTGAAAACAGTTGAATGGGGATAGTGAAATTACTTCCATGCAGTACATTTACTTTTTTACTTGTGCGCGACTGCTTTAAAATAATTGTAATACTTACTGTTAGTCGAAAGAGTACTGTCACCTTCAAAATTCGTACTACTTTAGCATCTCAAGGTTTGACAGCACCTGGTGCAATACTTTATAGTATTATAGTGCATTTTAGTTTTAGCAATCATACTTTATCGTTGAGCTATTGTACATTTTTATGTTCAATATTCGCATGAGAAGGTGTGATATTACTATGTGGAAAATAGATATGCCAACAATTATGATCAGCAAGTGAATATAATAGCGGAGCTATTTATCCACTATTTCCCATAGCACAAGAGATGTAATTAGTATCTAACACTCAAGCAGAGCAGTAAACGAAAACGCTGCGCTTGTTTGCTGCTGCTGCTGCTGCTGCTGCTGCTGGCTCCTGCCGCACTGGAGCCGTAATATACAAATCGGTTCATCCAAAGTAGAATTGAAGTGAGAGAAAGTGTCGCTGGTCAAATTAAATCACGTGCAAAGACGATTGCTCATATATACACCAAATTCATCAAAACAACTCACCATGCAGCATTTGGAACTTCTGATAAGCTTGCCATCCTCACTGTCATGCATCGTTCTGCGTGACTGGCTCAGTTTGAAATCGGTGATGGCGTTGGATTCCGCATACTGCAACTATTCTCACCGCAAAGTCATTGCAGATCTTTTAAAGTCAAATGAATATTGGATTCGCGAACAAGTGACAATAAGCGGAAACTACGTGCTGTCATTGTTAAAAAGGTTTGGACAGAAAATAAGACGTATAGAATTTGTGGAAAGGGTATCTCAGAATCAAGAGAATTTGGTGAAAGCGTACTGTTACGACTTGAAACACGTACGATGCTTCGGAGAAATGACATGCACACCCGCACTGTGGTCGTTACTGAGAGCCTATCCGACTATTGAGAGCTTGACACTGAGAAAAAAACCGCAGCAATTCATGGAGCACTTCTTTTCCCCTCCCTTGCTTCGCCCCGCGTACAACCTATTGCTGCCAAAACTAAGCACTTTGGTTATAACAGGGTTCGAAATAACCGATGAGAACCTATTTGTGGACATGCCAATTGACAAACTGGTTCGGTTGGATCTTTCGGGTTGCCGTGTTGCCGGGACCGTTTTCTCACAAATTGCTCGTGCGTGTCCCGAATTGCGAGCTTTGACACTGTCAAATGTATTCGTACCCTATATAAATTTCAATCCAATTATCGATCAAACGCTGAGCGAATTCACACGGATTTGTACTCACATTGTGCAACTCGATATATCCGACTCTCTATATATCACTGATGCCGGAATACTGAGTGTAGTGCAGAATTTGACCGGATTACAACGACTGAATATCACCAACATTTCACAACTCACTGAGAATAGCCTAGAGCACATCTACACGCACTGCCACAGTACGCTACAGACCATTCTGTTTAATAGCTGCACGTACGAACAACCGAGCTTTTGTGCACAGGCCGTCAACACCTTTTTGGAGCGCTGTACTAAACTGCGTACGGTGTACTTCGGCGATCACTCAAAAGTACGCCCGAAAACTTCGATGCTATCTCCAGCCGCCATTTGCAACCTCACCCATTTGGCCATCAGTGGTAGAGTTGCGACTGAACAAAATCTTATCACGATCAGCTCATATGGCGTGAACCTAGAAGTACTAATAGTGGATGAATACATTAAGTACACCCGGGAAATGCTTTCTAGCTTGGTTTCTGGATGCCCCAAACTGAAAGAGCTGCACTATTGCTTGGAGCACAAAGACAAGGCCTTCATACCCATGTTTTGGACACCATCCTTTTGGATGAAGCGCCGACCAGGCCTGCTAATCACGGAAGGGAACTGCGAGGGAAATAAATGGCACGATGTACGAACCAAGTTCATGGGCTTGTAGTATAGTATCTATGTACTGATTAGTGTCCTGTCGTACGGGTTGAGCGCATTGAAATAACTCAGTAGCTAGCTTCACGCATCAGGTACCATCGGTAGTCAGATAGTGGCAGTTTTTGCATATTTCGCCCCTCTACTGCTGGGGCACTTCATCGTACTGTACGTTGTACAAATGTACGGTTTATAAGTACTTCTCATTTTTTTGATGTGTGAAATTAAACGAAAAAGATGGCTTGACAATACCATATTGTGCTGTTTAACAACATCGTCAGACAGTGGGTGTTCGTTGCTAAAATTGGCAATGCCAGTTGCGCGTACCTTCCATCACGGCTGGTGTATACAGCAAATTGGTTATAGTTACTAGTATCTCACTCTAGAGAAGTTGTGAGGTAGATATAAGCACAATACTATGAAACGTAGAGAAAGCTGTCACGTAAATATGAAGCGTAAATGCAGTTGAGCTTCGACTGTATTGATCGACGTTACATACAAGCAAAATAAAAAAAAACTTTAGATTGTCCACTATGCTATGTCATTAAGCAAAATTACATTTTCAGCACATCATATTCCAAATCATACGGTGGGAAAATGTTAATCTTTAGCCCTGGTCGCATCCTTTTCCAAAATTGCAGCGCTAACAGTGCGAATGCATCTGTGTTGCGAATTCCAACGTCATCTACACTCTCGAGGTCCACATAAAGCTCTTTTAACTTGGTACAATTCGTAAAAATATCCAACAGATTATCGCTGGAGTACCGCCCACTTTCGTAGATTGACAAGACCTCTAGATTGACCGCATAGTGCCCAACTTGAGCAAGATTGACCTCGCTAATTGCACAATCAAACAGCACCAACGTGGTTAGATTGTGCAAAGAGTTCGGAAGAGTTACGATTGGGTCAATGGGGTCTATGTGATCGTCTCCATAGTGCAATGTATGGAGCTTGGTGCATTGGACTAATAACCTATCAAACGCCTCTCCAAAGCCTTGTGCACTGCTTACATGCAAGGTGTGCAGCGTATTGGCGCAGTGTGTATAGAGATGCACTAGACTGGCGTCAGTGACATCGTAGATATACATAAGATTCAAGCTCAGCAAGCTTTTCAAGTTTTGCGCTACTGCAAGTATCCCAGCATCAGTAATCTCACTGTTATCGGATATGTCCAAATGGCTAATATTGGGGCAAGCAGCCGTGATAATGCGTAAACTTTCGTCACTTAACCTTAGGCCTGAAAGTCCCAGCGCACGCACTTTTTGACACATTTGGGGAAGCAACTTCAGCGCCGAAGGATAGATGTTGCAGTACGACAGTTCCAAGGCTACAATATTTGCACTCATGTGTTGAATGTCCATAATTTGAGTTTCGTTAAGTGAGGTGTGCGTCAGGGCTAACGTCCGCAGCTTGGGCAAACGAAGACCGGAGAACACGGGGTTAAAATGGACTTCCCCAGAATTTTCGCTCGCATGACATCGCAAAGACTCGAGATGCTCATTCTTTTGCAACAACTTCCAAAGCTCCGGTGTGCAGTCATTGAATAAAACTGCAGTCAGCTTGTGGCAATGACTGGTTACCAAGGTCGCTGCTCCGGTTGGAATATTACTTGTGAAATAAATGGACCTAATTTTGTCCCCAACTTTGCGAAAGAAGCCTGCACTTCCGCGCAAGGCAGCGCTGTTGCTTTTAATAACCACAGTTTCACGAATGAAATATCCATTGGACAGCAACAGGTCAACGAAACACTGACGAGAGACGGTGGAGCAATATGAGGAGTCCAACTTTATCACCGATTTTAAAGTGAGCCAATTTTGTAGTATAAAACAAGCTAAGCTTGGCGGGAGACTTGTCAGAAGGTCAATCTGTCGCATTTTACTTGCACTGAAGAGCTTTAACAGAGCGAAATAATCTGTCTGCTCACAAAATCTTATGAAGTTACCAACAACTTGTTTCCGGTCTCACATTAATTTTCTTGCACTTCCAAACATTGAAAGTTCCTGCCCGAGAATGATGACCACTGAGACAGTAGGATTAATCGACGAAGGTCCTGTTACCCCATATCACATGAGCTCCTGCTAACGAACGAAGATTTTCCACCAAATTATGTGACAGATGCAGCACCCATTGAAAAAAGCACCTATTGAATCCGACTGCTTTTTTGCAGCGTTTTTTTATTAATGTGTGGTTGCCATTAATGCTACTGCTGCTGTAGGCAGTCAAAACCACAATACGGTACAAACACGCTAACTTATAAACAATATCAGCAACAAACGCAGTTTTCGATCGAATTATTACCACACTATACTTACACAGTTACTATGTTCAGTACATTATACGCTAGATGATGGGGAGGATACATACGAATCGATAATTGCGGTTTCAACGCTGTCCACAGATCAAAAAATAGTTGCATGTAGGGCATAGTGTGCTCTATAAACAAGTACAGTTCGCGCAGCTGGGGGCAGCCAAAACAGAGACTTTTTAGACCCTCTTGTACGAACACGTAATTGTCTCCTTCATTCTCGTAAATCGATAGTATACGCAAGTTCACAGCATACTTAGCTAAGTAGGTCAAATTTTCATTGCAAATAATTCCTCCGCTCAGGACCAGCGTCGTTACATTGCTAATAGCAGCTGGAGTAAACGCGAAATTCGAAGAGTATTCAATTGGCACAGTGCCAAAATGCACCGTGCGCAGCTTAAGACACCTTTCCAACAATAGATTGATAGCTTCCCGAGTGAAATACGGTCCTTCTCCTTCTTGCTCACTGTTGTCGAAGTGCAGCGTGTGCAATGTGTTGGCACAGTGGGTCACAATATGCTGCAAACTGACGTCAGTGAGTCCAGCGACTTGTTTGATACACAAGCTCTGCAATCGTTTCAACATTTGCACCGTATTACCAATGCTTTCATCCGTAAGCATGTAGTTGTTGGATATATCCAGATGTACGATATGCTGACAGGATGCTGCAATAGTGGTGAGAACTTCGTCACTGAGACGAGTCCGAGACAAACCCAGATGCGTTAATCGTAGACAAAACTTGGGGATCTGCAATAGGATCGGCTGGCTGATGGAACTCCCAAACAAGTCCAGCCGAACGATATTGGAACTCATTTGAAAGGCATCCAACCAATGCTCGCTTCCTGTGAACATCACATTCCTCAATGAGAGCTCTCTCAATTTTGGGAGTTTGATGAGCCTGAACTGAGGTCCGTCCAGGTTCATTGTTCTACCAATATTCGAAGTTATCTTAAAGCACTCCATGTGTGGATTTAATGTCAGCAGCGTCCATAGCTCGGGTTGTATATATTCAATCCGGTCAAAATGCACATGCGTTAAATGGTGACAGTGTTGTAGAAGAGCCTCAGCACGTGCTTGTGGAACGTCGTCGGCGAAATAAACAGAACGAACACTATTCCCATATTTGGTCAGATCGATGGACCTAATAATGGAATGAGGCAACTGTTGCGAAATGCAATACTCGTTTGACCGGAGCAGATTCAAGAAACGTTCTCTATGAGCGTTCGCACAGTATGCATAGTCTAAGGCCACCACAGACTTCAAAGTAAGCCAGTCCTTAAAGACGACACACGCCAGGCTTGCTGGCAAGCTAGTTAGAAGATCAATTGGTTGCATGTTATGTGGTTGCTTTGAGGCCTGCGTCTCTCTTCGTGTTACTTTAGGTGTACTCAGTCGTGTTATGAAGGTTGACTTTAGGAACATTGTACAGAAAAAACGATGAGGTTTATTACTTTTTAAAAAACTACTATCAAGATCACATGCTACATTCCTTTTGAGACTATTCACGTCAAGTCCTCGTATTTACACCTCATTCCATAACCATGACATTGTAATACAAAACTTTAACTCCTTCCACAATTCCAAGGCTAGCTTGGCAAGTTCCAATGTATCCTGATCGTCCCTTGGCTTAAAGTAAAACATGTAAGTTAGATCCAAGTACAATTTTTTCAGCTGTGTACAGTTTAAGCAGATATCCACTAGTCCCTGAGTTGTTAAGATTCTAAACCCATCGAGAAACAGAACCTCTAAATGGGAGCAGCACTGACCAATGGTGGCAAGATTGTCAGCACACAGATCATCACCGACGAGAACCAAAGTCGTCAGGTTACAAATTGCGTTTCTAGTGAACACACAGGGCACGCTGAGATGCAGCACGCGCATATGTATACAGCGCTCCAACAATACATTGATTTCTGCCTCGTCTTGTAGGAAACCATCGTCCTGCGTGTGCAAGTGCAACGTGTGCAAAGTATCGGCGCAATAGGTGTAAATATGCACCAAACTAGCGTCCGTGGTACTTTCCATGTGAGAAATGCACAAACTACGCAATCCTCGCAAATTTAGCACCACGCCAAGAATCCCCGTATCGGTAACACGATCATTGTGTGAAATGTCCAAATGAGCAATATTTGGGCACAGTCGCGTGAACTCAATCAGAATAGCATCACTCATTCCTGTTTGTAAGAGCCCGCAGCTGCGCAAGTAGGGACTTACCACCCTTGCAATTGTCAGAAAAGTCGGAAAATGAATGACACTGTAGGATAAATCCAGTTGAACGAGTTTTCCATGAGAAATTGCATTCAAAATCTGTCCGTCCAAGTCCATATGTCTTCTCACTGCCAGAGATCGAAGATTAGGCAATGAAACTTTATGGAAGGAAGGAACAACAGATTTTTCACGAAACTGGTAGTCGATTGGCGACAGTTCCAAGTGCTCAATATCGGGATTCGCTCTCAGTACGGTGCGTAGTTTCATTTTCACCGCACTCGCATAGGAAATATGTGTCAGATTGGTGCAATTTGCTGCCACAATTTTCCTCTGAGCGTGATTCAGTCTGTCCATGAACAAAATAGATCTAATCTTTCTGCCCAGCACATGTACCATATTCAAGATGTTACTGTGGCTTGCAATGATGACTTCATCGCGAATAACGTACTCATCGGATTGCAACAATTTCAGAAACATCTCACGGCTCGAAATGCAGCAGAATGCAGAGTTGAGCGCCATCACAGACTTGAAATTCAGCCAATCCCGCAAGACACAGCACGACAAACTTTCGGGTAAACTGGTTAACAGGTCATGCAACATTATCATTTGTAGAATTGTTTCCTGCTGGTTTGGTTTCTGAGAACAATGCGTTCAACGGTTGCCTTGCTGAACTGACTAAATATTAGAATAACACACCGTCATGTAAAAGACATAAACGAGCAAACCTGTGAATTTATGGTAATAGAAAGACTACTGGTAGCAACAGAGTTCCTTTTTACACAGATTCTGAACGTACGCAGTGATATTTTGCGAATCTTAATACGTACCAAAGGCAAATTTGCGCCTAGATACTTGTTTGTGTGTAAAGAAAACTGGAAATTATTAGTCGGTATGTACATAGGCAACAATGAAGTGATAGAAAGTGTTGCTGGTCAAATAATTCACACACAGCGTCTAAACCACCTTCACCTGCTCCGACACAAATGGAGCACGTTGATCTCATTACTCTTCTACCATCTAGACTATCTTGCATCATTTTGCAGGACTGGCTCAGCTTAAAGTCCGTGATGGCGTTGGATTCCGCTTACTGCTGTCATTCGCATCGCAAGGACTTCGTAGATCTATTGGAATCTGACGAGTACTTTATTTGCGAACAAGTGACGTTAGTAGGTAATGCTGACAGAAAAGTCGTTCGATTTGGCGAGAGATTGAAAGGGTTTGACTCCCGTATGATAGAAAGGTTTGGTGAGAAGCTGAGGTCTGTGGCAACGGAGGGGACATTCACATCATTTCAAATGCGCTTACTAGCCGAGCATTGCCACAACCTAACTCGTGTCGCTTACAGAAGCATGGACAGTGATGATATTGGGCTGTGGAGCATACTGAAAGGAAATGACCACATTGAATATTTGGGTGTATGTTCAGGCTCTTTCGCTATTGGTGTTACAGATGAGAACTTGGTGCCTAAACTCAGAGCATTGGGTACGTCAACAGTTACAGGCGCACAAATACTCTGTGCAATGAAGGCAAGCGACTACATTGTTCGATTAAAGCTATGGGACCTACAAAGCGACAATACGCTGTTGTCCATCCCTTCGTGCTTTCGCCACCTAACATGCTTGGGACTTGCTGGAGCACAAATAAACGACGAAACCCTTCGTAGTGTAACTTTACTCCACTCTGGTATTGTGCAGCTGGACTTATCTAACAATAACGATCTTACGGACGTTGGAATCCTATCGGTGGTAAAAAATCTTAAGAAGTTGCAGTGCTTGAATATTCAGCATGTAGATCAACTGACTAACGTTGCTTTGGTGCATATTTACACACACTGCGCCAATACGCTGCACACTTTGTTCTTTGGTACATATGACGATGATAATAAGCTGATTTTTAAAAGTAAGTCGCTGAACGCACTGTTAGAACGTTGCACTCACCTGCGTGTGTTGCACGTCGAAGACCACTACTACGACTCCGACCCAGAACGAGAACTTCGATTCTTACCAGAGGCATTGATAAATCTAACAACCCTGTCATTAGGGGGGTGAAGTATGCAATCGAAATTTATCCGTGATAGCCCAATACGCAGTCAATTTAGAGGTGCTGTATCTATACGACTCTACACGTAAGTCCATGATGGTGGTGTGGAATGAATTTCCCCGGTTAAGAGAACTGCACATTTTTCTAACACCTGACGATGGGAAACTGGATGCCGATTTGGGTGATTTTGTTCTGTTTGCGATGGACTTATGGATGAAGTTACGACCAGGAGTAGTAGTTAAGCGTTGTACCGATGATCTTCTCACGTATGATTTGATGGAACTACTGTAGTAGGTAGCTGGGCATTTCCTTTTGCATGCATGTATACATACGTGCATGTTCGAACGCATTGGCTGCTGTAATGGCGTGACTGCTTAAAGGCTAGTTATACTCGATGTATGAATATTCAAAATAATCAATTTTTGTTTGAAAAAAACTGGTTCATCTTCATTTAAAAAGACAAAACAACTCTACCATGCATGTATACATATGCTGGTAATATCTGTTACCCAAGTACAATCATAAATCTTATCCTCACAGCATATCCATGACACTATAGTAAGGAAAATCACTCGTATAGTCAACAGCTAGCCCTGGTCTCATTTTCTTCCACAACTCAAAAAGAAACTTCAACAGTTCCGCTTTGTCCTGATAGTCATCATTCGAGCAATCAATTAAAGATTCTAAGTCTATGTACAGCTTTTTTAGCTGAGTACAGCCTAGATACAACTCCATTAAACCCTCATGGGTAAAGATGTGCCATCCCTGCAAATATAACAAAGAGAGCAATACTTGCCTATATTTGTAAGATTATGCAAACAAACGAAGTTTCCCTCGAGTACTAGCGTTGTTAAGTTGCAAATGGCTTGCTGGGAGAAAATACAAGGTAAATCGGTGCGTAAAACACGCATATTTGTGCAGCGTTCTAACAAGTTGTTCACTACACTACCCCCTTGCAGTGCGCATACACTATGACGTGTAGTGTACACATGTAGGGTGTGCAGTGTACCAGCACAGTAGGTATAGATATGCTGTAAACTGGCATTCGTGATGGTGTTCATACTAGAAACATTCAGACTCTGCAACACTCTTAAATTTTGCACCACACCAAGAATACCCGCATCTGTGATATGAGGGTTGTACGAGATATCCAAATGAGCAATGTGTGGGCAATTTTTAGTAAACTCAACCAACACATCGTCACAAATCTTTGTCGAGGCAAGTCCACAACAGCGCAGAGTAGGACACAAATTTCCTATCTTAACCAATGTCGTGTCTAGAATTCTACTATTTGATAAATCCAACCTGACTACGTTCATGCCCAGCGTTGCTTTTTGTAGCTCTCCGTCGATATCTCTAAATCCGTAGACTGTTAATGATTGAAGATTTCGAAGCGAAATTTTGTGAAAGCCAGGTACATTGATAAATCTTCCGTTACGCGGAGAATATAACTCATTTGATAGCTCCAGGTGCTCGATGAAAGGATTCGCCCTTAATACATTCTGTAGTTTCATTTTTGCAGAAGAACCGCGGTAGTAAACATGAGTCAGATTGTTGCAATACGCTGCCAGTAGTCTACTTTGGGAGTTACTCAGATCGTCCCCAAACTGTACGGAAGTCAATTTGCTACCGATAATATGCAGTACATTCACAATACTCTTGCATCGTGCAATAGTGACTCGATCGCAAACAAAGTATTCATCCGACTCCAACAATGTCAGAAACATCTCACGACTCGAAATGCAGCAGAATGCAGAGTTGAGCGTCACCACAGACTTCAAGCTCAGCCAGTCTCGCAAGATAATGCACGACAGGCTCTCTGGTAAGCTGGTTAAAACATCCCGTAGCATCGTTCGTAGGTGTCGCGGTTGAATTTTTAGATTGAAACGCCACTTTTTCTGAAAGCTGAAAACGAGTGTGGGGGAAATCAACGAATTTTTATTACCGAGAATTCATGCAGCAAAAATTACCATCAAGCTATCAATATAGATTCACTACATGCTACGTTATCACATTTAAAACACACAAGACAAAGCCAACCAAGTCAGTGAACAGCAGTTAAAACATTTCTGTTACTTTAAGATTCCACTGGTCCTCCGTATACCGTAGAATCAGCAACCCTGGCCTCACCTTCATCCATGTATTCACAGCAAAGCGTGCAAACGTACCATAATCATTCCCCCAGTCGTCTCCCCAGTCTTCATTTGTTTTGAAACACACATGTAGTTCTGTCAAACTGGGGCAGCCATTCCAGAGTGGCATCAACGACAAATGTGTAAAATCAGCAATGTACAGCTTTTGCAAATTGGTTGCGTATCTGGCAACAATCGGCAGCGTCTTTTCACAGGTGACTCCCAACATTATCAACGTCGTTAACTTCTCGAAAACAGCTGGTAGGAGATCGATACCTTCTGGTACTGGTTCCATGTAGTGGTCCTCCTCGAAACGTACCACACGCAGGAGCGTGCAGCGTTGCAACAACGTATTCACAGCCTCTGCACCGAACATTGCACCACCATCGTTGCAGCTGCCGAAGAACAACGTGTGCAGCGTGTTGGCGCAGTGCGTGTAAATATGCTTCAAACTGGCGTCAGTGAGTGCTGGTATATCCAAAATGTTTAAACATTGTAATCTCTTCAAATTCTTCGCCACTGAGAGAATGCCTGTGTCTGTTAGCTCATGGTTTCTATGTAAGTCCAGATGAACAATGTGAGGGCAGGCAGCCGTGATACTACGAAGTACTGCGTCACTCACATCGGAGAACGAAAGCGCCAGGCTGGTGATATGCGGACACAGCACAGGAATCTGTAGCAGCGTGGCAGGGTTGAGTTTGGCAAAAACTCTCAAGCGAACAATATTGCTGCTCAGTTTCATGGCGTTCAGTGCACATGCATTGTCAGCTGAAGCGGTGGTGTCGTACCAAGCCTTTTGTACAGACAAACTTTTAAGGTTCGGCATCGAATTCTCCGGAACTCCGGTAGCAGCAAAGAAGTGAAGGAAGACATCCAAAGATTCAATCTTCGTATTGCCTTTCACAACTTCCCACAATCCAGATGCACCCGTACCCGTGTCATTGCAACTCACATGGGTCAGGTTCTGGCAATGCTGTTGCAGCGAACGAACTTGCGTGGGAGAGAACTCCCCAAGAACGAAACAGATCTGAGTTTTTCACCAAACCGTTCCAACATACGCACGTCAAACCCTTCAACCGTCTCGCCAAGCTTCGTCATGCTGTCACGAATGACCAAATTTTCACGTACGAAGTACTCGTTTGATTGCAAAAGACCGAGAAAATCGTTGCGATGAGAATGGCAGCAATACGCGGAGTCCAGCGCCATCACAGACTTCAAAGTGAGCCACTCCTGCATAATAATGCAAGACAGTCTAGACGGCAACAAGGTCAGAAGTTGACACCCCTCCATTTTACGGTGGGACTGATGAAACTGCTGGAATAAAGTTACTCATGGATCTTTGGCAAAGATTAAAAGTGAAGTTACCGACTTTCTAGATTGAATCGGTGATTCCGATGGACGCCGATGGTTGCTGTACATCATCACCACACCTTTAACGACACCTGGTACGCTACACAACGCATATACTTGAATATTTAATCTGGTACCTTAAAATTGTGGTATGAATACTAATGGGTAGCGATGGTGGTAAAGTGGACGAAGCAAAAACTATTGCAGAAAAAGAGTACAAGGTATGAAATCTCATTACTTAATGAACTCTTGATCTATAAAAACGAATCACATATTCATGACGCAATAGCGGTCGTCCAACGGTGTCTGTGAGATCTTCAGGCCAGGTCTGAGTTGCTGCCACAAATTTAACGCAAATTCTTCCAGTACGCTCATTTCAACACTTTCACCGGTATCGTCAAAGTCCTTGTTTATGTCCAGGTACAGTTCTTTCAAATGAACACAACCGTTACAAATACTCAACAAAGACGGTGCGCAGTAGTTGCCACAGGATGTAATGGACAACGCTCGTAAGTTCGGACAACTCTTACCAATAGTACAAAGACTATCTGCACGTATACAATTGCCACCCAGAAACAACGTCGTTAGATTGTGCAGCACGATCGGGGGAAAAATACAACCAAAATCGTTCCCAGCGTCAAGGTCGGCAAAGAAATACACAGTGCGTAGCTTAACGCAGTGCTGAAATAAAGCACATATAGCATTTGTATCAAAGTGAGGTCCAGCACTAATGCAGGCAAAACAGAATGTGTGCAATGTACTAGCACTGTGAGTGTAAATATGTTTCAAGCTGAGACTCGTGAGGAGCGGAACGCCCTCGATATTTAAGCTCTGCAATCTTGATAATTTTTGCACCATAATCAACATACCATCATCAGTAAGCTCTTCGTTGTACGAAATGTCCAAATGTACTATATTCACACACGATGCTGTAATTGCACGCAAGCAATCGTCTGTGAGTCTCGTACCAGAGAGTCCCAGAGAGGTTAAATGTGGACACAATTGCGGAATCTGCAGCAGTGTGGAGTGTTTGATCTTCGTGTGAGATAGATCCAGCTGGATTAGATTCTTGCTAAATTGCATGGCGCCCAGACAGTGCTTGTCTGTTACCCACTTTCCTGTGAACGCCAAAGCTCGAAGGTTTGGCAAAGTAATTCCTTTCCATGAGGGCACCATAGAATTGGCATAATTTGAGCCAGTCAAAGAAGCAGACAAGAAGTCAATGTGTGAATTGATTGTAAGCAAGGTCCACAATTCATGCGTGCAGCTTTCTAGACAGTTGTAGCGGATGTGAGTCAAGCGATGGCAATGCTCCAGAAACAAATCTCCTTGAGCAGATGTAAGTTTATCGTCAAATGCCACCACTCTTAGTTTTTCGCCGAATCTATACAACCCATTCATAAAGCGACTTGTCTTCGAGATAGTTATTTGTTCACCGATGAAGTACTCATCAGATTGAAACAATTCCAGAAACTTCGCACGTAATGTATTGGAGCAGTACGTAGAATCGAGTGTTACCACAGACTTAAAAGTGAGCCACTCTCGCAAGACTCCGCAAGACAAACTGGTTGGTAGGCTGGTCAGCAGGTCACAGTGTGTCATTCAGACCAAAGAACTACGATACAAGCACAAACTGCAAAGTTTCAAAAAAAGTTTCATGATGGAGTTGTAGATACGAAGATAAAGAATTTTATGTACCAGATCATCTGATGCTGCCCGCCGCCGTCGCTGCCTGCTGCTGCAGTGCTACTGTCTCATGCATACGAAGCCTATCTAGGACTTTCTTTTCCCGGAAGTTGTGAATAGAATCATTTCTGTGAATGATAGCATTGTATGTATGTGGGCTCGAACGCGGTACACTTTCGACAAATTAGTGTTTCTTTGTATGTCAAGAAATTTACAGTAGCAGAATAACTTTACATGGGACACAACATATCACTTTATTTTAGCTAACAAGAGCACAAAAAATTACATGTCCATAACGCGGTATTCGTAGAGCCCGTCTTCAAAATCGTGCACCTTTAGGCCAGGTCTTAAACGTGTCCATAATAACATCGCGACTTCTGCCAAAGCTTTAATATTACTGCATTCAAAGTCATAATTGTGACGCTCCACATCAACGTGTATAACTCTTAACTTAGGACACCCCAGGCACAGAGCGAGTATAGCATTAGCATGACATGAGCGAAACGAAGCGATGGCAAGTGTTTGCACGTTTACCGCATGTTGCCCGATCGTGACTAAATTGTTGTCGTTTATAACCGCACCTGATAGTATGATCGTGGTCAGGGTGGCCAGGGAGGCTGGTTCTAAGAGAATTCCTGTGGATTCTAAATCAAAATCGGAAAAAGACAGGGTGTGGAGCTTTGTGCAGCGTTGGAGCAGCGTGTTGACAACTTGGCTGCTAAAGTGTTGCTGCATCTCTTCCTCGCAGCTAAAGTAAAGCGTATGCAATTGGCCAGCACAATGGGTATAGATATGCTTCAAACTGGCACCAGTTATGCTTGTAAGCTCGGCAATGTTTAAGCTCTCTAATGCGGACAGGGATTGGACAACTGATAGCATCCCCTCGTCAGTCAGCACATCGTTTTGTTGTAAGTCTAAGTGTTTAATGTGCGGACATGCAACGACGATCTCTTTAAGAACATCGTCTGTTACACCAGTACCAGCCAGGCTCAACGATTCTACATTTGGACAAAGACGGGTGATTTGGGAAAACGCGGAGAGACTAATATCTGCCATACAGAAATCCAATGTGCAAATTTTGTGACCATTTTTCTCTAGGGCCGGGTGGGCCGAAGCTACGTCAAAGCAACGCCAATACGTGAGCCGAAGACACTTAATATGAGGTGATTCTATCAGGGTCCACAGTTCTGGGGCGATGTCAGTCATTCCGTTGAAGTGAACGTGCGTCAAATTGGGAAATTGATTTGCAACGAACGCTGCTTCCTCTGCTAGGAACCCTGTCATAATCTGAACATGTCGTACTTTCCCACCCAGTTTACACAGTCCCAGATACTTGGCTTCCAATCGTTTTATGTCACGCGGAACAATGACTCTCTCTAGTACAGAGTACTCGTCGGATCGCAAGAGTTCGAGAAAAATATGGCGACTTGATCTGTTGCAAAACGCCGAGTTTAACTTGATCGTGGACTTCAACTTAAGCCAGTCACGCAAGATAGCACACGCCAAGCTGGTGGGCAAGCTGCTGAATAGATCAGCAATGTCGTTCATGATTTTGTTCAACACAAGTTGTGGCATCAAAATATCCCCAACCTGCGAAGTCAACGACTAAATGTGACCGGCGGTTGTGAATTGAGCCGTCAAGCGACCAACAATGTACAAGTGCTGGAATGTGTCCATTTCTGTATGCACAGCTACTCCACTGATCTAAAACAATCTATTTGCGATACATGTCTTCTGTGCGGTGCAGTAGCTCAATACGTGTCATGCTATATGCAGGCCAAATTTGTCTAATTTTCTTATTAAAACATAACGCTGGTACTTGTACTGTACAGTAGATTAAAATCTACAAACGAACTCTTTAAAATGACTACACTTTCAAATTAAAACCATATCAGCCAATGCATAGTTTTGAAGATGCGGGTAATGTACATGTACGGCCAGGTGTGCTGTCCCATCTTGCAGGTCTTGTACCACCGATTCCGGAAGTTTCGCATACATCCGAATGATATAGAATTCGCGCAGTAGTGGACACCCCGTGCAGATCGATTTAAACCTTTGATAGAGCTCTACATCACTGACGGCTGGGTGATGCGGTTCATACTTGATTACCAGCGTATTCAGGAGGTGCGCGTGCTGCGCGAAATCTTCAAGATTCATTGTGTATATATCAAGACCACATAGGTGTAACACTGACAAGTGTCGCAGCGCTGTGGCGGATAAAGGAAACACATCACCATTCCGTCCTATTGGTTGTTGCCAGGAAAAGGTTTTCAACTGTGTACACTGTTCCAATAGGTCGTTCACGGCTCGCCGTGTAAAGACTTGGCCACCATATTCACTGCCAATGTACAAAGTGTGCAATGTTTTGGCACAGCAAGCTTGTATGCGCGTCAAGCTAGCTTCTGTGAGCAAGGGCACGTTTTGAATGCACAAGCTCTGCAACGCGACTAAATTCTGCACTATGCTGCTCACTTCGTCGTCCGTGATCTGAAAGTTTCTCGCAATGTCTAAGTGCACAATGTTGGGACAGGAGGCTGCAATTTCATTCAGAATGTCGTTGGTCAGATCAACGCTAGCAAGGCCTAAGCATTTCAACCCAGGGCAGAGACGAGGGATTTGTCGGAGTACAGCAGGTTTCATGCGACAACCCTGGAAGTCCACGCACACTAGTTTTCTGCTTAGTTTCATTGCACCAACAAAAAAGTGACTTCCCTGCGGATGTGCAAAAAGTGTCAGAGAGCGCAGTTTTGGCAAGGTAAGCTTCCTAAGAGAAGGATCGGTGCTTCAGATTGTTTCGTTTTGAAATATACAAATTTCCAAACTTTGTAGATCCCGATTACCACGTAAGATGTCCCACACATCTGGTTTACATGTCTCAAGACACATAAGATGGAGACGAACTAAGTGACGGCAATGTACTAGCACACACTGCCATTGCTCGGGTGCAATGTTGTTATGAAGCACAACATGCCTCAGCTTTTCTCCGACTTTCTTCAAACCGTTCAGAATACCCAGCCTGTCGCTGGACACCACCACCTTGTACCTAATACAGAAATCATTTGACTGCAGCAACTGTGCAAAGCTCTCACGATGAGCGTTGCAGTATGCGGTGTCCAACCTGATCACCGACTTCAATTTCAGCCAGTCCCACAAAATAATGCAGGAAAGCGTGGTAGGAAGCGCAATAATAATGTCGATCGACTGATTTTTGTTCATATCGAGAGAATAAAAGCTCTATAGCCAGCAGGTGTGATTAAAATTTAGAATTTGACAGCAGCTGGTTGATGGAGACTTCACATTTACTAGATTGCAACATTGTATTTGCGAGTTTCCCCTTCAGTAGCAGCAGCAGCAGCAGCACAATGAAATGAACGACTACAAATCTACAAAAAGCAAAGTTCACGTGATAAACGGACTAATAACACTTTGATTCATCAAACAAGGATAATAATAAGATAATATTAAGGATCAAACAGAGATCATTGAGGGAACTTTCGTAGCGCCAAATTATATGCATAAGTGTTACGTTACGTTGTGACGCGAAGAATAAAAAATACAATATGTTCTACATGTCCATGATTTTGTAGCTAAACCGGCTGGCCAAGGACTGTTCTGCCACCAAGCCAGGCTTTAATTTCATCCACAGATCCATAAATGCAAGTGCAAATTGTCGAGTATTTGTGTCGTAGTCGTCAATATTGTGCATATCAATTGCCTCCAACTCATAGTAAAACCGTTTCAATCGGGGACAACCCTGCACCAGGGCGAGCAAAGAGGTGCGTGAAAAAGTTGTGATTTCACCCACGAACACGGTGTGTAAATTGACACCGTACTTGCTAATAGTCAAGAGACTTGGTTGGCAGACAACGCTGCCGTCCAGTACCAAGGTGGTTAAATGACACACTGCACCGGGAGTAAAAACAATGCTCTTCTGGGATTGTCGATAGTGGAAGACGCGCAGGTGTGTGCAGTGCTCTAGAAGGTGGTTGACAGCGCTGCTGGCTTCAAGACTTGTCTCTTCCTCCTCCTCATTTTCACTATCTTCACTATCTTCTCCACTATTTTCTCCCTCATGTTGCTTCCGCGCAGTATCAGGGAAACTTGCGTGAAGGGTATGCAAAGTACTCGTACTATGCGTACCAATATGGTTAAAGCTGGTGCTGGTGAGTTTCGCCACACCCATTATATTCAAGCTTTTTATTCGTCTCAAGTAGTGAACCACCGCAAGCACTCCCACATCTGTGATTTGTTCGTTATCCGCAATGTCTAAATGCTCAAGATAAGGACAGGAGATGACCAGTTCTTTTAGCATTTCGTCGTTTAGATTCGTTCTGCCCAGTCCCACATGTGTCAGGTGCGGACACAACGTCGAAATCTGTAACAACAAAGAACGGGTGAACTGTTCACCCCAGAAATCCAGTCGCGTGACGTTGGTGTTCTTTTCGAGCGCTATTTCTCTATCCTCGTCGGATATACCCCATCCCTGTGCAAAACTGAGAAACTCTGCTGAATGCATGTCCGCAACGGATAGAAAGTTGTTTGGAGGGCAGCGGTAATATGTACGTGGTGTCGACAAGGTCACACACTCGAGGTGTGGATTTGTGGACAGCAAGCTTCGCAATTCACCAGTGCAGCTACTGATGCCTTTGAAGTGCACGTGCGTCAAGTTGTGGCAGTGTTGAACGATCAAATTACCCTGCTCAACACTGAGCGAATCTTCAACAGAAAGACACCTTAATTTTTCACCAACCATTAAGAGAGCATCCCAAGTAGTACTGCAATCAGTAAACACGATATTCTCTCGAATAAAATATTCACTCGATTGAAGTGAAGATATCAGTTTTCCACGGCGAGACTTATGGCAATATGCAGAATTCAGAGCCATCACGGACTGAAGGTAAAGCCAGTCGCGCAAGATGTTGCAAAACAAACTACTGGGCAGGCTGTCCAACTGCGCAAATCCTTGCATTCTATTCATACTGTTATGATCAGGAGCAGTCCACACCCCAGCATACAAGTATCTAGAACTGATCAAAAAAGAAAAAAATCATCCCAAATCCTCGAAGAAGTGAACGATTTCTGTGTTCCGACCCTCTCATACCGCGCCCCGTCAAGAAAACGTTGGGCCTGTACAGGCTACATTTTAAATGCGTTGGCAGTTCTATATCCCACAAAAATGTCATTGCTTATTTACAAACCATATTCATTGTTAACAAGTGCAATAGTAGAAGTTGTACTGCATCTTCTGCAACATACTAGCAAAATTAAATTTTGAATACAAATACAACAATAAACATTTAAATAAACTTTTTTTTTTTTTTTTTTTTTTTTTTTTTTTTTTTTTTTTTTTTTTTTTTTTTTTTTTTTTTTTTTTTTTTTTTTTTTTTTTTTTTTTTTTT
>LNAP01002070.1_pt1 | contig 26705 bp, 20 predicted proteins | sample 602601 | NCBI WGS metagenome assembly LNAP01 (sample SAMN02440304, study PRJNA202911) | soil metagenome | biome: Subtropical and temperate rainforests or woodlands; isolation source: soil samples (1 kg each in a 20% v/v slurry with milli Q water) were... ... | reverse complement strand
GTCCCCTAGGGGACGCCATTTGCGGGAATAGCTCAGTTGGTAGAGCACGACCTTGCCAAGGTCGGGGTCGCGAGTTCGAGTCTCGTTTCCCGCTCCAAACATAGAGCTACAGATTTTCAAAGGTCTGTAGTTCATCGAAAAAGGGTCCCATTCGGGACCCTTTTTTCGTTTCTGTCGGCAGTGGCCGAGCTTCGGTCCATTTGTCCCCTGTAGCGCGGGATGGCGCTGTTTTTCCCCTTGTCCTGTACGCTGGCGCAGTCCTGTTCGGCGCCTGCATGCTCCCGACCGTGCGCCCAGCCTTTGTGAGCGCGCGCTTGGCACGGGGTTTGCGACGGTCCGGGCCTGATTGACCATCGATAGCGTGGTGCAACCTTTAAATGAGTATCTGCGTGGCGACAACTAAGGGTAATTGGCGGGCAGTCATCGCACTGGCCTTGGCGGCCTTTGTGTTCAACACCACGGAGTTCGTTCCCGTCGGGCTGTTGAGCTCGATCGGCAGCAGCTTCGATCTGTCGACGGCCCGAGTCGGCCTGATGCTCACCCTCTATGCCTGGATCGTGTCCCTGACTTCGCTGCCGGTCATGCTGCTGACGCGTAACGTCGAGCGGCGCAAGCTGTTGCTCGTGCTGTTCGGGATGTTTATCGCCAGCCACATCCTGTCCGGGCTGGCCACGAGTTTCGGCATGCTGTTGCTGAGCCGGATCGGTGTGGCCCTATCCCATGCCCTGTTCTGGTCCATCACCGCATCCCTGGCGGTGCGTCTGGCACCACCGGGAAAACAGGTCCAGGCCCTGGGCTTGCTGGCTACCGGTACTTCCCTGGCGATGGTGCTGGGTATTCCCCTCGGCCGGTTGCTGGGTGAGGCCATGGGCTGGCGCACCACCTTTATCGTGATTGCTGGCCTGGCCACCGCGCTGGTGTTCTGGCTGGCCAGGAGCCTGCCGTTGTTGCCCAGCCAGAACTCGGGTTCTCTCAGAAGCCTGCCGATATTGTTCAAGCGGCCTGCGCTGGTGGCGCTCTATGTGCTGACGGCCCTGGTGGTCACCGCGCAGTTCACTGCCTATAGCTACATCGAGCCTTTCATCAAGGTGGTCGCCGGCTTGAGTGGCGATGTGGTGACCCTCATCCTGCTGCTGTTCGGCGGGGCGGGTATTGTCGGCTCGCTACTGTTCAGCAGGTTTCACCGCTACAGCCCACAGCGCTTTCTGCTGGTGACGGTGGCCTTGCTCATTCTGTGTCTGGCCTTGCTGCTGCCATTGAGTGGTGAGGTCTCGTATCTGGGCGGGCTCAGCCTGATCTGGGGGATGGCGATCATGGGCTTCGGGCTGGCGCTGCAATCCAGGGTCCTGGTGCTCGCGCCGGACGCTACTGATGTGGCAATGGCGCTGTTTTCGGGGATCTACAATATCGGCATCGGTGGCGGTGCGCTGCTGGGTAGCTGGGTAGGGGACCAGCTCGGGTTCGCCTATGTCGGCTTGGCCGGCGGCTTGCTGGCGACCTTGGCGCTGCTGTTCTATTGCGTATCCGTCTACCGCCTCACCCGGTCCGGCGTTTCGGGTGTCGACCCTGCTGAGGTCGCGGTCGAGAAGTAGAATCCGGGAGGAGGGCGTCGAGAGGAGGCAGATAAAAAGAGGAGCAATGATTCGGCTGAATCATTGCTCCCTTTTTTCACTCAGACAACAAGCCCTGCTCCCCTATGACGAGGGGCAGGTTTTCTGCTCTTAGTACTGCAGGCCAACCGGCTGCACCTTGGCCGCTTCACCAAAGACGCTGTTGTTGGATTGCAATTCCGACCAGGAGTTGATGCCGACCAGGCCGCCGTAGAATTGTCCGGCGGAGGCAGAGCCATCGACTTTGCCACCTGCTGACGACTGGTACATCTTGGCGAAGTTCATTCCCGCCAGCCCGCCCAGGCGCGCGCCATAACCGCCGCTGACGTCACTGGTGGTTATGGAGTTGCGGATCTCCCCTTCATTCGACCCGGCCATACCTCCCACGCTGCTATAGCGACCGCCTTTGGCCGAGCCTTTGGCGAAGGAGTTGGTGACCGTACCCTGTTGCCTGCCGACCAGGCCGCCGACCTGGCTATTGTCGCCACCGCTCACCGCGGCGGATGCCGTGGAGTTGGTGATATCGCCACGTTGGTTGTAACCAACCAGGCCGCCGACCATGCTGTCGTTGCCGCTGCTCACCGTGCCGGATGCCGAGGCGTTGGTGATACGGCTATCCTCGTAGTGACCCACCAGACCGCCGGCCAGGTTATTGCCGATGCCGGTCACCGTGGCGGATGCCGAAGCGTTGGTGATGTCGGTATTTTTGCTGTAGCCGACCAGGCCGCCGATCTGGCTTCCGCTGCCGCTGGTCACTGTGGTGGATACCGATGAGTTGGCGATATCGCTATTCTGGCTATAGCCGATGAGGCCACCGATAAAGGTGTTATTGCCACCAGTAACGGACATCGAGGTGGAAGATGCGTTGGCGATGGAGGAATCTTCGCTAAAGCCGATCAGTCCGCCGACCTTCGCCTTGCGGTCGCCATTCACTGCGCCAGAGACGGTCACGTTATCGATACGGCTGTTCTGGCTGTAGCCAATCAGACCACCCACATTGCTATCGTACAGACCTGACACATTGCCTTTGGCCGAGCTGTTGCTGACCGAACTGTTCTGGTTCAGGCCGATCAGGCCACCGATATTGGCAGTCCTGCCGCCTTTTACCGTGCCGGAGAACGAGGCGTTATCGATGCGGCCGCCTTGGTTGTGGCCAATCAGGCCGCCTACATTTTTACCGTACAGGTCGGACACGCTGCTGCTGGCAGAACTGTTGGTGATCGATCCCCCCTGATTCTTGCCCACCAGGCCGCCAATCGCTTCCGTGCCGTTGCCGGTTACCTCGCCACTGGCGTGAGAGTTGGCCAGAGAACCCAGGTTGGAGCCGACCAGGCCACCGATCCGACGCGCCTGGCTACCCGAGATATGAGTGCTGGAGCTTGAGTTGGTGATGCTGCCAGCGCCAGTATTCTCACCGACCAGGCCACCGATGTTTAGGTTGGCGGCGGCGAGGTTGATCGTGCCGGTGCTGGAGGCGTTGGCGATGACTCCGCGGTTCGAGCCCACCAATCCACCTGCGCTTCTGGTATCACTGTTCATTTGCCCCCTGAGGTTGATATCGGCATGGCTATTGGTGATTCTCGCCACGCCGCTGGGGCTGGCGCTGGAGACGTTTTCGGCCACCAGGCCACCCATTGCATAGGTGTACTTGTTGCCGATCACCAGGCCGCTGGCCGAGGAGTTGGCGATGTCGCCGTTCAGGTTGAGAGCGACCAGGCCACCTAGGGTGTTGAAATAAGACCCCGCGGTCACCCGTATATCCTTGGCTTTGACATTGCGGATGCTGCCCATATTCAACCCGGCAAGGGTGCCGATGCTGTCGTTGGAGGAGGAGCCACTGGCTGAAATGCGCTCGAGGTTCAGGTTGCTGATCTGCCCCAGGTTTGCGCTGAACAGCCCGACATAGGCGGTGGTGCCATAGATCGACAGGTCGCTGATGGTATTGCCCAGGCCATCAAGCTTGCCGGTGAAGGCGCTGTTTTCGCCAAGCGTCTTGAAGCGGCCTTGGCCGGTGATCTGGTTACCCAGCACATAACGGCCATTCATGTTGTTTTCGATATCGCGCAGCTGCTTCAGGTTCTGCACCACCTGGTAGGCCTCGCCGTTGGCGCTGAAGCGGGCATCCGCACCGGAGAGGGTGACGCTCTTGTCATCCTTGAGGCTGTGGCCGTTTTTGGAATTCAGCTCCAGGCTGGCTCCCGATCCGGTCAGCGCGACATTGTCATTCAGGCGGATGCCGCCCTGTGCGGCATTCAGGGCCAGGGCTGCGCCGGCGCCGGTGGCGTTCAATGCCGCATTCACCTGGACGTCGCCGCGTTCGGCGGTCAGGCCGAGCTTGTTGCCGCTGCTCCAGGAAACCGCCTTGTTGACCGACAGGTTGCCCTTGCTGCTCAGTTCGACGTTGGTCCGGGCCAGGTTCTGGGCCAGGGTATCGGCATGCAGTGTCGGGGCAGTGCCGGTGGTGCCACCTGTTCCGTTGTTGCCGTTGATGCCACCACCGATGACCAGGCCGCGGGTGCTGTTGTCTGCCTTGGAAACGCTCACCTCGTCCGAGCGGATCTTCCAGGTACCGGTCGTTCCGTTGTCGGCACGGGTATCCACTTGCGAGGCCAGTTGCACTTCGACCCGGGCGCCGCGGTTTTCCACCACGCCACCGTTGCCCTGGCCGCCCAGGGCGCTGGCGTCCTGGCGCCCGGCCACCTGGACGATACCCTTGTCGCCACCGTCGAGGACAATCTTGCCGGCCTTGTTCTGCAAGGTCTTGGCCTCGATCACGCCCTGGTTGCTCACCACGTTTTTCAGCAGGCTGCTGGCGCTGCTGGCGGTCATCAACACCTGGCCGCCGTCAGCCTTGAGCAGGCCACCGTTCTCCACCAGGGCATCCACCGCGGCACCCTTCACCTGCAGGTTGAGCAGGCCGTTGCCGTCGAAGTTGACGCTGAAGTCCTTGCCCGCGCCCAGCGCGACGCTACCCATCTGCGCCTGGATCACCCCGCTGTTGTTGACCTGTGCGCCGAGCAGGGCGACGCTGCCGCCTTCGCTGGCGGTGATCTGCCCGGCGTTGCTCACGGCAGCGCTGGAGTTGCCGGTGAAGCGGTAGGTGCCGTCGAGGAAATCCTTGTCGCTGATGTTCTGGGTGGAGGCTACCAGGCCGCCGACGTTGACCTGGGCGGACTTGCCGAAGACCACGCCATTGGGGTTGATCAGGAACACCTGGCCGTTGGCGTTGATACGGCCCTGGATATCACTGCCCTGGGTGCCGACCACTCGGTTGAGGGCGACCGAGTGGCTGCCGGGCTGATGGAAGCTGACACTCTCGTCGCCGGCGACGCTGAAGTCGTTCCAGTTGGCGATCACTTTGTTGCTCTGCTGCTCGACGGTCATGTGCTTGCCGTCATTGCTGGTGTGGATGCCGGCCTCGCCCGCGATTATCGCGGCGCCACCTGGCAGGGCGAAGGCCGGGGCCTGGGCCAGCAGACCCAGCAGCGAGACGCCAGCGGCGATCACGACCTTGAGTCGGCTTGATTTGCCTCGGCGCCGGGTGCCTTCGCTGGCGACATTCCAGCAACCAGTGGCCTGGTTCCAGATCAATGCATAACTTTTGTTCATGGTGCGTCCTCTATGTGAATACTCTGCTGGTCCCCCCAGCAGAACGGGTACTACGGGTGCGGAGCAGGAATGACGGCTGCTCCGAAGCGATTGTGAGAGGCGGTGTGTCAGCCCTCCCAGGCCATGGGAGGGAAGGCTGGAAGGAGGGGAGAGCGCCTGGCCTGCCGAGTGCTGAACCAATACGCAATCTCGGGTCGTTTCTCTCAATCAACTTTGATTTCGTGTACTTGGAAGCGGTTGTCCGGAAGGGGCATGAAGACCTTTATCCAGTCATGGTTTTTAAAGGGCGTTCTGCACTTTCGATGTTCGATTGATTTGTTTGCTTCAAACATTGATTGGCACCGCTGTGGAGTTTTCTGGGGGAGCTTGTGTTTGCTGGTTGGTCGGGGTGATTAATTAAGCAAAAGGCAGGGGGCAAAAAAACCAGAACTTTCTTAACTGGTGGTTAGCCCTTTCCGGTTTGAGGTGTAAGGCTGGAGGGGGGGCTGCTCACGGCTGCGGCGATCTTGGAAAGTTTCAGCGTCGCTGTATGCTCTGTGAGGAGAATATCGAAGTTGAAGTTTGGATATAAATGATGGGGCGATAGTTTATTTGTGTTGGGAGAAATTCAACTTATATTCACTGGCTTTCAAGTTTTTAAGCTTCTTGTGTTACGTTTGTTTTTATTGTTAGTCAGGTTTTTGAAGGGGCATAAAGTGGGGAGTCATGTTGTTTACACCAAGGGGGATCATGTCCTGAGTTGAACTGCCGGTGCTTGCGATTTCCAGACAGGATGTCTGCACGATTGCCAAAAAACGGGCTCTTTTGAGAATCGTCCTACTGATAGCGAGGGATATCTCCTGTAAATTTCCTCCCCCTGATTCATTCGAACATTACCCATGCCGGCACAGTCGCTTCGTCGAGCCATCGATGTTTTTCACATGACGAAACACTGGATATCAGTCGTTCGATTCACGCGGAGTAGAGCATTTACCGTGAAGATTCCAGTCATAGCCGGGGTGATTCTGGCCAGTTTTTCCCTGCTTTTTTCTACCTCTTCCCTGGCCGGTATCAACCTGGAAAGTACCCGTGTGGTGCTTGCGGCTCCGAGCAAGGAAGCGTCCCTGGTGATCAAGAACAGCGCGGCCGAGGACCTGATGTTCCAGGCCTGGGTAGAGGCGGCTGACAAGAGCGAGGACGTGCCCTTCGCCATCACCCCGGTGCTCAAGCGCCTGGGCGGCGAACAGCAGCAAGTGCTGCGCATCCTGTACAGCGGCAAGGGTCTGCCGACCGACAAGGAGTCGGTGTTCTGGCTCAACGTGCGCGAGATTCCACAAAAGTCTCGGGAGGAAAATACGCTGCAAATCGCCGTGCAGCAGCGCCTCAAGTTGTTCTACCGGCCGGCCGGGGTACCGGGAAAGGTCGCGGAGGCTCCGCAGCAACTCAAATGGCGGCTGCTTGCCAAAGACGGCAAAACCTATCTGGAAGTGATCAATCCATCGGCTTTCCATCAGTCTTTTGCTGCGATCACGTTGCGGGTGGGAAGCAAGAGTTTCGCCGCGCCGATCGATATGGTCGCGCCGACCGAAACTTCCCAGGTCGAGGTTCTGGAGTTGCCGAGCGGCGTCCAGGCCAACGACCTCAAGGTCGAGTTCGAAATCATTGGTGATTTCGGCGGAATCCTCAAGTACGACAGCACTATCTCCGGCTGAGGTTTGGCGTCTTTTTAGTAACGACGAAAACTTTCTTGCTACTTCTTTTGGCCATCATCGATTTGTACTCGGACACTTAACAGGGCGTGGGAAGGAATTCTATTTATATGCGCAAACTGGTACTTGTCTTGATGTTTTTATCCGGTCTGTTTGTTCGGGAGGCGTTTGCAATTTGTACGTATCCGGATATCCCGCGAGCGCTGGACATCGTTTTACCCTCTCAGGCCGCCATTAAGGAAGCTCCTATTGGAGGGGAACTGGCCAGGCATGAGGTGAGGCTCTGGAGTGGTTCTTTTACGTGCTCTGATGATTACCAGGAGCTCACTATCCGCATCAGTACTGCACTGAAACCATCGGCGATACCTAAGGTTTATGAAACAGGTGTCAAAGGCCTTGGCGTTCAATTCTGTTTGAACTGGTGGGGTTCTTTGGTGTGTCCTTTCTATAGCCAGGGGCTTCATAACGTGGGAGGTAAGGATCTCCCTTCGTATCTAGTAACGAGGATCATCCGCACGGGCCGCGATGTAGAGTCAGGAAAAAGTGTACCCATGGCGTTCACCATAGATTGGGTAGCCGGAGGTGCTGCCCTTCAGGTCAAAGGGCAAGGCACTACCGAACTGGTCAACGATGTGTATTTTTCCGGATGCGAGTCGGTGGGCGCGGCGGTCAATGTGCAGATGGGTAAACAAACCATCCAGCACATCAAGAATGGTAGCGCCAGGGAGGTGCCGTTCAACTTCGATGTGCGCTGTAGCGGGTTGACGTCTGGTGCAAAAGTTCCGGTAAAAGTCTACTTCGAAGGCACCTCCCAGGCCGACGGCATGCTCAAGCTTTCCAATCTGGGCCAGTCCGGTGTCGCATCGGGGGTGGGAATTTCCCTGGTCAACGACAAGGGCGTCAAGTTGCCGTTCGACATCGCCCGATCCGTCGCTCTCGACTGGAACAGGGATGCTGCCGATGGCTCCATTTACCGATTCTCCGGCAAAGCCAAGTACGCTCCGACAGGGGACGAGATGAAACCGGGCAAAGGCGATGCGACCATGAGCTTCGTTATCAACTACAACTGATTGCTATTGGCGGCGGGCACAAATCCTTTTGCTCGCCGACCTGTTCCCAACCCGGCCGGATCTCTGTCGCCAGCCCGCTGTTATCCAGCTTTTCCGAGCGCGCCAGAGAGCAAATGGAAGGCCGCTCAAGAGAGGTTCTCGCCGCTGATTTCACAACAGCCGGCGCCCGGCTAGAATACCGACGGATCACTCTTGATCCATCCCCTATTTGCCACAGATCAAAGCGTCACTTTCCATAAGAGGGTGATGCTGTTGTTCGTGGGGCAATGGCCCGCTTACGCCGGTTGCCGGGGGTCGAATTCCAGGAAGGTATTCCATGATTCCAGCGTGCTGTCGGATTGTCGTTCTCTGCCTGTTACTTGCTCCATCGCCGCTACTGCTCGCGCAGGAATCAGACATCTCGCTTATCGCAAGGGTGGCAGTGACCAGCCGACCATGGCTGAGCGAAGCAGACCGCCAGTGGCTGGCAAGCAGAGGTCCGCTCACGATCGGGGTGGCACTGCCCGACTACCCGCCGCTGGGCATGCTCGACGTCAATCGCTTTCAGGGAATCACCGCGGACTATCTGGCCTTGCTGTTCGAAGTCCCCCCTCACGTCCGTCTGTTTGCTTCCCGGCAGGCGGCGTTGGCCGCCTTGCACAATGGCGAGATCGACCTGGTCGGCGGTGGCTCCGCGGTGGATGCCGAGGACCACGGCCTGCTACTGACCCAGGCCTATGAACCGAACCAACCCGTGCTGGTAACAGCCGAGAGCCGCCCCTTCGACCCAGAGAAAACCGGCACCCGGCTGGGCGTATTTGCCGGCTATCGTGCCGAGGAAAAAGTCTCCGCCGCTTATCCGAACAGCCAGGTCCTGCCCTTTGTCTCGCCGCTGCGCGCGCTCGAGGCATTGAGCCTGGGTGAGGTCGATGGGGTGATCGACGATGCGGTGTCGGCTCACTACCTGATCAACATCAACTACCTGCTGGACCTGCATATCGAAAACTTCGCTCCGGTGGAAAGCCGTGGTTTCGGTTTCCTGGTGCGCGCTTCCGATACGCGATTGCATGGCGTGATCGAACGCGCCTTGCCGTCCATACGCTCGCGGCATAGCGAAAAGATCCTGCGTAACTGGAGTGCGGGGAGCAGCCTGCGCCTGACCCAGCAGCGCGTGAAACTGACGCCCGCCGAGAACCGTTGGCTGGCGGCACACCCGGAAATCCCGGTGAGCGTCAGTGACTCTCTCGGAGCATTGGGGCAACTGGACAGCGGTGGGCAGGTACGGGGTATCGGCCCCGATTACCTCAAGTTGATCAGCCAGCGAAGCGGCCTGACGTTTCGCCCTGTCCGGGCGCAGAACTATACCGAGATGAAGGCGCAGATAACCCAGGGCCAGACCCTGATGACCTCGGTCACCTCGGCAGATCCTGATACCGAGGCGGATATGGATATCCTCCTTCCTTATCTGAGAAGCTCGGTCGTGCTGATGGCCGGACCACGATCCGCCCGCACCCAGGGCAGCCCTTTTCATAGCCTTGAAGACCTGCAAGGCAAGCGCCTGGCCAGCGTCCCCGGTTACTTCATCAACCCGATCATCCAGCAGGACTATCCAGATATCCGGCTACAGATCTATCCCAACTTTTTGGAAGCCATGCGCAGTGTCGATAACGGGCGTAGCGACGCGTTCATCGGCAGTGACTACACCGGCCGTTTCCTGTCCGCGCAGCGTTTCAACAACCGCTTGCGGGTGATCGGCATTCTCGACGAGTTCTCCCGGCCGGTCAGCCTTGGGGTGCTGAAGGGGCTGGAAGAGTTGCGCAGCATCCTGGAGAAGGCTCAGGTCGCCATTACCCCGGAGGAGGTGGCGGACATCGTGGCGCATTGGGAACCTCGTATTTCTACCACCGGCAGCCATTTCTGGCGTGATCACCGCAGTAATATCCTGCGGCTCGGCGGTGTATTCGGCTTGCTGGTCCTGCTGTCGCTGATCTGGGGTTTCTACCTGACCCGCCAGGTGCGCAAGACTCGCCAGGCCGAAGGCGAGCTGGCGCTGGCGCGGGAGAAGGCCGAAGCAGCCAACGAGGCCAAGAGCGTGTTCCTGTCCACCATGAGCCATGAGATCCGTACCCCGCTGAACGCCATCATCGGCCTGCAGGAAGTGGTGCAGCAGAAGGCCGAACGGGGCGAGCTGGACCAGGCTTCGCTGGCGATCGCGCAAGAGGCCGCGCAGGGGCTGCTGTTGCTGCTCGGCAATGTGCTCGACCTGACCCGGATCGAGTCCGGCATGATCGATTCCGCACCGGAGCCGGTGCAGCTCAAGGCGCAGATTGAAGCTATCGCGCCCCTGGTGGTCGGCATGGCGCGGCAGAAGCACCTGGCGTTCGAGATGCAGTTCACGGGCGACATGGAGCAATGGGTGCTGATCGATCCGCTGCATTTGAAACAGGTGCTGTTCAACCTGTTGAGCAACGCCATCAAGTTCACCGAGCGGGGCAGGGTGACGCTGCATGCCTCGGGCCGTCGGGAAGCAGAGCATCTGCACCTGGTGCTGGAGGTGATCGACAGCGGTATCGGTATCTCGGAGGAGGATCAGGCCAGGTTGTTCCAGCCATTCTCCCAGGTCGGCTCGGCCCAGGCCGGGCAAACCTTTGGCAGCGGCCTGGGGCTGAATATCACCCGGCAATTGGTCGAACTCATGGGCGGCAGCATCGTCCTGAGCAGCGAGCCGGATATCGGCTCCTGCTTCAGCGTGACCCTGCAACTGCCCCTGGCCGAGGCGCCTGCCGAAGCCGCGGCAGAAGTGCCACAAGCGATCACGGAGGCGCTTTCGCTGAACATCCTCGTCGCCGAAGACAATGCGTTCAGCCGGCTGACGCTGGAAGAGCAATTGCTGGTCCTGGGGCATCGCGTGACGCTGGTCGAGGATGGGCAGGCGGCCTGGGAAGCCTGGCTGGCTGCCGAGTACGACGTGTTGATCACCGACAGCCAGATGCCGCGCCTGGGCGGCTATGACTTGACCCTGCGCATCCGCCAGAAGGAGCGCGAGGAGGGGCGCAGGCGCTGCTGGATCCTTGGTGCGACCGCCAGCGCCGAGGATGCGGAAACCCAGCGCTGCCTGTCCGCCGGGATGGACGATGTGGTGTTCAAGCCCCTGACGCAGCAGGTGCTGCGCCAGGCGCTGGAGAATACTCAACGCGATCCTGCGCGGGCTTGAGCACGACGAACTGATTACTAGGAAAGCATTCCGACAATCCCATCACGAACGATGGCGGCGCTGGTTGAGCTCGCCCAGCGCCGCCCGTTCGCTCAAGGTGGTTGGTAAGAAAAATCCTATAAGTTTTAAGAATCGACTGATTTACGTCTGACATGGGCTCCACTCACTCTTTAACGCATTCGCGCCGCGTTCTGCCCACCTTCCTGCCTACAACCCCCACCACGCGTGGCACTCCTCGCACAGAGAGCAGCCGTGGACAGCGAAGCCGATCCCCTGAAGTCACCCTGGCCAATACGGATAAGTCCGAACGAACCGCAAATCGCTGGCCAAGCCCCTTCAAACATTCCTTCCACCGGAGATGACAATGACCCTTCTCTATCGCGACATGAATCAAGCCCAACTCGATGCGGCGTACAACAATACGCAAGCGGTGCCGGATTTCCCCGGTATCTACGCCGCCTTGCAGGCGCGTAGCGCCAGTTTCTATGCCTCTGCGGCCGGTCGCCTCAACCTGCCTTACGGCACGGCGCCTCGACAGCGTTATGACTGGCTGCCTTGTGGAAAAGCCGACGCCCCGACGCTCATCTTCATCCATGGCGGGTATTGGCAGAATTGCAGCAAGGAAGACTTTGCATTCATCGCCGCCGGGCCCCTGGCGGCGGGGTTCAACGTCGTCCTGGCCGAATACACGCTTGCGCCGCAAGCCTCGATGACCCAGATCGTCAGCGAGATTGGCAGCCTGCTCGAGCATCTCCAGGCCGACGCCGATCAGCTGGGGATTGCAGGGCACAAGGTGGTCTTGAGCGGGCACTCGGCAGGCGGACACCTGGCGCTGCAGTTCCGCTCGCACCCATGGGTGACCGATGTCCTGGCCATCAGCGCACTGGTCGACCTGGAACCCATCAGCCTGTCGTGGCTGAACGAGAAGCTGAGTCTCTCGGAGGCGGAAATCGATGCCTATAGCCCGCTGCACCATATCGACAAGGGCGCGAATACATGGGTCGCGGTAGGCGCCGACGAGCTGTCGGAACTGGTGCGCCAGTCGGATGAATACGCCAAGCAGGCCTTGGCTAGAGGAGAGTCTGTGCGGCTGGTTCATGTGCCGGGCTGTACGCACTTTTCAGTACTGGATGAAATGGCAAAACCGCAGGGAGCCCTGCTTCAGGCCCTGTCATCCATCCGTTGACCGTGGATCTGCACTGAGCAAAGTCTGGATCGAGCCGCCAGTTGCCGGCGGCTCGATCGAGCAGGGCGTTGGGAGGCTTACATCGACAGGATCAGGCGCCCGGCGAACAGAATCAGGATCACCCCCATGGTCCGTTCGAACCAATGGCCCATGCGCATGAACAGCAAGCGCACCCGCGGGCTGGAAAAGAACAGCGCGACGATCACGAACCACAGCGCGTTCACGCAACACATCCACACGCCGTAGAGCGCCTGCACCTTGAGGGGCGTGGTGGCGCTGATCACCGTGGTGAAAATCGCCAGGAAGAACAGCGTGGCCTTGGGGTTGGTGGCGTTGGTCAGAAAGCCGGTCATGAAGGCCTTGGGCAAAGTCTGCCGCTGTGCTTGATCATTACCCGCATCGCTGCCTTCGATCGAAGTCTTGGGCTTGCTGCGCAGCAGGCTGACTCCGAGATAAAGAATGTAGGCACCGCCCACCACCTTGGCCACACTCAGCAGCCATGGCGTGGTGTGCATCAGCGCACCGACCCCCAGCAGGGTGTACAGCACATGCACGGAAATCCCCGCGCCGATGCCGATGGCCGTGCACAGCCCGACCACCCGGCCAAAGCGCACGCTCTGGCGGATGGTCACGGCAAAGTCGGGCCCGGGAGCCACCACGGCGAGAAAGTGGATGGTCGCCAGGGCCAGGAATTCGCCTAGATAGTTGGAAAGCATTTCAACTCCAGAAGGTCAGGGGGGACGAGCTGCCGCGATAGCCGACAAAAAAGGAAAGGCTCAGGCGCGGGTTGGCCACCCCCGGGGTGACGGCGTGCATGCGCCTTGAATTGAACATGATGAAATCCCCGGGCTCCGGGCGGACTTCCAGCGAGGGTGTGCCGAGCAGGGCGGGATCGATGCCATAGCTGTCGCCACGCATCTCGTCGAACTGGTCGGGTGAGATATCGTGATTCCACATCTGCAGGGCGCCGCCGGCCTCGGGCATGTTCAGGTAGAGGTTGCAGGCGAACTGTGCTTCCAGGCTGTGGGCCTGGAAGCTGTCGGGGGCATCCTTGGCGAAAATGTCGTGATGGGCGAGGAAGCACACGCCGGGTTTCACCACCCGGGACAGGCCGACGTACATCTTGCGCCCGTACAGGTTTTCCAGGTGGGCGCCAGCGGGCCAGGACTCGTCGAGCATGCAGCGCAGGGTGTCGACAGGAGAGGCGTAGGGCGCGCAGCGCGAACGCAGTTCGTCGATGTTGGCGGTGGCGCGCTCGAAATAGTCCTCGATCAGCAGCGGCTGGTTTTCCGCTTCGTAAAACGCCATGCCGATACGGCCGATGCTGGGAGCGTTGATGTAGCCCTCGAAACCGGGAGCGAGAATCTTGTCGCCCAGCTGGATCGCCTGGGCGTGCGGCAGGAAGTTCTTGATGCGCAGGGCGAGCACTTGTTCCTGGGCCAGTTTTTTTATGCACGTCTCATCGAGACGCTCGACGTCAAGCATCATCTGCAGATCCCTCTATCCGATAGTCGTCGAACCCGCGCACGCGGGTTTCCCCTGTGTCAGGCGATGCGTCGCGTGATGTGCAAGGCGACACCGCCGATGAATCAGTCCACGTGGTAGTGAACCGAAAGCATTCCTTTCTTTTGCGAGAGGGAGGCGATAGTGACGTTGCCCAATTCCTTCAGGCGCTTCACGTGGGTACCACCGCAACCATAGGCGGGAAGCTCGCCAAAACCGATTTCCCGCGAACCTTCACGCAGCGAGACCAGGCGCGGCAGGTCGGCGGCAATCCAGTGATCGATGCCATTCTGCAGGCTGTCGACGTCGAGTTCCTGCGGACTGTCGCCGGGCTTGAAGGACACGCGGCCCTCGCCAGGCCAGTGATGGGCCTTGACCGGGACCCAGCCGCGGGTTTCGCCGAAATGGCCGATCAGGTGCCCGGCCGAGTGCATGCGGGTATTGAACTGGCGGCGCTGTTCATCGACCTGGACCTGGACCATGCCCGGTTGCACCGGCTGGCTGACGTAATGAACGATCCGCTCGGGTTCCTGGACCACGCGCAATACCTGGCTTTCGCCGATCCAGCCGGTATCGCAGGGTTGGCCGCCGCCTTGGGGATGAAAAATCGTGGCACGCAGGACCACCGCGAATTCGTTGTCCTGCGGGGTGCATTCGAGCACTTCAACGTTGGCCTTGAGTTCATCATTATGAAAAAAGAGGCGAAGCGTCATATTCCGTGCCCTTATTAAAATGTCTTTTTTAATTATATGGTGCGGCGGAATTGCGTGATAATCCGTTCAAACCTCAAAGGACTGTTGTGCTGTGAGCATAAATCTCCCCCTTCCGCTGCTGGGTGAAATGGCGATTTTCGTCAAGGTCGTCGAGGTCGGCAGCTTCTCCGAAGCCGCGCGCCAGCTGGGCTCTTCACCGTCGGCGGTGAGCCGCAGCATTTCCCGGCTGGAGAAGGCGCTGGCAATTCGCCTGCTGCAACGCACCACGCGCAAGTTGCGCTTGAGCGAAGGGGGCGAGGAGGTGTTCAAGCGTTGCAGCGAGATGGTCAGCGCTGCCAAGTCGGTGATGGAAATCAGCGGTCAATTCACCCATGAGGCCGAAGGGCTGGTGCGGGTCAGCGTGCCCAAGGCGGTGGGGCGTTTTGTCGTGCATCCCTATATGCCCGAGTTTCTGCGACGCTATCCCAAGGTCGATGTCGAGCTGTTGCTGGAAGATCGCAACATCGACCTGATCGACGATAACGTCGACCTGGCCATCCGCATCACCGATCGACCGCCGGCGGGGCTGGTCGGGCGCCAGTTGCTGACCATCGACCATATGCTGTGCGCCACGCCGCAGTACCTGGCCGAGCACGGGACGCCGAGCCATCCCCACGACCTGCTCAACCACAGCTGCATTTACCTGGGCGAAACCCCCAGCGATGCGCGCTGGAAGTTCAAGAAGGGCAGCAAGTCGGTGACCGTCGGCGTGCGCGGGCGTTATGCGGCCAATCACACCGGGGTAAGGCTGGGGGCGGTGCTGGAGCATATTGGCATCGGCAGCTTGCCGTACTTCACCGCGCGGCATGCCCTGGAGCAGGGCTTGCTGGTGCAGGTACTGCCGGACTGGACGTTTCTCGCCTCCTACCATGGCGGCGCCTGGTTGCTGCATTCGCCGACCCGTTACCTGCCGCCGAAGCTGCGGGTATTCATCGATTACCTGGTGGAGTGCCTGGCCAAGGAGCCGACCTTGAGCCGGCAGGGCAAGCAGGAAGCCAAAGGCTACGAACAGCCCGAAGGCGATGGCGCCGGCTGAGCCAGCCGCTCATGGGCAGAAAAACAAAAGGCCCGCCGGTTCAACCGTGCGGGCCTTTGTAGTGTCCGGGCCGGACTCAGTGCTTGCTGTCCTGGGCGGAGAGCGCCAGCAGCTGCTTTTCCTGGTTCCAGTCGAACGGTTCATCGTTCTGCTCGGCCTCGTAGCGGCGTTCTTCAAGCGCCTGGTACAGGTCGATTTCTTCGTCGGGCATGTAGTGCAGGCAATCCCCGGCGAAGAACCACAGCAGGTCGCGCGGTACCAGATGGGCGACCTGTGGATAACGCTGCATCACCTGGCACAGCAGGTCCTGGCCCAGGTACTGGCTTTCGATCGGGTCGATCGGCAGCGAGGCGCGCAGTTCGTCGAAGCGTTCCAGGAACAAGGCATGGCTTTCTTCGGGAACCTGCTCGGCTTCACCCACGGCGACCAGGATACTGCGCAAATGGTCGAGCAGGACGAGGTGATCGGCGACGACGTTGGACATGACATGAGTCCTCAACAGCAAAACGGGCGCGGGAGTATATAGCTCCCGCGCCCGGTTTCATAATCCGCCTGACGGTCTTGCGCCTTAGCGGGTTTTCCCTTCGCTCAGGGTCAGCTCTTCCTTGGCAAAGTCATCGACGTCGATGACTTTGCGGCGGGCGGCTTCAGCCTCGCGCAGGGTCTGGGCTTCCACCGGTTGCAATACGCCGGCTTCCAGCGCGGCGTCGATGGCATGTTCGCCGGCGACCGGTTTGACCTGGCCGCTTTTCAGCGCCTCGTGCAGTTTTTTCTGCAGAGGATGGCTGGCGCTCAACAAGTCGAAGGCCTGTTGCAGGGCGCCGACCGGGTCCTCTGCCGATTGTGGGCGGTAGCAGCCAGCCAGCAGTTCTTCCAGGGTCGGGTCGCCCTTGGCCCGGCCGATGATCGCGGCGACCTCGGCATCCAGTTCATCGGACGGGCCTTTGTGGCGGCGGCCGAACGGGAAGACCACCACCCGCAGCAGGCAGCCCAGCACCCGGTTCGGGAAGTTCTCGAGCAGTTCGTCCAGCGCCCGTTCCGACTGGCCGAGGCTTTCTTCCATGGCCCAGGTGAACAGTGGCTGCAGATGCTCCGGCGAATCCAGGTCGTGGTAGCGCTTGAGGGCGGCGGAGGCCAGGTACATATGGCTGAGCACGTCGCCGAGGCGTGCCGACAGGCGTTCGCGACGTTTCAGTTCGCCACCCAGCAGCATCATGCTCAGGTCGGCCAGCATGGCGAAGGCCGCGGCCTGGCGATTGAGGGCTCGGAAATAACCCTGGCTGAGCTTGTCCCCCGGCGCTTGTTCCAAGTGCCCCAGGCCCAGGTTCAGCACCAGGGTGCTGGCCGCGTTGCTCACGGCAAAGCCGATGTGCTTGAGCAGCAGGCCGTCGAATTCCACCAGCGCCTGATCGTGGTCTTCGCGCCCGGCCAGGGCCATTTCCTTGAGCACGAACGGATGGCAGCGAATGGCGCCCTGGCCGAAGATCATCAGGTTGCGCGAGAGGATGTTCGCGCCCTCCACGGTGATGAAGATCGGCGCGCCTTGCCAGCTGCGGCCCAGGTAGTTGTTCGGGCCCATGATGATGGCCTTGCCGCCGTGCACGTCCATGGCGTGGCTGATGCACTCGCGGCCGCGTTCGGTCAGGTGGTACTTGAGAATCGCCGACAGCACCGAGGGTTTTTCCCCCAGGTCGACGGCATTGGCCGTGAGCATGCGCGCGCTGTCCATCAGCCAGGCGTTGCCACCGATGCGGGCCAGGGCTTCCTGGATGCCTTCGAAGGCGTTGAGCGGGACGTTGAACTGCTCACGCACCTGGGCATATTGGCCGGTCACCAGGCTGGTGAACTTGGCCGCGCCGGTGCCGACGGCCGGCAGGGAAATGGAGCGGCCGACCGACAGGCAGTTCATCAGCATCATCCAGCCCTTGCCGAGCATTTCCTGGCCGCCGATAAGGAAGTCCAGGGGGATGAACACGTCCTTGCCGGAGTTCGGGCCGTTCATGAAGGCGGCGCCGAGCGGCAGGTGGCGGCGGCCGATTTCCACGCCGGGGGTGTCGGTCGGAATCAGCGCCAGGCTGATCCCCAGGTCTTCATCCTCGCCCAGCAGATGGTCCGGGTCGTAGGCCTTGAAGGCGAGGCCGAGGAGGGTGGCGACCGGGCCCAGGGTGATGTAGCGCTTTTCCCAGTTCAGGCGCAGGCCGATGGTTTCCTCGCCTTGCCATTGGCCTTTGCAGATCACCCCGGTATCGGGCATGGCGCCGGCGTCGGAGCCGGCCAGCGGGCCGGTGAGGGCGAAGCACGGGATATCGTCGCCACGGGCCAGCCGCGGCAGGTAGTGGTTACGCTGTTCGTCGGTGCCGTAATGCAGCAGCAATTCGGCCGGGCCGAGGGAGTTGGGGACCATCACGGTGGACGCCAGGTCGCCGCTGCGGGTTGCCAGTTTCATCGCCACTTGCGAGTGGGCATAGGCGGAGAAACCCTTGCCGCCGAACTCCTTGGGAATGATCAGGGCAAAGAAGCCGTGTTGCTTGATGTGCTCCCAGGCCGCGGGCGGCAGGTCCATGGACTGGCCGATCTGCCAGTCGCTGACCATGGCGCACAGTTCTTCGGTGGGGCCGTCGATGAAGGCCTGTTCCTCTTCGCTCAGTTGCGCTTTCGGGTAGGCCAGCAGTTTGTTCCAGTCCGGACGGCCGCTGAACAGTTCACCGTCCCACCAGACCGTGCCGGCATCGATGGCGTCGCGTTCGGTTTGCGACATCGGCGGCAGGACTTTCTGGAACCAGCTGAACAGCGGGGCGCTGAAGTACTTGCGGCGCAGGTCGGGCAGTAGCAAGGGCGCCGCCACCGCGGCCAGCAATACCCAGAAGATCAGCAGCAACCAGCCCGGTGCATGGCTGAAGGCGCCCATGGCCAGTAGGTAGACGGCCACCACGCCCAGAGCGGGCAGGGGGGCGATGCGGCGGTGGGCCAGGTAGGCAATACCGACCAGCAGAACCAGTATCCACAACAACAGCATATTTAATCCTCCGTGAAGCCAGGGGCAAAATCACCCAGAGAGCTTAGTCGGCATCCGACAAAAGGGGTGACAGGGCAGTGCGCTTGAAGCGGTAAGAAGAAGCGGACGCAGCGCGTCAGGCATCGGGTCAGCAGCTTGTCGATCTTGTCAGGCTCGAAGCGGCAGCCTCTGATGTTTGGCCGAAACGTCGTTATCGCTGGGATGAGGCCGTCGTTAGACTCGAGACTTCACTCGGAGATATCCCCATGCACGAGTACTTGAGTCCCAGCCGCTTCATCGATAGTGACCATCCCGCGGTGGTGGAGTTCGCGGAAACTCATCGTGGCCCCAGCAGCGATCCGCTGGAGCAGGCGGTGAGCCTCTATTACGCGGTGCGCGAGGCCGTGCGCTACAACCCCTACACCTTCAGTCGCGACCCCGAGACCCTGCGTGGCAGCCATGCCCTGGCCGCGGGCGAAAGTTACTGCGTGCCCAAGGCCACCCTGCTCGCCGGTTGTGCGCGGCATTGCGGGATTGCCGCGCGGATCGGCCTGGCGGACGTGCGCAATCACCTGTCGACCCCGCGTTTGCTGGAATTGCTGCGCAGCGACGTGTTTGCCATGCACGGTTATACCGAGCTGTACCTGCAAGGGCGCTGGGTCAAGGCCACGCCAGCGTTCAACCGGAAACTCTGCGAGATGTACGATGTGGCGCCACTGGAGTTCGATGGCCGCCACGACAGCGTATTCCACCCCTTCAACCGCCAGGGCGAGCAGATGATGGAGTACGTGCTGGACCACGGACAATTCGCCGATGTCCCCGAGACCTTCTTCTTCAAACACCTGGAAACCTGTTATCCGCACCTGTTCGGCGAGCAGATGCCGATGCTGCTGGGCGACATGCAGAGTGATTTGAGTCAGGTCTGATCCGGCGTAGACTGCCTCGGCATTCATCACTGAGGAGCGGTCATGCTGAAGATCTGGGGTCGGAAAAACTCGTCGAATGTCAGGAAAGCATTGTGGTGCGCCGAAGAACTCGGCCTGACCTACGAGGCGGTGGATGCCGGTGGTGCCTTCGGTGTGGTGGACACCCCGGCGTATCGGGCGATGAACCCCAATGGGCGGATTCCGCTGATCGAGGACGACGGCTTCGTGCTGTGGGAATCCAACACCATCGTGCGTTATCTCGTCGCGCGCCATGCCGCCGGTACGGCCTGGTACCCGGACGATGTGCGGGCGCGGGCCTCGGCCGAGAAGTGGATGGACTGGACCACCTCGACCTTTGCCGAACCCTTCCGCCACCTGTTCTGGGGTGTGCTGCGCACGCCGGCGCAGCAGCAGGACTGGGACAAGATCAATGCCGCGCTGCACAACTGCGGCGAACTGCTGGCAGTGGTCGACCAGGCCCTGGCCGAACATCCCTACCTGTCCGGCGACGAAATCGGCATGGGCGATATCCCCCTGGGCAGTTTCATTTATGCCTGGTTCGAAATGCCCATCGAGCGCCCGCCATTGTCTAATCTGCAAGCCTGGTACGCACGCTTGCAGCAGCGTCCGGCCTATCGCAAGGCGGTGATGACCGCGTTGACTTAATACTGACTATCAACACAGGTGACTGTACTTGTGCGGCGTCGGCAAGCACCATTGGGTGTATCCGGCGCCGTTGCAATGCAGGCGATCCGCCCTTACCTATAATGTTCTCCCTTCTTTATGAGTTCCGCTCTGTCCATCCGGCAGCTAACCAAAACCTACGGCAACGGTTTCCAGGCCCTGAGTGGTATCGATCTGGATGTCGCCGAAGGTGACTTCTTCGCCTTGCTCGGCCCCAACGGTGCCGGCAAATCCACCACCATCGGCATCCTCTCGACCCTGGTGAACAAGACCAGCGGCACGGTGAGCGTCTTCGGCCATGACCTGGACCGCGAGCCCGCCGCGCTCAAGCGTTGCATCGGCGTGGTGCCGCAGGAGTTCAACTTCAACCAGTTCGAGAAGACCTTCGACATCGTCGTGACCCAGGCCGGTTACTACGGCATCCCGACCAAGGTCGCCAAGGAGCGGGCCGAGCAGTACCTGACCCAGCTTGGGCTGTGGGACAAGCGCGATGTGCCGTCGCGCTCGCTGTCCGGCGGCATGAAGCGCCGGCTGATGATCGCCCGCGCCCTGGTGCACGAGCCGCGCCTGTTGATCCTCGACGAACCAACCGCTGGCGTGGACATCGAGCTGCGTCGTTCGATGTGGACCTTCCTCACCGAACTGAACCAGAAAGGCATCACCATCATCCTCACCACCCATTACCTGGAGGAGGCTGAGCAGCTGTGCCGCAACATCGGCATCATCGACCACGGCACCATCGTCGAGAACACCAGCATGCGCCAGCTGCTCAGCCAGCTGCATGTGGAAACCTTCCTGCTCGACCTGAAGACCGACATGAAGGTGGCGCCGCAACTGATCGGCTATCCGAGCAAGCTGGTCGACAGTCACACCCTGGAAGTCCAGGTCGACAAGGCCGTGGGCATCACCGCGCTGTTCAGCCAGTTGGCCCAGCAGAACATCGAAGTGCTGAGCCTGCGTAACAAAACCAATCGCCTTGAGGAGTTGTTTGTGTCCCTGGTGGAGAAAAACCTGTCGAAGGTGGCGGTATGAGTTCCGAGCTACGGCCCAACCTTGTCGCGCTGAACACCATCGTCTATCGCGAAGTCCGGCGTTTTACCCGGATCTGGCCGCAAACCCTGCTGCCGCCGGCGATCACCATGGTTCTGTACTTTGTGATCTTCGGCAACCTGATCGGCCGGCAGATCGGCGACATGGGCGGTTTCACCTACATGGAGTACATCGTGCCGGGCCTGATCATGATGTCGGTGATCACCAACTCCTACGGCAACGTGGTCTCGAGTTTCTTCGGCAGCAAGTTCCAGCGCTCCATCGAGGAATTGATGGTGTCGCCGGTATCGCCGCACACCATCCTCATCGGCTACACCCTGGGCGGTGTGCTGCGGGGGCTGGCGGTGGGCGTGATCGTGACGCTGCTGTCGCTGTTCTTCACCCATCTGCAAGTGCATCACCTGGGCATTACCTTGCTGGTGGTGGTCCTGACCGCGACCATCTTTTCGCTGCTGGGCTTTATCAACGCGGTATTTGCACGCAACTTCGACGATATCTCGATCATCCCGACCTTCGTGCTGACCCCGCTGACTTATCTGGGCGGAGTGTTCTACTCCATCACCCTGCTGCCACCGTTCTGGCAGACGGTGTCGCTGGCCAACCCCGTGCTGCATATGGTCAACGCCTTCCGTTTCGGCATCCTGGGGGTTTCCGACATCCAGATCAGCGTGGCCATTACCTTCATGCTGGTCGCCACCGTGATCCTGTACTTCGGTTGTGCCCGCCTGCTGGTCAGTGGTCGCGGCATGCGCCAGTAAGCCTGCGCAGATACAACAACGGCCTCCCTCGGGAGGCCGTTTGCGTTTCTACAGCCGGCTCTGCCTGCGGCGGCGCCATTGCCGGCCGACCCACCAGCGCCAATACAGCATGGTCAGGCAATAGGCGAGGGCGCCCAGCACCAGGCCGGCCACCACCGAGCCCAGCAGGAAGGGTTGCCAGAGAGTCGAGAGTTCGCCGCTGATCCATTCCCAGGTCAGCTCGTCGGGCAGGGTCCGGGCGGGCACGTTCATCAACCAAGCACCGACCTGATAGGTGCAGAAAAACACCGGCGGCATGGTGATCGGATTGGTCAGCCAGACCAGGCTCACGGCAATCGGCATGTTGCCGCGCACGGAAATGGCCAGCACCGCGGCGAGCAACATTTGCGCCGGGATCGGCATGAAGGCCGCGAACAGGCCGACCGCCATGGCGCGTGCCACGGAGTGCCGGTTGAGGTGCCAGAGGTTGGGGTCATGCAGCAACGTGCCAAGAAAGCGTAAGGACTTGTGTTCCCTGATGCTGGTTGGATCTGGCATGTAACGTTTGAATAGGCGCCGGGGCATAAGGCTTCTCGGTCAGTTCAAGCGGCAAGTATGCCCGGATTCTAGAAGGCGCCCATTCAGACTTTGTGACAAATGATAAAGCTGGCGCCCTGTCCGCTGAGCTAAGCCAGAGAGTGGGAACACTCAAAAACTGCTCAAGGACGGGCTTATGCGCACAGGGATGCTGGCGTTGGCGGCGGGGCTTTTGAGCCTGTGCTTTTTGCCGGCGCTGCCAGCGATCGGATGGCTGGCAGTGCTGCCGGTGGTGGCCTTGATGCTGCTGCCGTTTCGCACCTATCCATTGGCTTTTTTCCTGTTGGGCCTGGCGTGGGCTTGCGTGAGTGCGCAATGGGCGCTGGACGATCGTTTGCCGGAACCGCTCGACGGACAGACCCGCTGGCTTGAGGGCCGGGTAGTGGGACTGCCGCAGCAGGCCGAGGGCGTGCTGCGTTTCGAACTGGAAGGCGGGCGGGCACGGCGCGGACGGATTCCCCAGCGCCTGCGCCTGGCCTGGTATGGCGGGCCGCCGGTGCACAGCGGCGAACGCTGGCGCCTGGCGGTAAAACTCAAGCGCCCCGCTGGGCTGGTCAATCTGCAGGCCTTCGATCACGAGGCCTGGCTGCTGGCCCAGCGCATTGGCGCCACGGGCACGGTCAAGGATGGGCAACTGCTGGCCGCCACGCAGGAGAGCTGGCGTGCGCGCATTCGCCAACGCTTGCTGCAAGTTGATGCCCATGGGCGCGCCGGTGGCCTGGCGGCCCTGGTGCTGGGTGACGGCTCGGGGCTGAGCCGGGAGGATTGGCGTGTCCTGCAAGACACCGGGACCGTGCACCTGATGGTGATTTCCGGGCAGCACATCAGTTTGCTGGCTGCCGTAATGTATGCCCTGGTGGCGGGACTGGCCCACTACGGCCTGTGGCCCGGACGTTGGCCCTGGCTGCCCTGGGCCTGTGGGCTGGCGTTCGCTTCGGCCCTGGGGTACGGATTGCTGGCGGGCTTCGACGTGCCGGTGCGTCGCGCCTGTGTGATGGTTGCCCTGGTGCTGATCTGGCGCCTGCGCTTTCGTCACCTGGGGGCCTGGTGGCCGTTCCTGCTGGCGTTGAATGCGGTGCTGTTGTTCGAGCCCCTGGCCAGCCTGCAGCCAGGGTTCTGGCTGTCCTTTACCGCGGTGGCGGTGCTGATCCTGATCTTTGGCGGGCGTCTGGGGGGCTGGCGCTGGTGGCAGTCCTGGACCCGTATTCAATGGTTGATCGCCATCGGCCTGTGCCCGGTGCTGCTGGCGCTGGGGTTGCCCATCAGCCTCAGCGGGCCGCTGGCCAATCTGCTGGCGGAACCCTGGATCAGTCTGTTGGTGCTGCCGCCGGCGTTGCTCGGGACCTTGTTGCTGGCGGTGCCTTACCTGGGCGAAGGCCTGCTCTGGCTGGCCGGTGGTTTGCTGGATTTATTGTTCCGCGGTCTGGCGCTATTGGCTGCCCAATGGCCGGCGTGGATAGCACCGGCCATACCGCTCTGGGCCTGGAGCATCAGTGCGCTGGGGGCCTTTCTGCTGTTGTTGCCCGCGGGTGTGCCGCTGCGTCCCTTGGGATGGCCGATGCTGCTGTTGATGGTGTTCCCGCCGAAAAACACGCTGCCATACGGCGAGGCGGAAGTTTGGCAGCTGGATGTCGGGCAGGGGCTGGCGGTGCTGGTACGGACTCGCGAGCACGCGATGCTGTATGACGCCGGCCCGCGTTTTGGTGATTCCGACCTGGGCGCCCGGGTGGTACTGCCATCGTTGCGCAAGCTGGGCATCGCGCGCCTCGACCTGATGCTGCTCAGTCACGCCGATGCCGATCATGCCGGTGGCGCCGACGCCATCCAGCGCGGCTTGCCGGTGGCCAGGCTGGTCAGCGGCGATCCCGAGGGCTTGCCGGCCTATTTGCCGGCAGAGCCTTGCGCCAGCGGCGAGCAATGGCACTGGGACGGAGTACGGTTTTCTTTGTGGCAATGGACGGATGCGCAGAATGGCAACCAGAAGTCCTGCGTGATGCAGGTCGAGGCCAAGGGCGAGCGTTTGTTGCTGACGGGGGATATCGATGCCCTGGCGGAGCGCGCATTGCTGGATACCCCGCTGGCCGTCGAGACCCATTGGTTGCAGGCGCCGCACCACGGCAGCCGCAGCTCGTCGTCCCCGGCCTTGCTCAAGGCCCTTGCGCCTTCGGCGGTGCTGATTTCCCGAGGGCACGGCAATGGCTTCGGGCATCCGCACCCGCAGGTCGTCGAGCGTTATCGCCAGCAAGGGACTGCCATTTACGACAGCGCGGAGCAAGGAGCGCTACGGTTGATGCTGGGCACCTACACCGAACCGACGAGCCTGCGGGCGCAGCGACGCTTTTGGCGCAAATGGCCACTATCTCCTTAAATAACCGAGAGTTATTAAAGCCTGAAGGCATGCGACATCAGGTTCTTCGGTGCATTCGGCCCCTATGTTAGAGTGGCGCACTTTTTCGAGGGGACTGTCACTGTGTGGGAATTGGTCATATCCGGCGGCTGGATGATGTTGCCGATCATTCTGAGTTCCATTGTTGCGGTCGGCATCATTGCCGAGCGCCTGTGGACCCTGCGGGCCAGCCGCGTTACCCCGCCACATCTGTTGGGCCAGGTGTGGCGCTGGATCAAGGACAAACAGCTGAACAAGGACAAGCTCAAGGAACTGCGCGCCCATTCACCCCTGGGCGAGATCCTGGCCGCCGGCCTGGCCAACTCCAAGCATGGTCGCGAGGTTATGAAAGAGTGCATCGAGGAAGCTGCCGCCCGGGTCATTCACGAACTGGAGCGCTATCTCAATGCCCTCGGCACCATCGCCGCCATGGCGCCGCTGTTGGGCTTGCTGGGTACGGTGCTGGGCATGATCGATATTTTCAGCTCGTTCATGGGCTCGGGCATGACCAGCAACGCCGCGGTGCTGGCCGGTGGTATCTCCAAGGCGCTGATTACCACCGCGTCCGGCCTGATGGTCGGTATCCCGGCGGTGTTCTTCCACCGTTTCCTGCAACGCCGGGTCGATGAGCTGGTGGTTGGCATGGAGCAGGAAGCCATCAAGCTGGTCGAAGTGGTGCAGGGCGACCGCGACGTCGATCTGGCCGAGGGCAAAGCGTGAAATTCCGCCGCAAGCCACGGGAAACCATTGATATCAACCTTGCGTCGTTGATCGATGTGGTGTTTATCCTGCTGCTGTTTTTCGTCGTGACCACCACCTTTACCCGGGAAACCCAGTTGCGCGTCGAGTTGCCGGAGGCCGTCAGTGGCTCGCCGGCCGAAGACCAGCAGACCAAGCAGTTGGATATCGCCATCAGTGCCGACGGGGTGTTTTCGGTGAACAACCAGGTGCTGCCCAAGAGCGACCTGGCCAGCCTGATCGAAGCCTTGCAGAAGGAGTCGGCGGGTGACACCAACCTGCCGCTGTCCATCAGCGCCGACGGCAAGACCCAGCACCAGGCCGTCATTACCGCGATGGACGCCGCCGGCAAGCTCGGTTTCAGCCATCTGCGCATGACCACCGTCGAGGCGGCGCCAGCACCCTGATGGCCATGTCCGATCGTTTGCTCGCTGCCTGGTACAACGGCCATCCCGCGCTGAGCCTGTTGCGGCCCCTGGAATGGCTCTATCGCCGGGTGGTGGTGCGCAAGCGTGAACGCTTCCTGGCCGGCGAGGGCAATGTCTACCAGCCGCCGGTGCCGCTGGTGGTGGTGGGTAATATCACCGTGGGCGGTACCGGCAAGACGCCGCTGATCCTGTGGATGATCGAGCATTGCCAGCGCAGCGGGCTGCGGGTTGGCGTGGTCAGCCGTGGTTACGGCGCCAAGCCGCCGCAGTTGCCATGGCGGGTCGCCGCCGAGCAGAGCGCCGATATCGCTGGCGACGAACCCTTGCTGATCGTCCAGCGCACCGGCGTGCCGCTGATGATCGACCCCGACCGCAGCCGCGCCGTGCGGGCCTTGCTGGCCGCCGAGCCGCTGGACCTGATTCTCTCCGACGACGGCATGCAGCATTACCGCATGGCCCGCGACCTCGAACTGGTGCTGATCGATGCCGCGCGCGGCCTGGGCAACCGGCGCTGCCT
>LNAP01001307.1_pt1 | contig 26726 bp, 26 predicted proteins | sample 602601 | NCBI WGS metagenome assembly LNAP01 (sample SAMN02440304, study PRJNA202911) | soil metagenome | biome: Subtropical and temperate rainforests or woodlands; isolation source: soil samples (1 kg each in a 20% v/v slurry with milli Q water) were... ... | reverse complement strand
CACTCGGCCACCAGACACCACTTCAAGCGATTCGCGCCTGGCGCGAAAAGAAGCCGGAACTGTTCGTCAGAAAACCGAAGAACCAGACGGCACTAGACAACTACGAAGCAGAAGCGACAACGTATATCGCTTATACGGGACCGTTCCACGTCGACGAAGAGAAGCAGGCGCTGACCCACTCCATGTTCATCTCACTGTTTCCGAACTGGATCGGCCAGACGCAGGCGCGCGTCGTCAGTATCGACGGCGACTACCTCAACCTGGCCTCCGGATCGCCGCTGCAATCCAGTGGCAAGACCGTGATGTCTTATCTGCAGTGGAAGCGCGCTACAGCTGCGTGATCGAAACCGGCAAACACCTGGGAATGAAATGAACAACATCCGTTGGGTTTACTTGATGGCAGCCGTGCTGTTGCTGATGTGCACCGGCTCGATCTATGCCTTCAGTGTGTTTGCCGGTCCACTGGCGGCGGAGCGAGGATGGACGATGGCGCAGGTGATGCTCGCCTTTGGTATCAGCGCCGCGGTGGCGCCCATTCCGATGATTATCGGAGGCAAGGTTGTCGACAAAGGCTATGCACGGGAGGCGATGCTAGCGGGCGGCGTCTGTTTCGGCCTCGCGTTTCTCGCCATTGGTTACTTACCATCTCTGGCGGCACTCTATCTTGGCTACGGTGTGATGGGCGGGATTGGAATTTCATTCGCCTATGCCGGTGCGCTCGGCAACGCCACTCGGTATTTTCCTGACAAGCGCGGAATGGCAACCGGATTGGTGACCGCGGGGAACGGTGCAGCTGCCGTCATTACCGCACCGCTTGCCGCCTGGCTGATTGCTGGCCATGGTGTCCTGCATACCTTGCAGTATCTAGGCTACGGTTTCCTGGTCATCGCGATCGTGTGCGGACTGATTACTCGATCCGCGCCGCAAAACTATCGTCCGCCAGGCTGGACTCCCCCCACATCTGCCAATGGCGCAGCCCAGACGGAAAGCCTCGACTGGAAGGGCATGCTCGCCACACCGGTGTTCTACTTGTTGCTCGCACTGATGGCGAGTGGCGCGCTCGCCGGTCTCATGATCGCAGCCAACGCCTCGCTGATCGGCCAGAACATGTTCGGCCTTTCCGCTGTGGTAGCGGCGGGATATGTAGGTGCGTATGCGGCAGGCAACGCGTCAGGGCGTTTCCTGTGGGGTGCCATTTCCGATCGAATCGGTGGGGCCAACGCACTGACAGGCATCTTCGTGCTGATCGGCGCCATGCTCGCCGTCCTTGCAACCAGCCATGCCACGCTCGGCTTTGCCATCGGCATCGTCGGCATGGGCATAGCATTCGGAGGCATCATGGGCGTCTTTCCTTCCCTGGTCTCCGCGCGATTCGGCACCCGCTACTTCGGCGTCAACTACGGCATCATGTTCTGTGGATATGCTGTCGCGGCGTTTTTCGGCCCCAGGCTGGGGGCGTCCATCGCAGCCAGCAACAACGGGAATTACGACCGCGCCTTCTATGTTGCCATGGCGGTATGTCTGGTGGGGTTGGTGTTGTCCCTGGTACTCAGCTCGATCGTCAGGCGCCGAAGAGTGGTGACACTGCACGCAGCCACCGTCGGCAAAGGGCTCTAAGCGCGCAAGACATTACGACCGCAAAACGAGACCAATGAGCCCTGGTCTTCGGCTCTGGATGGCCGACCTCTCGCACGGCATGGCCGCACATACCCAACTTCGTGCATCATCATTCCCTGGTACCAGAACCCAGGATCGATCGATGCCCGCACGTTCCAGCCATACGAGCGCAACGATGAATTGGGACAATTACCGCATCTTCGTCGCGTCTGCGGATGCGGGGAGCTTTACGGTTGCCGCACAGCTGTTGGATGTGCAGACCTCCAGCATCAGTCGCGCCGTTTCCCGGCTTGAGCACTCGTGCGGGATCAAATTATTCACTCGCAGCACGCGCCGGCTGGCCCTGACTGAAGCAGGAAGGCACTTGTACACCCGCCTCAGGCCGCTGTTTGAGCAACTTGAAACGGTGGTTCAGGACATCGTTGATGACGAAGGTGGGATCCGGGGGGTGTTACGGGTTGTCGCGCCCTTCGAGTTTGGGCTGACTCACCTCAACGAGGTGATCAGCGACATGTTGACAACTTACCCGCATCTGGAAATTGAACTTGAGCTCTCCACTCGACGGATCAATCCGATAACAGAAGGTGTGGACGTGGTCTTCAGCGTTTACCAGGATGAACTGCCGGATTCGGGACTCGTGGGTCGACGCGTCGAAACGCTGCCAGTGGGGATCTTCGCTGCTCCATCGCTCGTGGCAAGGTTAGGAATGCCTCAGACACCCGATGACATGAAGAACTGGCCATGCATAAGTATGCTGCAGGAGAAAAACTGGGTCTTTGCGTCGCGCGACGGTACCCACTATGAGATTGATCCACGCGGCCGCTTTCGCTGCTCTCCTGCCGGCATGCGAATAGGACCAGTGATCGCTGGCCTCGGTGCCACAGCTGCCCCGATCGCATTTCAGGAACAACTTGTTGCGAGTGGTTCGCTCGTGCAGTTGCTAACCGAGTACAGCCTCCCTCCCCTGCACGTCTACGCATTTTTTCAGAGCCAGATGATGCACGCCAAAACACGACTGTTTATTGATCAGGTCGTCAATTGCCTCACCGCCAAAATGCGAGACCCTCTTTACTGATCGTTTCTTAAATAATGCAATGTTTAGCGCAAAAAAAGGGGGCAAGTCAGATTGCGTGGCAAACCCTGCCAGATTGCTTGACCTTTTGCATACGGATGACCAAGGCGACAACACGCGCCATCGGTGGCCAAGACGATCTTGGCCTTTGCCTGGGCGGTCTTGGGGCTGGCCTTGAGCAGATCCAGCGTGGCGCCCACAGCGCCGATCGCGCACAGACATGTGGATGTTGCCGCGTTTGGGCACGCCACCGGCAACGTCGGAGGCATTGCTGTCGCCCTTGCGCCAAGCCGACCGAAATCCGATGCGCTCGGGCCAATCATGCGGATCATTCCTTGTCGCCCAACATTTCCATGGTTCAATGACTTCAGCTCCGGCGCCCCTCCCGAAGACTCGTCTATTCTTTCATGAAACAGAACTTGGACGTCTAAGAGATTTGGAATCGAGAATTTGGATGGTACTTGGACGCCAATTCATACTCGCCAAAGTCCCTGGCGCACGAAAAACATACAGAATCACTCAAACAGTACAAAAATATCAAAAGCCAAAACATTGAAATGATTGACAAAAATGATAAAAAGGCGCATGCTGATTGGTTGGCTGCCCACTCCCCCTCCATGCGCCAGTATCTGTCGGCCAAGGCCGAGCATCCGGACGTGCTGCTGTTCTTCCGCATGGGCGATTTCTACGAGCTGTTCTACGACGACGCACGCAAGGCGGCGCGACTGCTCGACATCACCCTGACCCAGCGCGGGCAGTCGGGCGGCGCACCGATCCCGATGGCCGGCGTGCCGTATCACGCGGTGGAAAACTATCTGGCGCGGCTGGTGCGGCTGGGCGAATCGGTGGCGATCTGCGAGCAGATGGGCGACCCGGCGCTGGCCAAGGGCATCGTCGAACGCAAGGTGGTGCGCATCGTCACCCCCGGCACGGTGACCGACGCGGCGCTGCTGGAGGAACGCCGCGACAACCTGCTGCTGGCGATCGCCGCCGGTGCACATGGCGCCTACGGGCTGGCCTGGGTCGACCTCAGCAGCGGCCGCTTCCTGCTCAGCGAAGTACCGAACGCCGAGGCGCTGGCCGCCGAACTGGCGCGACTGCAGCCGGCCGAGACCCTGATCGGCGAGGACGTGGCGTGGCCGAAACTGGTCAGCGCCCTGCCCGGCCTGCGTAAGCGCCCGCCATGGCACTTCGACGGCGATGCCGCAAAACGCGAACTAAACCGCTTCTTCGGCACCCGCGACCTCGGCGGCTTCGGCGTGGACAAGCTGCCGCTGGCGGTCGCCGCCGCCGGCTGCCTGCTCGGCTACGTCGAGGAAACCCAGAAAAGCGCACTGCCGCACCTCACCGGCATGGCGGTGGAAAGCGCCAGCGAGACGATCGCGCTGGACGCGGCCACGCGCCGCAACCTCGAACTGGATACCCACCCCAGCGGCCGCACCGAACACACCCTGCTCGGGGTGCTCGACGAGACGGTGACACCGATGGGCGCGCGAGCGTTGCGCCGCTGGCTGACCCGGCCGCTGCGCTCGCGCGAACTGCTGCGCCAGCGCCACCAGGCGATCGGCACGCTGATCGACAGCCGCCGCTACGACAGCCTGCGCGAACAGCTTCGTGGCATCGGTGATCTGGAACGCATCCTCGCCCGCGTGGCGTTGCGCTCGGCGCGACCGCGCGACCTGTCCACTTTGCGCGACGGCCTCGCCGCGGCGCCCGTGTTGCGCGAACAGATCGCCACGCTGGACAGCCCGCTGCTGCACACCCTGGTCGAACGCATCGGCGACCACGCCGACAGCGCCGCCCTGCTCGCCCGCGCCATCGTGGCGCAACCGCCAGTACTGCAGCGCGACGGCGGCGTGATCGCCGACGGCTACGACGCCGAACTCGACGAACTGCGCCGCCTGTCCACCCACGCCGACCAGTACCTGGTCGAACTGGAGGAGCGCGAGAAAGCCGCCAGCGGCATCAGCACGCTCAAGGTCGGCTACAACCGGGTGCACGGCTACTACATCGAGATCACCAAGGCGCAGTCGGACAAGGCGCCCACGCATTACACGCGCCGGCAGACGACGAAGAACGCCGAGCGCTACATCACCGAGGAACTGAAAACCTTCGAGGACAAGGTGCTGTCGGCAAAGGAACGCTCGCTGATGCGCGAACGTGCGCTGTACGAGGCGTTGCTCGACACGCTCACCGAGAAACTCGAACCGCTGAAAACCGCCGCCGCCGCGATGGCCGAGCTGGACGTGCTGGCCACCCTGGCCGAGCGCGCCGAGGCGCTGGACTGGAGCGCACCGCAGCTCACCGACGAACCCGGCATCGCGATCGAGCGCGGCCGCCATCCGGTGGTGGAGAAAGTTCGCGACGAGCCGTTCGAGCCGAACGACCTGAAGCTCGACGACACGCGCCGCATGCTGGTGATCACCGGCCCGAACATGGGCGGCAAGTCCACCTACATGCGCCAGAACGCGCTGATCGTGCTGCTCGCGCACATCGGCAGCTACGTGCCGGCGGCGAGCGCGGTGATCGGCCCGATCGACCGCATCTTCACCCGCATCGGCGCCGGCGACGACCTCTCGCGCGGCCAGTCCACCTTCATGGTGGAGATGAGCGAGACGGCCAACATCCTGCACAACGCCACGGCCGACAGCCTGGTGCTGATGGACGAGGTCGGTCGCGGCACCAGCACCTACGACGGCCTGTCGCTGGCCCGCGCCGCCGCCGTGCACCTGGCGCGCAACAGCCGCGCCTACACCTTGTTCGCCACCCACTATTTCGAGCTGACCGAACTGGCCAACGAGTTCGCGGCGATCGCCAACGTGCACCTGGACGCCGTCGAGTACGGCGAGCAACTGGTGTTCATGCACGCGGTGAAGGAAGGCCCCGCCAACCGCAGCTTCGGCCTGCAGGTGGCCGCGTTGGCCGGACTGCCGAAGTCGGTGATCGCCGATGCGAGGCGCACCCTGGCCGAACTCGAACGCGGCATGCACCAGCACGCCAGCGCGCCAGCGCCGGCCGCCGAGTCCTCGCCACAACTGGGCCTGTTCGCCCCGGCGCAACCCTCCGCCGCCGAACGCGCGCTGGAACAAATCGACCCGGATGCGCTGACCCCGCGCGAGGCGCTGGAAGCGCTGTACCGCCTGAAACAGCTGGGCTGACCATGACGGCAACCGACGTTGCCGTCACCACCTTGCGCTAGCGCCTCATCGGCGATGCTGGCCTGACGGGTTCGGCAGCAGTCGTCTCAGCCATAGACATGGGCTATGGCCCACATCAAAACATTCAAATTCCATTTATCGCCACGCCTGTGTAGATTGGCCGAATACCCAAGCCCCCCACAGGAGCCCACCATGAGCCAGGACCGCAAGACCCTGACCACCGACGCCGGTGCACCGCTGGCCGACAACCAGAACAGCCTCACCGCCGGCCCGCGCGGCCCGCTGCTGGTGCAGGACGTCGCGCTGTTCGAGAAGCACGCGCACTTCAACCGCGAGCGCATCCCCGAACGCGTGGTGCACGCCAAGGCCTCGGCCGCGTTCGGCACATTGACGATCACCCACGACATCACGAAGTACACCCGCGCCAAGGTGTTCAAGCCGGGTGCACAGACGCCGATGCTGGCGCGCTTCTCCACCGTGGCCGGCGAGCGCGGCGCGGCGGATGCCGAGCGCGACGTGCGCGGCTTCGCGCTGAAGTTCTACACCGGGGAAGGCAACTGGGATCTGGTCGGCAACAACACGCCGGTGTTCTTCATCCGCGACCCGTACAAGTTCCCCGACTTCATCCACACGCAGAAGCGCGATCCGCGCAGCAACATGCGCAATCCAACCGCAATGTGGGACTACTGGTCGCTGTCGCCCGAGTCGCTGCATCAGGTCACCACGCTGATGAGCGACCGCGGCATCCCCGCCACGCTGCGCCACATGCACGGCTTCGGCAGCCACACCTACAGCTTCTGGAACGACGCAGGCGAGCGTTACTGGGTGAAGTTCCACTTCAAGACCCGGCAAGGCATCAAGAACCTCACCAATGCCGAGGCGGCGACGCTGATCGGCAACGACCGCGAGTCGCACCAGCGCGACCTGTACGAGGCGATCGAGCGCCAGGATTTCCCGCAGTGGACGCTGTACGTGCAGATCATGCCCGAGGCCGACGCGGAGAACACCTGGTACAACCCGTTCGACCTGACCAAGGTATGGCCGCACAAGGACTACCCGCTGATCGAGGTCGGCGTGATGGAGTTGAACCGCAACCCGGACAACTATTTCGCCCAGGTCGAGCAGTCCAGTTTCTCGCCCGCCAACGTGGTGCCCGGCATCGGCTTCTCGCCGGACAAGGTGCTGCAGTTCCGCCTGTTCTCCTACGCCGACGCGGCACGCTACCGGCTTGGCGCGAACCACGATCAACTGCCGGTGAACCAGCCGCGCTGCCCGGTGCACAACTACGCCCGCGACGGGTCGATGCGTTACGGCGACAACGGCGGCGGCAGCGTGAACTACGAGCCGAACTCGTTCGGCGGCCCGGTCGAGGACCCCTCGGTGAAGGAGCCGCCGCTGCGGATATCCGGCGACGCCGATCGCTACGACCACCGCGTCGGCAACGACGATTACCGGCAACCCGGCGACCTGTTCCGCCTGATGAGCGACGTGCAGAAGCAGCAGTTGTTCGACAACATCGCCGCGGCGATGCAGGGCGTGCCGGAAGAGATCATCCGCCGTCAGCTCGGCCACTTCGCCAAGGCCGACCCGGCCTATGCGGCAGGCGTGGCCAAGGCGCTGGGGCTGGCGATCTGACGCGAACCGTCAGCCGATGCCGTGAACCACCTGCAAGGTGGCTTGCGGCATCGCTGCCGAGCCGGCCAAGTGCGGCGTGGCATCCGCATCGGGCATCGCGATATCGGGAATGTCGGCCAGGTCGTCGGCCGACAATTCCTCGGCCGACAGCACCGTCGGTGCCAGCTCGACCAGCACCGACGGCGACCGGCCTGCCAGCCGCCCCGAATGCACCAGCTGGCCGATGCGCAGGTATACCTCGTCGCGGTCGAAGGGCTTCTGCATGAAGTCGTCCGCACCGAAGCGCTGCACGTAGAACTGCTCGGTCGCCTGCGGGTTGCCGCTGATCATCACGATCGGGATGTCCCGGGTCAGCGGGTCGTGGCGCAGCGCGCGCAACACCGCAAACCCGTTCATGCCCGGCATCACGATGTCCAGGAAGATCAGCGCCGGCTGCTCGCTGCGCGCCAGCTCGATCGCATCCCTGCCCTCGGTGGCCTTGAGCACGGCGTAGCCGTCCTGGCGCAGCATCTTGCCGAGCACGGCGCAGATCGTGGGCGAATCGTCGACCACCAGCATGCGCGCGCCCAGCGCGGCCTGCAGATGCGCCTCATCGCGAGGCTCGGCCGCCGCGTGGTTGCCGAGCAGGCGCTTGAAGAAACCGAGGCCATTCATCAGTGCGTGTCCGTCCATGCGAGCCCTCCGGCCTTGTTGGGATGGCGCAGCAACGCCAAGCCCGTGGATTTGCATGGATATTCCCGCAGATACCGGCCGCAATCTGCGATGCACTGCTCAGCGCTGATCCTTGAGCCGCCGCAATTCGCGCCGCGCCTGCTTGTCCGGCCGTTTCAGCGGGCCGCTTGCCCCAACCAGCCGATGCTGCTCGCGTGCCGCCTCGCGGGCGACGCGGCTGGCGTCGGTCTCGCGGTACAGCGTCTGCGCCACGCTGGCCGGGCCGCGTTTGTCGGACAGCACCAGCAGCTCGACTTCCAGCCGCTCCTCGCCGCGGCTGATCTTCAGGCGGTCGCCCACGCGCAGCGTCTTGGCCGGTTTGCAGCCCATCTCGTTGACGTCGACGCGGCCGCCGTCGATCGCCTGCCTGGCCAGGCTGCGCGTCTTGAAGAAACGCGCCGCCCACAGCCATACGTCGGCGCGCGTATCGGTCGTCGGACTGCTGGATGGCCGGTTCATCGCGGGGATTATCGCGCTCCCGCGAACGCGGCACTCACGCCTGCCCGGAAGGCGGCACGACCAGGTCCTGCGGGTCCGGCATCGCGATGTCCGGGATCGCGGCGTGTTCGGCGGCGGTGTGTTCGGGCTCGGCCGGCAGCGATTCCTCCGCCGTGCGCTGGCGCACTACCAGCCGGCCGCTGCGCGTGAGGTGCTCGATGCGCGCGAACACTTCGCCGCGGCCGAACGGCTTCTTCATGAAATCGTCCGCGCCGAAACGCTGCACGTAGAACTGCTCGGTCGCCTGCAGGTTGCCGCTGATCATCACGATCGGGATGTCCCGGGTCAGCAGGTCGTGGCGCAGCGCACGCAGCACGGCGAAGCCGCTCATGCCGGGCATCACGATGTCGAGGAAGACCAGGTCGGGGCGTTCCGTGCGCGCGATTTCCAGCGCGCTTTCGCCATCGGCCGCCTTCAACACCACGTGACCGTTCTGCGCCAGCATCTTGCCGAGCACGGCGCGAATGGTGGCCGAGTCGTCCACCACCAGAATGCAGGCTTCCTTCGGCTCGCCGCTGCGGGGCACCGCGCGACGCTCGCCATGTTCGCCGCCGAACAGGCGCTTGATCAGTTCGAAACCTGCCATGACACGAGCTCCCCCCGCCCATGAGACTGCGCGCTAGTCTCGGTGCAGCGCGGGCCGGACGCAAGGGATCCCTACCCGCCCAGCAACCAGTTGCCCAGCGGGATGGTGAGCAGCGACAGCACGATGCCGGCGCCCAGCACGGTATTCGCGAGGGCCGGCTCCAGTTCGTATTCGTCGGCGAGGATCGCCGCCGACACCATCGGCGCCATCGCCGCCTGCAGCACGCCGACGGTCAGCACCAGCCCGCCGACACCGGCGGCTGCGCCCATCGCCCAGCACAGCAGCGGCGCCAGCAGCAGCTTCCAGCCCAGGCCGAAGCTGGCCGCGCCGAGCTGCCGTTGGCCCGGGTGGAACTTGAACTGCAGGCCCACCGAGAACAATGCCAGCGGCGTCAGCGTGGCGCCGATCGGCGCGAACACGCCGTCCAGCAGCCTGGGCCAACCGCCGCACAGGCCGGCCACGATGCCCACCAGCAAGGCGATGAACGGTGGAAACGTGCCAATGCGCCGCACGATCAGGCCCAACTGCGGCTTGCGTCCGGAATAGATCGAGGCGACCACGATGCCGGCCGAGGCCAGCACCGGAAAGCAGCCCAACTGGTCGGCCACCACTGCCAGCGCCAGGCCTTCCTTGCCGTGCAGCGCATGCATCAGCGGATAACCCATGAACGAGGTATTGCCCAGGCCGCACACCAGGATCAGCGCCCCCGTGCGTTGACGCGACCAGCCCAGCCGTGGCCCGAGCAGGCCGAACAGCAGCCACGCGCCGCCGAAGGTAAGCCACATCGCCGCCACCGGAAACCACAGCTGCGGATCGAACTTCACTTTCGGGATCAGTTCCAGCACCAACGCCGAAAGCGCCACATTGAGCACCCACCAGTTGATGCCCGGCACGATGCCCGCCGGCGGTTTCGCAAAGCGCGCCACCAGGATGCCGAGGATCAGGCAGGTGAACAGCAGCAGCATCGCACTCATGGAACGGGGCACCGCGGGGAAAGTTGGCCATTATAGGGATGGCACACCGTGCGCCGATGGCGGCCGGACGCGGTGGCCCACCCTTTCGGGGATAATTCACGGCCTGCCCTGCCTGCGGACACCTCGCCATCCCCATGAACGACTCGCCCCATCTCGCGCACGGGCTGGCCGGTGACCACACGCCGCCGGACTGGCCGCCGCTGACCGCCAGCGAGGTCGAGGTGCTGCTGCGCGGCTATCCGGCGCTCGGCACACCGGTCCGTATCGACTGGCATAGCCCGCGCCCGCCGCCGCGGCCATTTCAGGACCCGGCCCGTGCCAGGCGGCGTCGGCGAACATCCAGTCGGGGTCGTAGGGCCAGGCGTCGGGACCCGCCACCTCCATCTGCAGCATGGCCAGGTCCTGCTGTATCTCGGAGCCGCGTATCTTCAGCACCGACGCTTCCGGACCCGGCGTGCCGTCGTTGCTGGAGGCCACGCGCAGAAACCTGGTCGGCCTGGCCCGCGATGTGCACGGCGGCATTGCGGATGCGCCGGGAACGGAGCGCGGTCTGCAGCCCGCCGGGGCCGAGGATCTGCGCCACGCCATCGAAGTATTCCGGCTCGCGCGCACCCAGCCGCTGCCCGCGCGTCAGACCTCCTAGGCCTATTGCTGGAATGGCCCCGCGCCGGGTTTGCCGCGCCGCGCGCTTCAGCCGCCGGCTGCGGCCTCCTTGTCCAGGCGCTTGATGAACACCTGCAGTTCTTTCACCACCTGTTGATCGCCGCGCGCCTGCGCGGCCTGCAGGCCGGACTCCCAGGCGGCGCGCGCGCCGCTCTTGTCGCCCTGTCCCAGGCAGGCCTTGCCCAGCCATTTCCAAGCCACCGAATAGGCAGGATCGAACGCCAGCGCCGCTCGCAGATGGGGTTCGGCGTCGGCGAAACAATCCTGCTCCGCGTAAGCCTTGCCCAAGGAAAAGCGCAGCAGCATGTTGTCCGTGCCCTTGGCCAGCATCGCTTCCAGGCGGTCGATCATTCCTTCCATTGCCAATTTCTCCTGCAGGTGCGCGCATTTCGATCCGATGCCACATGATAGGACGGCGGCGCGCAAACCCGGGCAATGGCCCCGCGCGGCGCAAGCCCTTGGCAGCGTCGCAGCCGGTCCAGGACATGCGCCGATGCCATCCAAAACCCCGGGTATACCCTTAATCGCGATAGGGCCTTACCCAAGCGTCCGCGCGACGCTGTCCTAGAATTCCGCCCTTGCCTCTTCCTTTCCGGCGGGCATTCCCTTATGCCCCGCCCCCGTCCCATGCCCCTGCACCTCATTGCGCTGGCCGCCGCCGCTTTCGGCATCGGCACCAGCGAGTTCGTCATCATGGGCCTGCTGCCCAACGTCGCCGCGGACCTGCGGGTCAGCATCGACGTCGCCGGCCTGCTGATCACCGGTTACGCCATGGGCGTGGTGATCGGCGCGCCCATCATGGCCATCATCACCGCCAGGCTGCCGCGCAAGGCCACGCTGATCGGGCTGGCCAGCACCTTCGTGCTGGGCAACCTGCTGTGCGCGCTGGCGCCAAGCTACGGGCTGCTGATGGCCGCGCGCGTGTTCACCGCGTTCTGTCATGGCGCCTTCTTCGGCCTGGGCGCCGTGGTCGCCGCGGACCTGGTGCCGCGCAACCAGCGCGCCAGCGCCATCGCGCTGATGTTCACCGGACTGACGCTGGCCAACGTGCTGGGCGTGCCGCTGGGCACGGCGCTGGGCCAGGTGGCTGGATGGCGTTCGACGTTCTGGGTGGTCAGCGGCATCGGCCTGGTGGCCGTAGCCGCGCTGGCCGCCTGGCTGCCGGCGCGCATCCCCATGCAACCCGGCAACATCCTGCGCGAATTCAAGGTGTTGCGCGATGTGCGCGTGGTCTGGCCGCTGGCCGCCAGCGTACTGGCCTCCGCCTCGCTGTTCTGTGTGCTGACCTATATCGCGCCGCTCCTGCGCGATGTGACCGGCGTGTCCGAGCGCGGCGTGACCGGCGTCTTGCTGCTCTTCGGCGTGGCGCTGACCGTGGGCAGCACCTTGGGCGGCAAGCTCGGCGACCGCAATCTGGAAGTGTCGCTGCGCCGCATCTTCCTCGGTCTGCTGCTGGTGTTCCTGGCGCTGAGCCAGGCCATCCACGCCTTGGCGCCCATGCTGGTCATGACCTTCATCTGGGGCGTGCTGGGCTTTGCCGTGGTGCCGCTGTTGCAGATGCTGATCGTGGACCAGGCGGCCGAGGCGCCCAACCTGGCCTCGACCCTGAACCAGGGCGCGTTCAACCTGGGCAATGCGGGCGGCGCCTGGCTGGGCAGCGTGGCGCTGGGCCATGGCCTGCCGCTGACGGACCTGCCCTGGATGTCGGCCGGCATCACCACCGCGGTGTTGTTGCTGACCTTGTGGGGCACGCGCTACTACGGCCGCAGCGCCGGGGCTACACTCGCTGGACAACAAGCTGGCGCGCTGACGCCCTCGCGTTCGGACGCCTGACCTGGGAGCCCGCATGAGCACTATCTATGAATTCTCCGCCCGCGCCATCGACGGCACCGAGCAATCCCTGGACACCTACCGCGGCCGCGTGCTGCTGGTGGTGAACGTGGCCTCCAAATGCGGCTTCACCCCGCAGTACGCCGGCCTGGAAGAGCTGTACCGCTCGTTCCACGACGACGGCTTCACCGTGCTGGGCTTTCCCTGCGACCAGTTCGGCCACCAGGAACCCGGCGACGAAGCCGAGATCCGCAATTTCTGCAGCACGCAGTACGACATCACCTTCCCGCTCTACGCCAAGATCAACGTCAACGGCGACGACGCCCACCCGCTGTACCGCTGGCTCAAGGGCGAAAAGCCCGGCGTCTTCGGCACCGAGGGCATCAAGTGGAACTTCACCAAGTTCCTGGTGGGCCGCGACGGCCAGGTCATCAAGCGCTACGCGCCTACCGACACCCCGACCGGCATCCGGGACGACATCGAAAAGGCGCTGTCCGCGCCGGTCTGAGCCGGTTTCATCGCAGCGGCGGCAGCCTGCGGCGCACTGTGTGCGCCTTGACGATGGCGGTGTTGGTTTCCGCGAACTCGGTCACGCGTTCCAGGATGCCGTCCAGGTGCGAGATCGAGCGCAACACCACGCGGGCGATGAAGCAGTCGTCGCCCGTCACCTTGTCGCATTCCACGAATTCCGGAATCTGCTGGATCAAGCCTTCCACGTGGCGTAACTGTCCGGGCAAGGGGCGGATGCGGACGATGGCCTCCAGCGTGTAGCCCAGCGCCACCGGGTCCACGTCCAGGGTATAGGCGCGGATCACGCCTGACTCTTCCAGCCTGCGCAGGCGGTCCGCCACGCTGGGCGCGGACATCCCGACCTGGCGCGCCAGGTCGGCCGTGGTGGTGCGCGCATTGGCCGTCAGCGTCTCCACCAGACGGCGATCGATACCGTCCAGGACCGGGTTTTCACTTTTTAGGTCGTTCTGCATAAATTCCACCTAAACAAAGGTTTCGGAATCGATTCACCACATCAACATCATATAACCAGCTTGATCCGCCTGGGATAATTTCTCCATCGAACATCATGGCCGCGAGGCCCCTGGAGAACCCTCATGAACCCCTCATCAGAACGCGTGGGCCTGGCCCAGATGGCTGCCGCGATGACCTTGTCCGGCACCTTGGGCGTATTCGTGCTGGAGTCGGGCCAGAGCGCCTGGAACGTGGTTTTCTTCCGCTGCGTGTTCGGGGCCCTGTCGCTATTCCTGTATTGCTGGGCGCGCGGCCTGCTCAAGCCCGGCCTGTTCACCGCCAGGACGCTGGCGCTGGCCCTGGCCGCCGGCGCCGCGCTGGTGCTGAACTGGGTGCTGCTGTTTTCCGCCTACCGGCTGGCGTCCATTTCGCTGGCCACCGCGGTCTACAACGTGCAGCCCTTCTTCCTGATCGGCCTGGGCGTGCTGTTCCTGGGCGAACGGCCCTCGCGCGGCAAGCTCGCGTGGTCGGTGCTGGCCTTTGCCGGCCTGATGCTGGTGCTGCGCCTGTCCGAAGCCGGCGGCGCGGACGGCCGCGCCTATCTGTCGGGGCTGATGCTGGGGCTGGGCGCGGCGGCGCTCTATGGCGTGACCGCCATCATCGTCAAGCGGCTCAAGCACATTCCGCCGCAGGTGCTGGCGCTGGTGCAGGTCACGCTGGGCGCCGTCATGCTGCTGCCCATGGCGGACTTCAATGCCCTGCCCGCCGCGCCGCTGCAATGGGGCTACCTGGTCGCGCTGGGGCTGATCCATACCTGCCTGATGTACATCCTCATGTACTCGGCCATCCAGAAGCTGCCGACCACGTCCACCGCCGCGTTGAGCTTCATCTATCCTGCCGTGGCCATCCTGCTGGACTTCGTGGTCTACGGGCACCGCATGGACGCCACCCAGATCGCCGGCGTGGCCATGATCTTCGTGGCCGCGGCAGGCGTCAGCCTGAACTGGACCTGGCGCCTGCCGGGCCGGCCGCGCACAGGCGCGGCCTGAAACCCGCCGGCGGATCGCAACGGCAAGCCAGGGGGCCAAACCCGTACCCTCCCCCCGGTTATTGGGGCCGGCGCGAACCCGGCCCCGCTATCATGGCTTTTCCCTGCGCCGGCCGCCGCCGGCGCAACGCACAGGACATCCCATGATCGATCTCTACTACTGGACCACCCCCAACGGCCACAAGATCACGCTGTTCCTTGAAGAAGCCGGCCTGCCCTACAAGATCCATCCGGTGAACATCAGCCGCGGCGATCAGTTCAAGCCCGAGTTCCTGGCCATCGCGCCCAACAACCGCATTCCCGCCATCGTCGACCAGGCCCCGGCCGGCGGCGGCGCGCCGATTTCCTTGTTCGAGTCGGGCGCCATCCTGCTGTATCTCGCCGAGAAGACCGGCCGCTTCCTGCCCGCCGACCTGCGCGGCCGCGCCGAAGTGTCGCAGTGGCTCTTCTGGCAGATGGGCGGCCTGGGCCCCATGGCCGGCCAGAACCACCATTTTTCGGGCTACGCGCAGGAGCGCATCGCCTACGCCATCGAACGCTACGTCAAGGAAACCAACCGCCTCTATGGGGTGCTGAACAAGCGTCTGGCGGACCGCGAGTTCGTCGCAGGCGACTATTCCATCGCGGACATGGCGGCCTATCCCTGGATCGTGCCGCACGCCAAGCAGGGCCAGGACCTGAACGACTTCCCGCACCTGAAGCGCTGGTTCGACGCCATCGCGGCGCGCCCTGCCACGCAGCGCGCCTATGCGCTGGCCGACACCATCAATACGGCGCCGTCCATCAGCGATGAAGAATCGCGCCGCATCCTGTTCGGCCAGACCTCCCAGAACGTCGCCCGCTGAAGGAACCGCCATGCCCGACCCGCAACTGGTTTTCCGCCGCGCGCGACTGGGGGATCTGCCGGCCATCGTCGCCCTGCTGGCCGACGACGAACTCGGCGCCACACGCGAGAATCCCGCGCTACCGCTGGACCCGCGCTATGCTGCCGCCTTTGCCGCAATCGGCCAGGATTCCAATCAATTCCTGGCCGTGGTCGAACAGGGCTCGAACCTGATCGGCTGTTTGCAGTTATCGTTCATACCCGGCCTGTCGCGGCTGGGCCAGTGGCGCGGGCAGATCGAGAGCGTGCGCATCGCCTCGTCGTCGCGCGGCGCCGGCCTCGGACGCAAGATGTTCGAATGGGCGATCGAGCAATGCCGCATCCAGGGTTGCGGCCTGGTGCAGCTGACCACGGACCGCGCCCGGCCCGATGCGCGCAGGTTCTATGAAAGCCTGGGCTTCAAGGCCAGCCACGACGGCATGAAGCTCAGCCTTTAGTTTTGGCACAGATACAGCAAGGAGCGCCCATGCATGGCGAATACAAAGTCCCCGGCGGCAAACTGGTCGTCGCGGATCTGGAAGTGCGCGATGGCCGATTGGCCAACGTGCGCATCAGCGGCGATTTTTTTCTCGAGCCGCCCGAGGCCCTGGACGCCATCAATAGCGGCCTGAACGGCCTGCCGGCCGACGCCGGCGAACTGGAACTGGCGCTGGCCGTGCAATCGGCCCTGCCCGCCGATGCTGAAATGTTCGGCTTCTCGGCCGAGGCCGTCGCCGTGGTACTGCGGAGGGCGCTGGCATGACGCGCACCGACTGGAACGACTACGACTGGCAACTGATCCATGAAGGGCCGCAAGACCCGGTGCTGCACATGGCGCTGGACGCCGTCATCACCGACGAGGTCGGCGCCGGCCTGCGTCCACCCACCCTGCGCATCTGGGAATGGGCGGCGCCCGCCGTCGTGATCGGCCGCTTCCAGTCCCTGAAGAACGAGGTCGATCCCGAAGGCGCGCGCCACCACGGCATCCAGGTCGTGCGCCGCGTCAGCGGCGGCGGCGCCATGTTCATGGAACCCGGCAACTCCATCACCTATTCGCTCAGCGCGCCCCAGGCGCTGGTGCACGGCATGAGCTTCCAGGAGTCCTATGCATTCCTGGACGCCTGGGTGCTGACCGCCTTGCAGGGCCTGGGCATCAAAGCCTGGTACCAGCCGCTCAACGACATCGCCTCCGACATCGGCAAGATCGGCGGCGCAGCGCAGGCCCGCCGCGGCGGCGCGGTGCTGCACCACGTCACCATGTCCTACGACATCGACGCGGATAAAATGGTCGAGGTCCTGCGCATCGGCCGCGAAAAGCTGTCCGACAAAGGCACCACCAGCGCCAAGAAGCGCGTCGACCCTTTGCGCACCCAGACCGGGCTGTCGCGCGAAGTCATCATCGACCGCATGGTGGAAACTTTTGCCAATCTGCACCGTCTCACCCCCGGGCAGATAGGCAGCGACACCCTGGCGCGCGCGCAGGCGCAGGCGGCCGAGAAGTTCTCCACGCCCGAATGGACCGGCGTGGTGCCTTGAACCGCCCGGCACCGATTTTCTGGAGGTAGTTTCAATGCGTCGCACATTCACGCCGCAAGGCGCGATAAGCGGTTTCATCCTGGGCGCGGCCCTGCTGGCGCTGGCTGGCTGCAGTAGCACGCCGCCCGCCGACATCACGCTGGCCACGCAGGCTCCGGCCTCGGCGTCCACGCCGGAAAAAGTCGGCGACCTGTCCACCGAGCGCATCAAGTGGGCATCCAGCAAGCCAGGCTGCGAGGGCGACTGCCCTCGCATCGAAATCGACAGCGTCGCGTTCCCGGGCATCCCCAAGCTCACCGCGCTGGTGGACCACGTGCTGGCCTATATGACCGGCACCGACGCCAACCGCCGCGGCCCTTACGACACGCTGTCCGAATACACGCAGTACTTCTGGTCGGTGGCGCGCGCGCGCGACGCCACCTATTTCAAGGCCAGCGTGAAGGACACGGTGGGCGACATCGTGGCGGTCGAACTGCATACCGAGCAATTCCTGACCGGCGCCGCGCATGGCATCCCCGCCACCCAGTACCTGAACTGGGAACGCAGCCACGGCCGCGTGATGAGCCTGGAAGAAGCGCTGATACCCGGTCGCCATCCGCAATACGTGGCGGCGTTGCGGCAGGCGCATGCCAAGTGGCTGGCCAGCAATCCCGATGCGCGCCGCGATCCTGCAGCCTACAACAAGATGTGGCCATTCCAGGAAAGCGACAACTACGCGCTCACGCGGGACGGCATCGTGGTGAAGTACGACGCCTATTCCATCGCGCCGTACTCGCATGGCGAACCCGAACTGAGCATTCCCTATTCGGAACTGCGCGGGATCCTGAAGCCTGAGCTGCTGCCCGCTTCATAAGCCGCACGCGGGAACGCCCGCGGTCTACGCGGGCGTTCGGTACGGCATCAAACCGGGGTTCGGTTGAGCGGACTGAGGATGGAGCTAGGGAGGTGGCCGCTTTTTTCGCGTCTGTGGCCGGGTAAGACGCCCAGTCCGCTCAGTGCAACCACGGCGGCAGGGCGACGCTGGCGCGCCGCCCTTGCACGCCGTTCGTCTTAGAAGCGGTGACGCACGCCCACCATGGCCACGGTGCTCTTCACGCCGTCGGTGAACGCGAAGTTGGTGGCATACGAACCCAAGGCGTACAGATTGGTGCGCTTGGACAGGTTGTAGGTGTAGCCCAGGCTGTAGATGTTCATGGTGGCGTCGTCGCCGGTCAGCTTGGTGCTGTCGGTATCGGCGCGCTGCCACGAAGCCAGGATGTTGCTGGCGCCGCCGATCGGCACGCTCAGGCCCACCAGGTAGGAATTGGCCTTGAAGCCCGACACCGCCACGTTGGTGCCGAAGCCCTTGGCTTCGGGGCTGCCGCTGCCGAAGGCATTGGCGCCCTGGCCGGTGAACCAGCCGTCGCGCGTCTGGCCGTAGGCCAGCGCCAGCTTCAGCACTTCGAAGTCGTACGAACCGCCGATCATCCACGACTTGGGCGTGGCGTCGGTGTTCAACTGGTTGGCGGGGTTCAACTGGTCATAGGTCAGCGCCACGTTCACCGGGCCGCTGACATAGCGCAGGCCGGCCGTGATGGCGCGGGTGTTGTCGGCGGTCTTGAAGCCGGTTTGCGCCGCGGTCGTGTCGGCGGCGTTGAACGAGTAGCCGATGCCGAACTGCACGCCGCTGAACGACGGCGTCGAATACTGCACCATGTTGTCGTAGCGGACCGTGTTGGCGGCGCTGAAGGCCACGCCGACGTTGGCCTGGCCGTAGCTGCCGCCGAACGGATCGATCGCGGCGAAGTACTTCGAGGCGATGTTGGTCTGGCGGCCCAGTTCCAACAGGCCCCAAGAGTCGCTCTTCAGGCCGATGGTGGCTTGGCGGCCGAACAGGCGGCTGCTCTGGCCCGACACGCCGCTGGCCGAATTGAAGCCGCTTTCCAGCGTGAACACGGCGCTCAGGCCGTCGCCCAGGTCCTCGGCGCCGCGCAGGCCCCAACGCGAACCGCTGGACACGCCGTTGACCATGCCAACCTTGGACTCATGGTAGCCATCACCCTTGATGCGCTGGTAGCCGATACCGGTGTCGATCAAGCCGTAGAGCGTCACCGAGGTCTCCGCTTGCGCCGTTGCGCCGAACGCGGCCAGCATGGCGGTGACGAACAAAGTCTTTTTCATTGCAAATTCCCATTGATTGAACAGACATGCGCATCCGGGCTGGCACGCATCGCGTGCGGCGCGCCCGGCGCATGGCAGGAACGAATTCTAGGGACGCCATATGTCAGTTCTGGTTATGCAAGCTGGGAAATTCCCTAGGCCGTGAAAAAAGCGCGAAATGTCGCGCCATGCCGACAGCCCGCAAGCAAAGATGCGGCACGCGCGGACCTGCAATGTCGATGTGCTATTCATGCGCGGTGCGCGTGCGGACGCGCAAATGGAAATCGCCCCTTGCGGGGCGATTTCCGTTTTTTGCCACCAGGCCCTGCCAGACGGGCGCGGCCGGGGCGGTTCTTGTCTCACTGCCCTCCTCGGCGGGGCGTCCGGGGACCCCCCGCCGTATCGGGTATCACGGATACAGGCCGCGCACCTGGCGCGCCTGCAAAATGCGCGTGCAAGCAACAATGAACGCCGCCGTGCGCAGCGTGACCTTGTGCTCCTTGGCCACTTGCGACACCGCCGCGTAGGCTTCGCGCATGATGCGCTCCAGGCGCTGGTTGATCTCGTCCTCGCTCCAGAAGAAGCTGGAGAAGTCCTGCACCCATTCAAAGTAGCTGACCGTCACGCCGCCGGCGTTGGCCAGCACGTCCGGCACCACATAGACGCCGTGTTCGGCCAGGATGTCGTCCGCTTCCGGCGTGGTCGGGCCGTTGGCGCCTTCCACCACGATCTTCGCGCGCACCTTGGCGGCATTGGCGGCGGTGATCTGGCTTTCCAGGGCGGCCGGGATCAGGAATTCGGTTTCCAGCGTCCAGAACTCGTTCTTGTCCATGGCCTGGCCGCCGGAGAAGCCACCCACGCCGCCATGTTGCGACACATGGGACAGCAGCTTGTGCACGTCCAGCCCTTCGGCGTTGTGGACGGTGCCGGTGTGGTCCTGCGCGGCGATGACCTTGGCGCCGGCTTCATGGAACAGGCGGGCAGCGGTGCCGCCCACGTTGCCGAAGCCCTGCACCACCACGCGCGCCTTGGACACGTCGATGTTCAGGTCGCGCGCGGCTTCGCAGCCCACCACGAACACGCCGCGGCCGGTCGCCTCGACCCGGCCCAGGCTGCCGCCCAGCGCGATCGGCTTGCCGGTGACCACGCCAGTGGCGGTGGCGCCTTCGTTCATGGAGTACGTGTCCATCATCCAGGCCATGGTCTGGGCATTGGTGTTCACGTCAGGAGCCGGGATGTCCTTGGACGGTCCGATGATGACGCCGATTTCCGTCGTGTAGCGGCGCGTCATGCGTTCCAGTTCGGAGGCCGACAGCTTGCGTGGATCAACCCGCACGCCGCCCTTGGCGCCGCCGTAGGGCAGGTTCACCGCGGCGTTCTTGACCGACATCCAGGCCGCCAGCGCCATCACTTCGGACAGCGTGACGTCCTGGTGGAAGCGCACGCCGCCCTTGCCGGGGCCGCGCGAGGTGTTGTGCTGGACGCGGTAGCCCTCGAAGTGGGCGATGCTGCCGTTGTCGAGTTCGATCGGCACATCGACGATCAGCGAACGCTTGGGGCGCTTCAGGGTTTCAACCCACCGCGCCAGAGAGCCGAGATACGGAGTGACCCGGTCGACTTGTTGCAGGTAATTACCCCAGGGGCCGAGGTCGTCGGCATTCAGATAAGACGGCAAGGCGTGGGTGGGAGTTTGAGACATGAGCATGCTCTCCTGACTAAGTTGCGCCATTTTATCCACGAAAGTTATGACGTCCCCATTTAAAACAAAAATATTTTAAATAGGGACATATAACTGTTGTGGCGACCGAACGGGTCGCAAACCCGCGCCTGATGCTGCCCTTATCCTAAGCCGCGAAACCGCCAGCGTCCAGCCTGTCAGCCAGCTGCGCGAGCCCTCGACGGCAGCCGTGAGCAGAATGAAAAATAGGACGGTTTCCTACTAAGGAAGCCGTCCTATCGGGTCTCGCCATGCATCATCCGGCGGATGAGGCACGCGATGCGTTCAGTCGTTCAGCAACTGCCAGGCAAGACGCGCCGCCGCCCGCGCGCCATGGCCGTCCTGGTCGTAGCGCGGGTTGAACTCGGCCATGTCGGCCAGGCGCAGCTTGCCGCTGGCCTTGACCCGCAGCACGATTTCCTCGATCACCGTCAGCGGCACCCCATAGGGCGCCGGCGCCGACACGCCCGGCATGACCGCCGCGGGCAGCACGTCCAGGTCTATGGTCAGGTAGACATGCCGCGCCCGCGTCAGCAAGGCGTCGACATTGGCCAGGCGCGCCGCCAGGTGGCGCTCCTGCATGTCGCGGTCCTCGACCCAGATGGCGCCGACTTCGGCGGCGCGCGCGTACAGCGCCGGCGTGTTGGCCAGCCGCGATACGCCCAGGCAGGCGTATTGCAGGGCCCGGCCGCGCTCCTCGCAGTAACGCGAGATCTGATCGAAGGGCGTGCCGGAACTGCCGGGCCGCCCGGTGCGCAGGTCGAAGTGCGCGTCCAGGTTCAGCACCAGCACGGGCTCCGTGTCGCCGCGGGCATCCAGCCAGCGCGCCAGGCCCTGGAAGCTGCCCCAGGCGATCTCATGGCCGCCGCCCAGCACCAGCGGCCGGGCGCCCTGCTCCATCAGTTCGGCGACGCGCAGGCCCAGCTGCTCCTGAGCGTCTTCGAGCCGGTCGCCCTCGCAGGCCACGTCGCCGGCGTCCAGCAAACGCGTGAGGCCATGCGCCGGCAAGCCCGCCAGGAATTTGCGGATGGCCTGCGGGCCTTCGGCCGCGCCGATGCGCCCCTGGTTGCGGGCCACGCCGGCGTCGCAGGCAAAGCCCAGCAGCACCGCCTCGCCCTTGCGGACCTGGCCTGCGGCCGCTTCGACGATATGCGCCAGGCGCCGCGTGTCGCCTTGTTCGGCGCTGTCGTCGCGGGCCTTCCACAGGCTTTTGTCGAATTGCGCGGCGTTCATGCAGCCCCCTGCCCCGCGCTCAGCACCGCTTGCAGGAACTCGCGGGTACGCGCCTCGCGCGGCTGGGTGAAGATCACGTCGGGCGAACCGGATTCCAGGATCACGCCGCCGTCCATCACCGCCACCATGTCGGCCACGTCGCGGGCAAAGCCCATTTCGTGCGTGACCACCATCATGGTCATGCCTTCCTTGGCCAGCAGCTTCATGACCTGCAGCACTTCGCCCACCAGCTCCGGGTCCAGCGCCGAGGTCGGCTCGTCGAACAGCATGACCTTGGGTTGCATGGCCAGGGCGCGGGCGATGGCCACGCGCTGCTTCTGCCCGCCCGACAGGCTGGCGGGCATGGCCGACATCTTCTGGCCCAGGCCGACCTTGTCCAGCAGATCCGCGGCCAAGGCATGGGCTTCTTCGCGGCCCATGCCGCGCAGCTTGCGCGGACCGACTGTAACGTTGTCCAGCACCGACAGGTGCGGGAACAGGTTGAAGCCCTGGAACACCATGCCCACCTGCATGCGCAGCTGGTTGAGTTCGGCTTCCGGCAGCAGCTTGCCGTGGTCCAGCAGCGTCTGGCCGCAGATGTCGATGGTGCCGGCTTGCGCCACTTCCAGGCCGTTGCAGCAGCGCAGCAAGGTGCTCTTGCCCGAGCCGCTGGGCCCGATCACCACCACCACCTGGGACGGCAGCACGTCGAAGTCGATGCCGCTCAGGACCTCGTGGTCGCCGTAGGATTTGCGCAGGCCGCGGATGCGGATCATTTCTTGCGAGGCCGCGGGCCGGCTCGCGGCGGAGTTCATTGCGGAGTTCATTGCACCATCCCCCCCGCGCGCAGGCGGTGTTCAACCTTGCGCAGCACCAGCATGGTGGCCGTGGTCAGGATCAGATAAATCAGCGCCACCACCAGATAGGTTTCCAGCGAGCGATAGGACACGCTGATGATCTTCTGGCCTTCATGCATCAGGTCGTGGATCGTCAAGAGCGACACCAGGGCCGAGTTCTTGATCAGCGCGATGAATTCGTTGCCAAGCGGCGGGATCATGCGCACCACCGCCTGCGGCAGCACGATGATGCGCATGGCCTGGCCGGACGACATGCCGAGCGAGCGCGCCGCCTCGGTCTGGCCGCGGTCCACCGACTGGATCGCGCCGCGCACGATTTCCGACACATAGGCGCCGGAGTACATGCCCAGGCCCAGCACGCCGCAGGCGAACGCCGGCAGGGTGATGCCGAAATGCGGCAGGCCGAAGAACCAGATGAACAGCTGCACCAGCAAGGGCGTGCCGCGGAACAGCAGCAGATAGACGCTGCACAGGTTGTAGATGACGTAGCGCTTCGGGTTGAGGCGCCCCACGCCCACCAGCAGGCCGATGACGCAGGCCAGCAGCAAGGCGCCCGCGGTCACCTCGACGGTGACCACGGCGCCATTGACCAGCGCGCCGAAGTCGGCAAAGACGGGAGAAAAATCCAGGTTCATTTCGCGGGAGCCTCGAACCACTTGTTGACGATGGCCTGGTAGCTGCCGTCGGCCTTCAGCTTCTGCAGCGCGGCGTTCAGATCACGGGTCAGCTCGGGCTTGTTCTTGGGCACGGCGATGCCGTAGTCCTCGGTGGTGATCTGGTCGTTCAGCACCGTCAGGTCAGGCGTGCTCTGGGCGAACAGCTTGGCGGCGGGCTTGCCCGTCACCGCGGCTTCGGCGCGGCCGATCTGCACCAGGTTGAACATCTCCTGGTTCTTCTCGACTTCCACGCGCTGCACCGACGGGTAGTGTTCCTTCAGGTAGTTGACCGACTTGGTGCCGACCTGCACCGACACCTTGCGGCCGTCCAGGTCCTTCAACGTCTTGACCGGGCCGTCCTTCTTGGTCATGACCACCAGGCCGCCGGCGTAGTAGGGATCGGTGAAGTCCACGACCTTGGCGCGCTCGGGCGTGATGTAGATGGCGGACACGGCGATGTCGGCGCGGCCGGCCTGCAGGGCGGGAATCAGGCCCTTGAAGTCGATGTCGATCCATTCGACCTTCTTGCCCATGGCGCCGGCCAGGGCTTCCACCAGTTCGATGTCGAAGCCGGTGCGCTTGCCGTCCTTGACGAATTCCATCGGCGGGAAGGTGGCGTCGGTCACGGCGCGGATGGTGTCCTGGGCGAACGCCGGACCGGCGCTCCAGGCGAGGCCCAGCGTCAGGGCGGCGGTCAGCAGTGTGCGGCGAGTGGTCATGGTGGGTCCTCTATGGAAAGTGGATACGGCGGTCGGGTGTGTACGGGTGGGGCGAGGAATACAAGTAGCGGTCTCAATGAGCCTGCAACTTCGCCGAGATGCGCCGGGCCGCGGCCACGGTCATTTCGGTCAATGCCTCGGGCCGCTGGGCGGCCCGGGTCGAAGGCGCCATCAGCGTGATCGAGGCCACGGCCTGATTGGCGCGTTGAAAGATCGGCACGCTCACGCCCCAGACGCCGGCGTCGACCTCGCTGTCGGTCATGGCGTAACCCTGGGCGCGGATGGCTTCCAGCTCGTGTCCGAGACGATCGGCATCCACGTCGGCCTCGGCCGCCAGATAGGCCAGCGCGGCCTGCTGGCGGGCCAGCGGCATGAAGGCCAGCAGCGACTTGGCGGAGGCGCCGCGCGCCAGCGGCAGGCCGCGGCCCTTGGTGAATGAACAACGCAGCGGATGCTGGCTTTCGATCATGTCCAGGCAGACCGCCTGGTCCTTGACCGCCACCAGCAGGCCGATGGTTTCGCCGGACGCGGCGGCCAGCGCGGCCAGGTCGGGCTGCGCCTCATGGATCAGGAACGAGGACTGGTCAAAGCCCCAGGCCAGTTGCACGCACAGCGGGCCGGGGCCGTACTCGCCGTCGTGCTCGGCGACGAAGCCCCAGCGCTTGAGCAGCGCCACCTGCCGGTACAGGGTGCTTTGCGCCAGGCCGGTCTGTTCGGCCAAAGCGGCGATGCTGAGGGGGCCGTCATGCCTGGCCAGGGTGGCCAGCACATACAGCACGCGATCCGCGCCTGCCCCGACTGATAGATCCGCTTTCAACATTTGGCTCCAAGCTAACGGAGCGCAGATTATCAATTTATGGCTCTTGAACCACTTTTTATTCCCGAATACTGAGAATTACTGGGGAAAACCCCGAAGCAACAGGCGCAAAAAAGGCGCCCGAAGGCGCCAAAGAATCCGCCGCGCCCCGGCGGCGCGCGGCGGATCAAGCCCGGCCCGGAGCCAGTCAGGCCTGGTGAGCGGTGGATCCCAGGATGCGCTCGGCGCAACGCGCCCAGTACAACAGTCGGGCGTCCTCCTTGACGAAACCGACCATCTGTAAGCCCAGCGGCAGGCCGTTGGGGCCGCGCGCGACGGGCAAAGTGATGGACGGGTTGTGCAGCAGCGACCAGATGCGGATGAAGGCCGAGCTGCCGGTGGAGCTGGCAGGCGGCGCTTCGCCCAGCGTCGAAGGCATGGCCACGGCGTCAACCTCGCGCGCGGCATCGTAGAAAGCGCGGCGGCACGCATCGGCGGCGTCCAGCGCCCCCGCGTAATCGGCCGCGGACAGCCCCTCGCCCATGGTCAGGTACTCGATCAGGCCCGGATCGCACAGCGCCGCGTGGTCGCGCTTGATGGCCGCATACTCGCGCGCGAGGTCATAGGCCATGATCACGTCCTGCGCTTCGCCCATGGTGTCGAAGGCCGGTGGCATGGCGAGTTCGGTGACCTTCACGCCGGCGGCCGACAGCGCGCGCAGATTGGCTTCGAAGCTCTCGCGCATGCAGGGTTCCGTATCCGCCCAATCCTTGGGACGCCACACGCCCAGGCGGAAATCGCTGCGCAGCGAAGATGCCGGATCAAAACGCGGGTCGCCGGTGAAGGCGCGCATGAACAGCGCCGCGTCGTCGACCGAACGCGAGATCGGTCCGATCACATCCAATACCCGCGAATAGCGCCGGATCGCCACGTAGGGAATGGCGTCCAGCGTGGGCTTGAAGCCCACCGCGCCGCAGAACGCCGACGGCCGCAGGATGGAGCCCGCCGTCTGCGTGCCGATGGACAGCGGCGCCATGAAGTCAGCCACCGCCGCCGCCGAACCCGCCGAGGACGCGGCCGGGGTGCGGCTCAGGTCGTGCGGGTTGCGCGCCGGACCCGGCAGCATGATGGCGTGGCGCGACACGGTGTTCTTGCCCAGCAGGTTGAAGCCCAATTCCTGCGCCTGCGTCACCACGGGCGCGTCGGCCTCGGGCTGGCGGTCGCAATAATCGCCCATCAGATATATCGTGAGAGCACTCTTCCGCGGGCTGAAGCCTGCCCGCATGGCCTCCCCTTCGTGCCCGCTCGCATAGCGGTAGCGATAGCTGCCATAGCCGACCATCGAAGGGCCCCACATCCTGGGGGCGAGAGCGGTCACCCGCCTGGTTCCGGCAGGGAAGCCTATGCAGGCTACAGCCGCACCGCCATCAAGAAGGTGCGCTCAGCCGCTGGCGAGGTGGCGATCATGGCCAATGCC
>LNAP01002839.1_pt1 | contig 26745 bp, 21 predicted proteins | sample 602601 | NCBI WGS metagenome assembly LNAP01 (sample SAMN02440304, study PRJNA202911) | soil metagenome | biome: Subtropical and temperate rainforests or woodlands; isolation source: soil samples (1 kg each in a 20% v/v slurry with milli Q water) were... ... | reverse complement strand
GCAGATGGCTTTCCTCTGCCCGAACGTCAACTCCTACCGTCGTTTCGGCGCACAGTTCTACGTGCCGAACTCGCCGTGCTGGGGCCTGGACAACCGTACTGTGGCGATCCGCGTACCGACCGGTTCCTCCGATGCCGTGCGCATCGAACACCGTGTGGCCGGTGCCGACGCCAACCCGTATCTGTTGATGGCTTCGGTCCTGGCAGGCGTGCATCACGGCCTGACCAACAAGATCGAGCCGGGCGCCCCCGTGGAAGGCAACTCCTACGAGCAGAACGAGCAGAGCCTGCCGAACAACCTGCGCGATGCATTGCGCGAGCTGGACGACAGCGAAGTCATGGCCAAGTACATCGATCCGAAATACATCGATATCTTCGTCGCGTGCAAAGAGAGCGAGCTGGAGGAGTTTGAACACTCCATCTCCGACCTTGAGTACAACTGGTACCTGCATACCGTGTAAGCGGTTGCCGTAAAAACAACGCCGCCGGCTATTGAAGCCTGCGGCGTTTTTTTATGGCCAACATCAAACCTGTGGCGAGGGCGCTTGCTCCCGCTGGGTTGCGAAGCGGCCCCAAAACAGTCAATGAGGTGTGTCTGACAGAACCGTATCGCTGTTACAGGGAGTCCTTCAGCCTCCAACGGGAGAAAGCTCCCTCGCCACAGGGGATATGGAACATGTGCCCGCTCTGCGTACAATGCCCGCTGCCCCGCAGGAGGACTCCAATGACGCGCACCGCCACCGTTCGCAAACCCCGCGCCCGCAGCCAGGCCCGGATCGATTCGATACTCGATGCCGCCCGCACGCTGCTGGCAGCCGAAGGCGTGGCCAGTCTGTCGATCTACAGCGTCGCCGAACGCGCGGAGATCCCGCCCTCCTCCGTCTACCATTTCTTCGCCAGCGTCCCGGCGCTGCTTGAAGCCTTGACGGCCGACGTCCACGCCGCGTTCCGCGCCTGTCTGCAAGCGCCCATCGACCACGAAGGCCTCAACGGTTGGCGCGACCTGTCGCGAATCGTCGAGCAGCGCATGCTCGACATCTACGACGAAGACGCTGCCGCCCGGCAACTGATCCTCGCCCAGCACGGACTCACCGAAGTCACCCAGGCCGACCGTCAGCACGACATCGAACTCGGCGACCTGATGCACAAGCTGTTCGATCATCACTTCGAGTTGCCGAGGTTGCCGACCGATGTTGATGTGTTTGCCCTGGCGATGGAGCTCGGCGACCGCGTCTACGCCCGTTCAGTGCAGCAGCATGGGCAGATCACGCCGCGCATGGCAGAGGAAGGGATGCGGGTGTTTGATGCGTACCTGGGGCTTTATCTGCCGCCGTACCTGCCGAAGCGCCCTATTTACGCCTGATTTCTGCGGTGCCTGCGATGGCTTCTTCGCGAGCAGGCTCGCTCCCACATTGGATCTTCAGCGGGCATAGCGTCTGTGTACTGCACAACTCCCTGTGGGAGCGAGCCTGCTCGCGAAGGCCGCACCGCTAAACTCACTGATCCAAACACATAAAAAACCCCGAAGGGTTCACACCCTCCGGGGTTGTCTGCACGGCATGCCCTTACAACTTGGCGATCGACACCTCGGTGGATTTCACAAACGCGATCACTTCACTGCCGACCACCAGTTCCAGCTCCTTCACTGAACGCGTGGTGATCACCGAAGTGACGATGCCGGAAGCGGTCTGTACGTCGATTTCCGACAGCACGTCGCCCAATACGATTTCCTTGATCGAGCCTTTGAACTGGTTGCGAACGTTGATGGCTTTGATAGTCATACGATTTCTCCTGAGGTCGAAATGAGCTGCAGGTGGCAAGCTACAAGTGGCAAGTAAAAGCGCCCTGCTTCTTCTTGCAGCTTGAAGCTTGCAACTCGCCGCTGCGTCTATTGCGCCCAGCGCAATTGCGTGGGCAAGGGTGAAACAGGTTCCGGTTCCGGCGGTTGGCCGGGCAGCGCCAGCACGCGATTGAGCACTTCGGTTTCCAGCGCCGCCAGCCGATGGGAGCCGCGCACGCGTGGGCGGGGCAATTCAACGGGCAGGTCGAGGCCGACTTCGCCCTCTTCGATCAGGATCACCCGGTCGGCAATCGCCACGGCTTCGCTGACGTCGTGGGTTACCAGCAACACGGTGAAGCCGTGCGTCTGCCAGAGCCGTTCGATCAACTGCTGCATTTCAATTCGGGTCAGGGCGTCCAGCGCGCCCAGGGGTTCGTCGAGCAACAGCAAGCGCGGTTGATGGATCAGCGCGCGGGCCAGGGCCACCCGTTGTTTCTGGCCACCGGACAATGCGGCGGGCCATTCATTGGCGCGATCCGCCAGGCCGACCGATTCCAAGGCTTCCAGCGCTTGTGGCCGCCAGTTGCCCTTGAGCCCGAGGCCGACGTTGTCGATGACCTTTTTCCACGGCAGCAGACGCGCTTCCTGGAACATCAATCGGGTGTCTTCCCGGGCATCGTTCAGCGGCGCGGAGCCGGCGAGCAATTCACCCCCGGTGGGTTTGTCGAGACCGGCGAGCAACCGCAGCAGGGTGCTTTTGCCACAACCACTGCGACCGACCACGGCGACGAACTGACCGGCTGGAATGTGCAAATCGATCTCACGCAACACCTGCCGAGAACCAAAGGCCTTTTGCAGCTTACGCACCACCAGCGGGATTCCGCGCTGCAACCGTGGAGGTTGTTGAGCCGTCATGCCGCACCTCCTTTAACAACTTGATAGGCTGGGTGCCAGCGCAACCACACGCGCTCAAGCCCGCGGGCCGCGAGGTCGGCGAGTTTGCCGAGCACGGCGTACAGAAGAATCGCCAGCACCACCACGTCGGTCTGCAAAAACTCCCGGGCATTCATCGCCAGGTAGCCAATGCCGGCGCTCGCGGAAATGGTTTCCGCGACGATCAGCGTCAACCACATGAAGCCCAGCGCGAAGCGCACACCCACCAGAATCGAAGGCAGCGCCCCCGGCAGAATCACCTGGCGAAACAGGCTGAAACCGGACAAGCCATAACTGCGCGACATTTCCACCAACGCCGGATCGACGTTGCGGATACCGTGATAAGTGTTGAGGTAAATCGGGAACAACGTGCCCAACGCCACCAGGAAAATCTTCGCCGACTCGTCGATGCCGAACCACAGGATCACCAAGGGAATCAGCGCCAAGTGCGGCACGTTGCGGATCATCTGCACCGAACTGTCGAGCAGGCGTTCGCCCCACTTCGACAGACCGGTGATGAAACCCAAGGCCAGGCCGATGCCGCCGCCAATGGTGAAGCCCAGCGCAGCACGCCAGCCGCTGATTGCCAGGTGCGTCCAGATTTCGCCGCTGCGCACCAGGCTCACGCCGGCCTCGATGACCGCGACCGGCGCCGGCAGAATCCGTGTCGACAACCAGCCCGCCGACACTGACAACTGCCACACCGCGAGCAGCAACACCGGCAACGCCCAGGGCGCGAGGTTGTGGATAAGTCTCTTCATGCGCGCCTCAGCTCTGGGACGCGGCTTTGGGAAGAATGTCGTTGGCGACCATCTCACCGAACGGGCTGACGTAATTGGCGCCTTGGGGCAGTTCCGGACGTTCGATGTCGAGGTGCGGGAACAGCAATTCCGCAACCCGGTACGACTCTTCCAGGTGTGGATAACCGGAGAAGATGAAGGTATCGATGCCCAGGTCCGCGTATTCCTTCACGCGGGCAGCCACGGTCGGACCATCGCCCACCAACGCCGTACCGGCGCCGCCACGTACCAGGCCGACACCGGCCCACAGGTTGGGGCTGACTTCCAGGTTGTCGCGGCTGCCGCCATGCAGCGCGGCCATGCGTTGCTGGCCGACCGAATCGAACCGGGCCAGAGAAGCCTGGGCTCGGGCGATGGTTTCATCGTCGAGATGGGAGATCAGCCGATCCGCCGCTTGCCAGGCTTCGGCATTGGTTTCTCGGACGATCACGTGCAAGCGAATGCCGAAACGCACGGTGCGACCCAGCTTCGCGGCTTTGGCTCGCACTTGTTCAATCTTCTCGGCGACGGCGGCCGGTGGCTCGCCCCAGGTCAGGACCATTTCCACCTGCTCGGCCGCGAGGTCTTGCGCCGCTTCCGACGAACCGCCGAAGTACAGCGGCGGACGCGGTTGCTGGATCGGTGGATAGAGCAACTTGGCGCCTTTCACGCTGATGTGCTGACCGTCGTAATCAACGGTTTCGCCTTCCAGTACGCGACGCCAGATGCGGGTGAATTCCACCGAGGCTTGATAGCGCTCTTCGTGAGTCAGGAACAAACCGTCGCCGGCCAATTCTTCCGGATCACCGCCGGTGACCAGGTTGAACAACGCACGACCGCCGGACAGGCGATCCAGGGTCGCCGCCTGACGCGCGGCCACCGTCGGGGAAATGATCCCGGGGCGCAGCGCGACAAGGAATTTCAAACGCTGAGTCACTGGAATCAGCGACGCCGCCACCAGCCACGAGTCTTCGCAGGAGCGACCGGTGGGAATCAACACCCCACCGAAGCCCAGGCGATCCGCCGCCTGGGCGATTTGTTGCAGGTAACCGTGGTCGACGGCGCGGGCGCCTTCGGCGGTGCCAAGGTAATGGCCATCGCCGTGGGTAGGCAGGAACCAGAAAATATTGAGGCTCATGGAGTGGTCTCCCAGGGGAATCGAATTACTGCGCTTTGGCAACGGCTGCCGGTGGCGTCCAGATCACGTCTTTGATGCTCAACGGTTTCGGGATCAGCTTGAGCTGGTAGAAGCTGTCGGCGATTTTCTGTTGGGCGGCGACCACTTCAGGCGTGAGGAACAACGCGCCGTAACCCTGACGTTTCATCGAGGTCAGGGTGATGTCCGCCGGCAAGCCGAGCAGTGGCGAAACCTGTTGGGTCACCTCGACTGGATTGGCCTTGGACCACTCGCCGACGGCGCGCACTTCTTCCACGAGGGTCTTGATCACCTCAGGGTTTTTCTGTGCGTAAGGCTTGGTCGCCAGATAGAACTGGTGGTTGTCGACGATGCCCTGGCCATCGCGCAGGGTGCGCGCTTGCAGTTGCTGTTCGGCGGCAGCCTGGTACGGGTCCCAGATCACCCACGCATCGACGCTGCCACGCTCGAACGCAGCGCGGGCATCGGCCGGCGGCAGGAATACGGTCTGGATGTCGGTGTATTTGAGGCCGGCGTCTTCCAGTGCGCGGACCAGCAAGTAGTGGACGTTGGAGCCTTTGTTCAGGACGACTTTCTTGCCCTTGAGGTCCTGCACCGATTTGATCGGTGAATCCTTCGGCACCAGGATCGCTTCGCTGTGTGGCGCTGGCGGTTCGTAGGCGACGTAGAGCAGATCGGCGCCGGCGGCTTGAGCAAAGACTGGTGGGGTTTCGCCGGTGACGCCGAAGTCGATCGAGCCGACGTTCAGGCCTTCAAGCAATTGCGGGCCGCCGGGGAATTCAGTCCATTGCACGTCCACGCCTTGGGCGGCGAGGCGTTTTTCCAACGTGCCTTTGGCTTTGAGCAGCACCAGGGTGCCGTACTTTTGATAACCGATTCGCAACGTCTCGGCTTGAGCTTGAGTAATGGCGCCGAAGGTGACAGCCGCTGCAAACAGAGCGACCAGACCACGACGCAAAATGACAGTGCGCATGGCGCTCTCCTTTTTGCAGTTGGGTTTTGGCTGCACCTGCTTGCCCGTTAGCGGGCGAGTAAGGCCAGTACATCAATTTCAGGTGTGGCTTTAGTGCTGACTTAAATGCTCCAGCGAGCACTCAACAAACGTTCATTCAACAGCTTCGGATCGATCGGCTTGGGCCGTCGGGCCATGGCGCTGAAAAACAGCTCCAGCGATTCCTTCAGTCGTTGTTCCAGCTCTGGCGCCAACTGCGCCTGGGCGCTGCCTTCGCCGTAAGCGATCTGGCTGTCTACCGCGAAAACCCCATGGAGCATTTCCTGGGCTTTCAACGCCGACAGCACCGGCTTGAGCGCGTAATCCACCGCCAGCATGTGGGCGATACTGCCGCCGGTCGCCATGGGCAAAACCACTTTGTGGTCCAACGCGCGCTCGGGCAGCAAATCCAGCACGGTTTTCAGTGCGCCGGAGAACGACGCCTTGTAGACCGGAGTGGCGATCAACAGGCCATCGGCATTTTCAATCTGTTGCAGCAGGTCGATCACCTTCGGGCTGTCGAAGCGTGCATGAAGCAAGTCTTCGGCCGGGAAGTCCCGCACCTGGTAACTCACCACTTCCACACCCTGCTCCTGCAACCAGCGTTGGGAGCGCTCCAGCAGCACCCCGGAGCGGGAACGTTGGCTGGGACTGCCACCGAGTGAGACGACCAGCATTCAAATGATTCCTTGCACGGTGTTGGCGATTCGCGGTTTGCGATCTCGCTGTAATGGAGGTGACCTTAACAGGTGATTGTTATATCCATAAATCATATTTGTTCATTTGGTTATGCACATAAGATATATAAGAAGACACTTCCTGCGGGCGAAAAAAAGGCCGTCGAAACGGCCTGAAATCCCCTGCTTTATGGATATGGTCAATCTTTCTGCGGTGCCTGCAATTCTGTCATCGCGAGCAGGCTCGCTCCCACAGTGGATAGCGTTTTACCTGCTCATGATGGCGATACCAGCCACACCGAAAATGCTGATGGCTTACCTGTTGGGCTGCGGCGTCAGACGCAGGTACGGCTTTACCGCGCGGTAGCCCTTGGGAAAGCGCTTCTTGATTTCGTCTTCGTCCTTGAGCGACGGCACGATCACCACTTCATCACCGTCCTGCCAGTTGGCCGGGGTGGCCACCTTGTAGTTGTCGGTAAGTTGCAGCGAGTCGATCACCCGCAGGATCTCGTGAAAATTGCGCCCGGTACTCGCCGGGTAGGTGATGGTCAGCCGAATCTTTTTGTTCGGGTCGATCACGAATAGCGAGCGCACGGTCAGGGTGTCATTGGCGTTCGGGTGGATCAGGTCATAGAGGTCGGAGACCTTGCGGTCCGCGTCGGCCAGGATCGGGAAATTGACGACCGTGTTCTGGGTTTCATTGATGTCCTCGATCCACTTGTGATGCGAGTCCACCGGGTCCACGGACAGGGCGATGGCTTTGACGCCGCGATTGGAAAACTCATCCTTGAGCTTGGCAGTGAAGCCCAGTTCGGTGGTGCACACCGGCGTGAAGTCCGCCGGATGGGAAAACAGCACGCCCCAGCTATCGCCCAGCCATTCGTGGAAACGGAGGGTGCCGGCGCTGGAATCCTGTTCGAAGTCGGGGGCGATATCGCCCAGTCTGAGGCTCATGGTGCTGCTCCTGATGAGTGCTTGTCGGGCTCAACTTTGCCTGTGTTCCTTATGAATTAAAAAGAATAAATATCGATGAATTTAGATCATAAATGAATATTAAATATCTATTCACTGGACCTCCACGAACATCAGGACGAACATCGCCGACAAGGTTCGAGAAGGCCTTGAGTTGCTGCAAAGAGGGAGTTTCACGGCGGGATTACGGGGGTGACCCCGCCTTGAAAACGCAAAAGCCCCGCCCGGCGAGATGCCGGGCGGGGCTTTTTTTTCAGCGGTTACGCGAGCGCTGTTACAACAGCGGGATCGAGTAGCTGACGATCAGACGGTTTTCGTCCTGGGAGCGAACGCCCGGGATGTTGGTGCGCCAGGTGGCGTTTTTCCACATCAAGCCAACGTTCTTCAACGGGCCTTCCGGTACGACGTAACCGACAGTCAGGTCGCGTTCCCACTCGGTGCTGTTATTACCGGCTGCAGCAGTAGAGGTGCGATTGGTGTCGATATCGTCGCCACGCAGATAAACCATACCAGCGGTCAAGCCAGGCACGCCGACTTTGGCGAAGTCAAACGAGTAGCGAGCTTGCCAGGTGCGCTCGCCGGCACGGCCGAACTTCTGGATTTGCATGTCGGTGATGGTGTAGTTCGACGAACCGTCGCCCTGGTTCAGCCAAGGGAAGTCGCTGCTGCCGTTGCTGACCTGATAGCCACCACCGAAGGTGTGACCGGCAACGGTGTACAGGAACAAGCCGCTGTACAGATTGTTGTCGACCTTGCCTTTGCCATTGGAGGTGCTGCTGTAGTTGCCGGAGCTGTAGTACAGCGGGTCGTGACCGTTTGCGCCGTCATCCGAGCTGTTGAAGTAGCGCAAGTCAGACTTCAACACGCCAGGGCCGATAGCCCAGTTGTGTACCAGACCCAGGAAGTGCTGCTTGTAGAAGTCTTCCAGATTGCCGTAGTAGTACTGGGCAGTCAGGTCTTTGGTGATTTTGTAATCACCACCGGCATAGATGAACTTGTTGCTGTCGCGGCCGCTGGCAGTACGAGCGTTGGCGCCGCCGATGCTCAGCTGCTCATTGTTGCTGGAGTTACGTCCTTTCACGGCTTCGATCTGACCGCCAACCAGCGTCAGGTCCTTGATCTCGCCGGAAGTGATCTGACCACCCTGCCAGGTTTGTGGCAGCAGACGACCGTCGTTGGTCACGATAACCGGGTTCTTTGGCTGCAACGTGCCCAGCTTCAGTTCGGTCTGGGAGATCTTGGCTTTTGCAGTCAGGCCCAGGCTGGAGAAGTTATCAACTGCTTCGCCGTTGGACTCGCTTGGGAATACCGTGCCGCCATACGAGTTATTGCTGGCACCGTTGGTACCACCGCCCGAATCCAGACGCACGCCCAACAGGCCGATCGCATCGATACCGAAGCCGACAGTGCCTTGGGTGTAACCGGAGATGAAACGCAGGTCGAAGCCTTGGCCCCACTCTTCGTTTTTGTTCGCGCCCGAACCATCACGGTTATCGGTGTTGATGTAGAAGTTACGCAGACCCAGAGTGGCCTTGCTGTCTTCGATGAAACCGGCGGCGCTTGCCTGCTGCGCCAAAACCCCTACGGCCACGGCCAGGGCCAAGGTGGACTTGTTCATTTGTTTCGCTCCTATCGTTTCTAATTTTTTATGCTTCTGGTCCTGGGTCGGATGCCCTGGATCCTGAAAAGCGCGGTTAGCGCCAGACCGCATGTCATCGTGACAACGCGCATCTACGGTCGCGGCCTACCCGCTGTGATTTTTTGGGGGGCGCATGGTAAAACCGAAAAACATTTATTTCATTATTTTTAATGCCATTTCGGAATATAGCTATGCGCGCCGAACACAGGGTATCGGCTCCTTGGCTTGCCACTTTAGGCGCCCGGATAAAAATCCAAAAAGAATAATAAATTACTATTTAAGGTCTATTTGGAATATCAAATAAAACGCGAAAAAAAGCCCCGCCCTGAGGCGAGGCTATTTCTGGTGGGTGTTACAGGAAGCTGTAGGTGTAGTTGAAGATCAGACGGGTCTGGTCTTGCGCAGAGATGTTGGTATCGCCGCGGTAGGTACCGTGACGCAACGTCGTGCCGAAGCCTTTAAGCGCGCCTGTCTGGATCACGTAATCCACACGCAGGTCGCGTTCCCACTCGGTCTGGTCTTTACCCACGCCGTTGGTAGCCTTGATGTTATCGCCACGCAGGTAGGCGGCCGAGGCTTTCAGGCCAGGAACACCCAGAGAAGCGAAGTCGTAGGTGTACTGACCGAAAGTGGTGTTCTCACCAGCACGGACGAAGCCGTTAACCATGGCGTCGGTGAACAGGTAGAAGCTCGTTCCTCCCGCGCCTTCGTTGCGACCGTTGCTGTCGACCACGTTGCCCTGGTTCAGGTAAACGAAGCCACCGTCATCGCTGACACGCTGATGGCCGAGCAGGAAGGCGTTGGCACCCAGGGTGTAGGTGAACATGGCGCTCCAGGTCTTGTTATCGACCTCGCCCGGGTTCTTGGCGAAACCACCGTTGTTATTGAACCGATAGCCCGCATCGCCGTTCTTGCCGTCGGAGCTGCTGTCGAAATAGCGCAGGTCTGTCTTGAACGACTGGTTGGGTGCGATCGTGTAGACGTGCACCAGACCGAGGAAGTTCTGCTTGTAGTAGTCTTCCAGGTTCGCGTAGTAGTACTGCAGGGTGAGGTCTTTGGTGACCTTCCAGTCCGCACCGGCATACCGGAACTTGTTGCTTTCCTCGGTACCGCCTGCCACGGCCAGGCCGGTGGTGTTCGACGAGGCGCGACCCGCTGCGTGCTCAAACTGGCCGACGTTAAAGGTGAAGTTGTCGATTTCCTTCGAGGTGATGGTGCCACCTTCAAAGCTCTGTGGCAGCAGACGACTGTCGTTCGCGACCAGAATCGGCATGTTCGGTTGCAGAGCGCCGCCCAGGTGAGCCTCGGTCTTCGAGAAACGCGCCTTGACGTTGGCGGCTGCGCGACTCCATGGGTCCGACGCCGAACCGTCGGAATCGCTTGGGAAGAAGGAGTTGTTATCCGGGTGGTGACCACGGCCACCGTCCAAATGAATGCCAACGACCGCCTGGGCATCGATACCGAATCCAACAACACCCTGAGTGAAACCAGACTGGTAATCGAACTTGAGACCTTCAGCGGTCTCTCTTTGATCGTTCGCAGTCCCTTCGCGGGTGTCCGCGTTGTAATACATGGTGCGGGAACTGACGGATGCCTTGCTGTCTTCGATAAAACCCGCGGCGCCTGCCTGCTGCGCCAAAACCCCTACGGCCACGGCCAAGGCCAAGGTGGACTTGTTCATTGTTTTAGCTCCTCTCGTTTCTAATTCTTGTATTCCTGGCCCTGAGTCGAATGCCCGGGATCCTAAGATGCGCGATTAGCGCCAGACCGTGACTCACAAGTCAATCGTAACTATGTGTGTCTACGACCATGGTCTAATCCCCGTTTTTTTTGGTCCTTGCAGGGTCGTGCGTTCGTCACAAACCCAAAAAGAATTGGTCTGTTCTTTTTAATACCTTTTAGGAATGAAGCTCCGCTCCATTCCTCGTCCCGGGCCAGAGCGGCTGGCTCGAAAATTAATTCCTAAAAGGTATTTTTTAGCGGTTTTTTAGATCGATCAGCTTTGACGCCATTCGGAAACAATCCCCTCCCGAAAGGCCACGCCATGACGACCAAACGCGCACTATCCAGACCAATTGTTACAGTTTGTGTATCGCTATTATTTTTCACTCAGCGTTCAAACGGCGAACCTCACGGTCGGTTATCAAACCGGTATCGACCCCAGCAAAGCCCCCCAAGCGGACGGTGTTTACGAAAAGACCATGGGTGGAAAATCGACTGGCGCCGTTTCAGGGCCTGGATGCCTCGAAGGTCAAAGTGGTGAACGGCAACCGGCGGAAATCGCTGCCGCCTGCAAGCGTGGCGCTGCTGGACGGCGGCACGGCCAAGGCCATTGGCGAGACGGCGAAGTTCTTGAAGGAGCAAGGGAAGGGTCGAGACGGTGCTGCCGGATTATTCGGCGTATGTCAGCGCGAAGTTCGTGCAGGAGTAACACAAACCCTGTGGCGAGGGAGCTTGCTCGCGCTGGGCTGCGGAGCGCCCCCAAACCCGGTAAACGCGTTATGTCTGATAGACCGAGTTGCCGGGTTTGGGAGTCCTTCGGCCTCCAGCGGGAGCAAGCTCCCTCGCCACAAAAGCCCGCAGTTACAGGGCTTTTTCGAAGATCTTCGAATTACGCTGATAGTTGTACAGCGACGCTCGCGCCGACGGCAGGCGTTCGACGCTGCTCGGCACGAACCCACGTTCGCGGAACCAGTGAGCGGTCCGGGTCGTCAGCACGAACAGGGTTTTCAAGCCCTGGGCCCGGGCGCGGGTCTCGATGCGCTCCAACAGCTCATCACCGCGACCGCCGTGGCGGTATTCCGGGTTGACCGCCAGACACGCCAACTCGCCAGCGTCCGAATCGGCAATCTGATACAACGCCGCACAAGCGATGATCATGCCTTCGCGCTCAACCACGCTGAACTGCTCAATCTCGCGTTCCAGCACCTCGCGGGAACGGCGCACCAGAATCCCTTGCTCTTCCAGCGGGCTGATCAGGTCCAGCAAACCACCGACATCTTCGATGGCCGCTTCGCGCACGATCTCGAATTGCTCCTGGGCCACTAGCGTACCGCCACCGTCGCGGGTGAACAGCTCGGTCAGCAGCGCACCGTTTTCGGCATAGCTGACGATATGGCTGCGGGCAACGCCGCCCCGGCACGCTTCAGCCGCGGCATCCAGCAGTTCCGCCTGATAGTTGCTGCCCAGACGCTGCAAATGCGCCGGGACTTGTTGCGGACGCAGCTCACGCACCAGCCGACCGTTTTCATCGATCAAGCCAAGGTCAGCACCAAACAGCAGCAGTTTGTCCGCACCCAGGTCGATGGCCGCGCGCGTGGCAACGTCTTCGCAGGCGAGGTTGAAAATCTCCCCGGTCGGCGAGTAGCCCAATGGCGACAGCAGCACGATGGAGCGCTCGTCCAGCAGGCGATTGATGCCCTTGCGGTCAACCCGGCGCACTTCGCCGGTGTGGTGATAGTCGACGCCTTCCAGCACGCCGATCGGCCGTGCCGTCACCAGGTTGCCGCTGGCCACCCGCAGGCGCGAGCCCTGCATCGGCGACGAGGCCATGTCCATCGACAGCCGCGCTTCGATGGCGATGCGCAACTGGCCGACCGCATCGATCACACACTCCAGGGTCGCGGCATCGGTGATGCGCATCCCGTGGTGGTAATGCGGGGTCAGGCCGCGTGCGGCGAGACGGGTTTCGATTTGCGGACGGGAACCGTGAACCAGCACCAGGCGCACGCCGAGGCTATGCAGCAGCACCAGGTCGTGGACGATGTTGCCGAAATTCGGATGCTCAACGCCGTCGCCGGGCAGCATGACGACGAAGGTGCAATCGCGGTGAGCGTTGATGTAAGGCGAAGCGTGACGAAGCCAATTAACGTATTCGGGCATGAACCTGGGCCTGTAATAAATAGCAGCCAAAAAATGGGCGAAACTGAAAACGCACAGCGGGCTGATGGTTATCGTCGGAACAGGCTTGGCGACACGCGCGCTCTCCTCATGAATACGGGTTGGGACACTGGCAATTTACACCTGTGGGAGCCGGCTTGCTGGCGATGCAGGCGCCGCGGCTCATCAGGAGAACCGCGTCATCGTTCATCGCCAGCAAGCCGGCTCCTACAGGTTCAACCACCTGACATTGGCGTTTGGGCCGGTGTCAGGCAGTAATGTTCAATCAATTGACGTAATAGATGCACGGTAGGCTGCAAACGTGACATTTCGAGGTATTCACCCGGTTGGTGCGCACAGGCGATATCACCCGGGCCGAGTACCAGCGTTTCGCAGCCAAGACGCTGAAGATAAGGCGCTTCGGTGCCGAACGCCACTGCTTCGGCGCGATGGCCGGTGAGCTTTTCGGCGACCCGGACCAATTCGGCGTCCTCGGCCTGCTCGAACGGCGGCACTTCGGGGAACAGCGGCGCGTAATTGATCTTCACCTGATGGCGTTCGGCAATCGGGTTGAGCCGCTGCAGAATGGCCGCGCGCAGGGCTTTGGGGTCCATGCCCGGCAACGGCCGCAAGTCGAATTCCAGTGAACACTGGCCGCAGATGCGGTTGGGATTGTCGCCGCCATGGATACAGCCGAAGTTCATGGTCGGTGTCGGCACGCCGAATTGCGGATTGCGGAATTCACGCTGCCACAACAGGCGCAGGCCACGCAGCTCGCCGATGGCATCGTGCATGGCCTCAAGGGCGCTATGTCCCAGGCGCGGGTCCGAGGAATGGCCGCTCTGCCCGAGGATGTCGATGCGCTCCATCATGATGCCTTTGTGCATGCGGATCGGCTTCAGCCCGGTCGGCTCGCCAATCACCGCCGCACGCCCCAGCGGACGGCCGGCTTCGGCCAGGGCACGAGCGCCGGACATCGAGCTTTCTTCATCGCACGTGGCGAGGATCAGCAGCGGTTGCTTGAAAGGCTGATCGAGCAGCGGAATCACCGCCTCGATGGCCAGGGCAAAAAAGCCTTTCATGTCGCAACTGCCAAGGCCCACCCAGCGGCCATCGACTTCGGTCAGTTTCAGCGGATCGGTCTGCCACAGTGCGCCATCGAACGGCACCGTATCGCTATGCCCGGCCAGCACCAGGCCACCGGGGCCGGAGCCGAAACTGGCCAGCAAGTTGAACTTGCCGGGGCTGACCTGCTGGATGTCGCAGGCGAAACCAAGGTCACCGAGCCACGTCGCCAGCAAGTCGATGACCGGACGGTTGGATTGATCAAGGCTGGGCTGGGTACAGCTGACCGTCGGCGCAGCAATCAGCGCAGCGAACTGATCTTTCATGGACGGCAAAGGCATCGCTGACTCCAACTCGCGAATTGAAGACCATCATAGAACCATCTGGCGACAGGAATAAACCGCCGCGGCACGTAGGACTAAGGAGTCCTGTACACTGCACGGCCTTGGCAGCCACACATTTCCCCCGGCTGCGCTCCCGATCCTGGATTTTCCGGCCATGCAGAAAGAAACCGAAATCAAACTCCGCGTCAGCCGCGAAACCCTCGCAGCCCTGCGCGAGCACCCGCTCCTGAAAAAACGCAACAAAAGTGGCTGGGAACGCCGTGAGTTGATGAACCAATACTTCGACACGCCTGAGCGCGACCTGGCCCGCGCCAAGGTTGCCCTGCGCCTGCGCAAGGACGGCGAAGAAGTGATTCAAACGCTCAAGACCCGTGGCCAGAGCGTCGCCGGTCTGTCCGAGCGTAATGAATACGACTGGAACCTGCCCAAAGCCAAGCTCGACGTGAAAAAACTCGACGGCGAATGCTGGCCCGAAGAGCTTGCCGAGCTGGACAAGAAAACCCTGAAACCGATCTTCACCACCGATTTCGTTCGCGAACGCGCTGAAATCGCCTGGGGCCGCGGCAAGACCAAAGTGGTCATCGAAGCCGCACTGGACCTGGGCCACGTGGTGGTCGGCAAGCAGAAAGAAGAAATCTGCGAGCTGGAACTGGAACTGCGCGAAGGCGAGCCGGCTGCCCTGCTGGAACTGGCCGCCGAACTGGCCGCGACCCTGGCCCTGATGCCGTGTGACATCAGCAAGGCCGAGCGCGGTTATCGCTTGTACGACGCCAACAGCTATTCGTTGAGCCTGCCGGCACCACAAATCACCGCTGAAACGCCGCTGGACGATGCATTCGCCGCGCTGAGCTGGCATTTGCTGAGCAGCAGCCAGCGTCTGGCCGAGCAGTATCGCTTCAATGGCCACTGGCGCTTGTTGCAGGACTGGGTCGAGAACCTGGCCGAATTGCGTGCCTTGCTGAGCAGCCTGGGCCAGGCCGCACCGCGTCAGTCGACTCACGATCTGCGCGTTGCTCTGGATGCCTTGCTCGAAGACTGGCGCCCGCTGGTGCAAGCCGGTATCGACGACGAAGACGTGCGCAAAGCCGCGCCGGAGCAATTCCTCGAAGAACTGGAAGACCCGCGCTGGGGCTTGTTCTCGCTGAACACGTCGCGTTGGTTGCTGGCCCGCACCTGGGCAGCTGATCGCAACGTCCGTGGCAATCGCCAGGGTGCTGCGCAATTGGGTAGCTGGTTGCCGCGTTTGCTGGGTGAAGAAGCGACCTCCCTGCAATTGCAGCGTTATCAGCAACAGCCGGAAGACCTGGCCGAGCAACTGCCGCGCATCGAGCGCATCCAGGCCTGGCTGCACCATGCCCGTGGCGTGCTGGACATCCCGGAAATGGACCGCCTGTACGGCGAGCTGAAGCAGCTTGCCCAATTGGCGAACGAGCCGATCACCGATGAATCGCTGGATGCGCGCAAGCAGCAGGCCATTGCGGTTTATCAGAATCGTGCCTGGAAAATGCTGCTGCGTATGTAATGACGCCTTCGCGGGCAAGCCTCGCTCCTACAGTATTTTCGTTGACCCCAATTCGGCGGCCGACTCAAACCTGTAGGAGCGAGGCTTGCCCGCGAAGAGGCCAGCACATTCACCGCATACCCTAGACAGGCAAACTCGTCGTCGACTTGATCTCCGACAACGCCACAATCGAGTTCACTTCCTGAATCCCCGGCACCATCGACAGCTTTTCAAAGAAAAACCGCTCATACGCCTCGATGTCCGCCGTGACGATCCGCAGCAAGAAATCCACCGATCCCATCAGCACATAACACTCCAGCACCTCGGGAAAGCCGCGAATCGCCTCGGTAAACTCAGTGAAGTTCGAACGCCCGTGCGCGTTGAGTTTGATCTCGGCAAAGATCTGCGTGTTAAGCCCGATCTTCTTCCGGTCGAGCAACGTCACCTGCCCGCGAATGATCCCCTCCTCCTTCATCCGCTGAATCCGCCGCCAGCACGGCGACTGCGAGAGCCCTACCTGCTCGGCAATCTGCGCGCTGGACAGCGAAGCGTCCTCTTGCAGCAACGCGAGAATCTTGCGGTCGTAGCCATCCAGCTCGCTGTGCATAAATAAACCCGTAATTGATAGCTGACCGAATCAAACAATTCGAAAAATAGCCAATAAGCCCCATCATAGATAAGAAATGCCCGGCGCCGAATGTAAAAATTTCTCCATAGATTTGGAGACCGACCATGCCGCACCTGGAAGCTGTGAACACCTCGCCTATCCGCGCCGATGTCTGGCACGCCGGCAACGCGCACTGCCGCGTTCATTACCAACTGCTGGCCGAAGCCGAGCCGGACCTGCTGTGCCGGGCGCTCAACCTGTTCGCTTTGCAGTTTCTGACGCCGCAACAGGTCAGCGCGCAGCGGATGGACGATCTGATGTCGATCGACATCGTCATGGACGGGTTGAGCTGGCATCGCGCCGAAGTGATTGCGGAAAAATTACGTAACCTGATCAACGTGTGTTCGGTGGAGCTGCAAGCGGCTGATTCCCTGCGGGAAGCGCCCGTTCAGGCGGCGGGCTGACAAACCTCGACACGGCTTCGTCGGGTAGTGGCCCAACGGTCGGCGGGTTGCGAACTGTTGTTCATGAGGAGCCCGCATGTCCGTTCAACTTGCCATTCAGGACCGCTGGCTGGATCTCAATGATTTGCTGCGTGAACTGGTCGCCCAGGGCTTTATCAGCCAGGACTCGGCCGAACACGCGCTCAATGCCCGCCGCCGCCACGCCACCCATGGCCAGATGCATCCCCTGGAATTCATCGCCAGCCAGCACCTGGACGACCTCAGCCGTCCCGGTAAACACCTCGACCTGGAAAGCCTGACCCTGTGGCTGTCGCAGCAGGCGGGCCAGCCTTACTTGCGCATCGATCCGCTGAAAATCAACGTGGCGGCGATTACGCCGCTGATGTCCTACGCCTTCGCCCAGCGTCACAAGATTCTGGCGGTGTCCATCGACCGCGACGCGGTGACCGTGGCCAGCGCCCAGCCTTACGTCAACGGCTGGGAAGCTGACCTGACTCATGTGCTGAAACTGCCGATCAAACGCGTAGTGGCCAACCCGGTGGACATCCAGCGCTTCAGCGTCGAGTTTTTCCGGCTGGCCAAATCGGTCAGCGGTGCGACCAACAACGATCAGCAGGCCAGCAACCTGGGCAATTTCGAACAATTGCTCAACCTCGGCGCCAGCGACCAGGAACCGGACGCCAACGACGCGCACATCGTCAACATCGTCGACTGGCTGTTCCAGTACGCCTTCCAGCAGCGCGCCAGTGATATCCACATCGAACCTCGACGCGAGCAAGGCACGGTGCGCTTTCGCATCGACGGCGTGCTGCACAACGTCTATCAATTCCCCCCGCAAGTGACCATGGCCATCGTCAGCCGCCTGAAAAGCCTCGGGCGGATGAACGTGGCGGAAAAGCGCAAACCCCAGGACGGCCGGGTGAAGACCAAGACCCCGGACGGCGGCGAGGTCGAGCTGCGGCTGTCGACCTTGCCGACGGCATTCGGCGAAAAAATGGTCATGCGGATCTTCGACCCGGAGGTGCTGCTCAAGGACTTCGATCAGTTGGGCTTCTCCGCCGAAGACCTGCGCCGCTGGCAGGACATGACCCGCCAGCCCAACGGCATCATTCTGGTGACCGGGCCGACGGGTTCGGGCAAAACCACCACGCTTTACACCACGCTGAAGAAACTGGCGACGCCGGAGGTCAACCTCTGCACCATCGAAGACCCGATCGAAATGGTCGAGCCGGCCTTCAATCAGATGCAGGTCCAGCACAACATCGACCTGACCTTCGCCGCCGGTGTTCGCGCACTGATGCGGCAGGATCCGGACATCATCATGATCGGCGAGATTCGCGACCTCGAAACCGCAGAAATGGCGATCCAGGCTGCGCTCACGGGTCACCTGGTGCTCTCGACCTTGCACACCAATGACGCGCCCAGCGCGATCAGCCGCTTGCTGGAACTCGGCGTGCCGCATTACCTGATCAAAGCCACGGTGCTCGGCGTCATGGCCCAGCGCCTGGTGCGAACCTTGTGCTCGCACTGCAAGGCACCACTGACGTTGGGTGAAGAAGACTGGCAAACCCTGACCAAACCCTGGCAAGCGCCACTGCCCACCAACGCCCAGCGCGCCATCGGCTGCCTGGAATGCCGCGACACCGGCTACCGCGGCCGCGCCGGGGTCTACGAAATCATGCAACTGACGGATGGCGTCAAGGCGCTGATCAATCCCGACACCGATTTGCTGGCGGTGCGGCGCCAGGCGTTCAAGGAAGGCATGCGCAGTTTGCGGCTGTCGGGAGCGCAGAAAGTGGCCGCAGGGTTGACGACGATCGAGGAAGTATTGCGCGTGACGCCGCAGAGTGAGCAGAAATAGCTGCGCTACCAGTCGGCCAGGCCCAATCCGGTATTGGGCTTGATCCATAGCACTGCACCGTCCGAGCTCCGCTGCAGGATCGAGTGACCCGCCTTCAGCATTTCGCCTGTGCGCAGGTTGTGTGCGGGGTTTGATTTGTTCGGGCTGAACAGCAGCGTGTGCGGCGAGTCCTCGCGTACCCTCGTCAGACGCGGGTATTGCCAATCGCCAAAGGTGATCCTGTCATTCAGTTGCCCCTCCCAACCCACGGCTTTTTGCTGTTTATCCAGTTTCAGGGTCAGGGTCGGGCCGGACAACGCAACACGTTGAAGGACAACCCGCTCGCGTTTCCCCCCCGGCGTCAGTTCATATTCCTCACCGTAACGGTGAACGTAACTGCCGGACGGCCAGGTCAACCCGCCCATCTCGGTGTTCGCCACCAGTGTGCAGGACTCGAAGCGCCAGCGATCCGGTTGCAGGCGAGTCTCTTCGTCGATCTCGAAAGTCACCCAGGTATCATTCGCACAAGGCCAGCCATCAACGGCTTGATCGCTGGCCAGCCGCAGTTTCACATACGGCGGGCCAAACATTTCCAGCGCCGTGACGTTGATACCCTTGATCCGGTGCGGTGCGACAAATTCGGCAGCAATGAGGCTGGGCAGGCCATGGGCTTGTGGTTGATCGTATTGATCCAGCGGGTCGACCGTACTCAGATGCAGTCTGGTGCCGGCAGGCAGCGGCAGACCTTCGACTTGTACGTCATGCTCAAGTGTAGGCTTTCGCGCCCGATCGTTGGCAGCATCCAGCCAGTAGTTGCCTGACATGGCGCCGACCACGCTCAAACAGACCAAACCAAGCGCACCGAACCTGCGGGGTTGGCGCAACATCTGTCGGCGCCAGGCGGGAACGCACAGCGCAATCAACAGTGCGGGTAGGCCGACAAACGCCAGCAGTACCACATTCAACACAGTGACGTACAGCATTGCGCCAATAGCCAAGGGAAGCATCCATGCATCGAGAATAATCGGCCATGGTGCCAAACAACCTCTGAGCCTGCACCCCATGTGGGTCAAATGGGCAACATCTAGCGAGTCGAACCATCTGAATGAGCCGTCATGGAACTGGATTGGGGAAATGGCGATCCAACCCCGTAGTTAACCAGTGGAGTCACCCATCATGCGTCTCAAACTTGCTATCGCTACCATCGCGTTGTTGTCCCTTCCAGTCGGTTCGGCGATGGCCGATAGCTTTTGGCGTAACGTCATTTCGTCCGGTGCCACCACCGGTTCGACCTACCTGACCTTCAAGGATCACAAGCTGATCGTTGCCGCGCAGGACGATGCCGGCAGCTTCGTTGCCAGCGACGGCGGCATCCGCGGTCCTTATCTGGAAGCCGCAATGCAGAAAGTCCGCGCCGACAATCCGGGCCTGCAGGCGACGGACATGGAGCTGGCGAATGCGATCCTGGCAAAGAATGCCGTGGCTTCGGAATAAGCTGTTCAGCTGAATAAAAATGCCGCTCCCGTGAGCGGCATTTTTTTGCCCGACACAAAACCCTGCAGGAGCGAGCCTGCTCGCGATAGCGGTGGATCAGTCAACATTTCAGCGACTGTTGCACCGCTATCGCGAGCAGGCTCGCTCCTACATTGGATTTGCGTAGTCCGGGCGATCAGCGGTAATCATCGACGGGCACGCAGGCACAGAACAGATTCCTGTCGCCATAGACGTTGTCCACCCGATTCACCACCGGCCAATACTTGTGCGCCTTGGTGTGCGCATCCGGCGTCACCGCTTGCTCGATGCTGTAAGGCCGCTCCCAGACCCCGGTGATATCGGCCAGGGTGTGCGGCGCTCGCTTCAGCGGATTGTCTTCGGCGGGCCAGTTACCGTTCTGCACCTCGGTGATTTCCGCGCGAATGCTCAGCATCGCCCCGATAAACCGATCCAGTTCGGCCTTTGATTCGCTCTCGGTCGGCTCGACCATCAGTGTCCCTGGCACCGGAAACGACATGGTCGGCGCATGGAAACCGTAATCCATCAGGCGCTTGGCCACGTCCTCTTCACTGATCCCGGTCAGCGCCTTCAATGGCCGCAAATCGAGGATGCATTCGTGCGCCACCCGTTCGTTGCGCCCGGTGAAGAGCACTGGAAACGCCCCGGACAAATGTTGCGCCAGGTAATTCGCAGCGAGGATCGCCACCTCGCTGGCATCCGCCAATTGCGGGCCCATCATGGCAATGTACATCCAGCTGATCGGCAAAATGCTCGCGCTGCCCCAGGGCGCTGCGCTGACCGCACCGTTCTGCGCCAGCGGTCCCTCAATCGGCACCACCGGGTGATTGGCGACGAACGGCGCCAAATGCGCGCGCACGCCTATCGGCCCCATGCCCGGCCCGCCGCCGCCATGGGGAATGCAGAACGTCTTGTGCAAGTTCATGTGGGAGACATCGGCGCCAATGTCCGCCGGCCGCGCCAATCCCACCTGCGCGTTGAGGTTGGCGCCGTCCATGTACACCTGGCCGCCGTGGCTGTGGATAACTTCACAGATTTCGCTGATGCCTTCCTCGTACACGCCATGGGTCGACGGATACGTCGCCATCAGGCAGGCGAGTTTGTCGCCTGCGTCCGCGGCCTTGCCTTTCAGGTCATCCAGATCGACGTTGCCGGCCTCGTCGCACTCGACGATCACCACGCGCATCCCGGCCATCTGCGCCGAGGCGGGGTTGGTGCCGTGGGCCGAGGACGGAATCAGGCAAATCTCTCGCGCCCCCTGATGACGGCTCTCGTGATATTTGCGGATCGCCAGCAGCCCGGCGTACTCGCCTTGAGCGCCGGAATTGGGTTGCATGCAGATCGCGTCGAAACCGGTGATTGCGCAGAGCCAGCGTTCCAGCTCTTCGATCATCAGCGAATAACCCACCGCCTGCTCTTTCGGTACAAACGGATGCAGGTTGGCGAATTGCGGCCAGGTGATGGGGATCATCTCGCTGGTGGCATTGAGTTTCATGGTGCAGGAGCCCAGCGGGATCATTGATTGGTTGAGCGCCAGGTCTTTGTTTTCCAGTTGCTTGAGGTAACGCAGCATCTCGGTTTCGCTGTGATGGGCGCTGAATACCGGATGACGCAGATAAGGCGAGGTGCGCAGCAGACCTGCCGGAATACCGGAAGCAAGGGTTTGAGCGTCCAGTTCGTCGACGTTCAGCCCATGATCGGAACCGAGGAACACATCAAACAGTTTCGCTACCGTGGATTCGTCAGAGGTTTCGTCGAGGCTCAGCCCCAACTGCCCGCGCCCGAGAATGCGCAAGTTGATCTGTGCTGCCTGGGCGCTTTCGATAATTGCGGTCTGAGTACCACCAACCTCCAGCGTCAGCGTGTCGAAAAAGTGGGTGTTGAGGCGAGTGATGCCGTGACGCTCCAGGCCAGCGGCGAGGATGCAGGTCAACCGATGGACGCGCTGGGCAATGCGTTTGAGTCCTTCCGGACCATGGTAGACCGCATAGAAACTGGCGATGTTGGCCAGCAGCACCTGAGCGGTGCAGATGTTCGAGTTGGCCTTCTCCCGGCGGATATGTTGCTCACGGGTTTGCAGGGCCATGCGCAGCGCGACATTGCCGCGAGCATCTTTCGACACGCCGATGATCCGCCCGGGAATCGCCCGTTTGTACTCATCGCGACTGGCAAAAAACGCAGCGTGCGGCCCGCCGTACCCCATCGGCACACCGAAGCGCTGGGACGAGCCGAACACCACGTCGGCGCCCAACTCCCCAGGCGGGGTCAGCAACAGCAGGCTCAGCAGATCCGTCGCGACACAGGCCAGCGCCTGTTGGGCATGCAGATGATCGATCAACGGACGCAGGTCGCGGATCTCGCCGTGGGTGTCGGGATATTGCAGCAACGCGCCAAACACCTCGTGCTGTTTCAAGTTATCCACAGCGTCGATGATCAGCTCGAAACCGAACCCTTCGGCCCGGGTCTGCACCACGGAAATGGTTTGCGGATGGCAGTTCTCATCGACGAAGAACAGATTGCTCCGGGACTTGGCGACCCGCTTGGCCAACGCCATGGCTTCCGCCGCCGCCGTGGCTTCATCGAGCAGCGAAGCGTTGGCCAGTTCGAGGCCCGTGAGGTCGATGGTCAATTGCTGGAAATTCAGCAGCGCTTCGAGCCGCCCCTGGGCAATCTCCGGCTGATAAGGGGTGTAGGCGGTGTACCAACCGGGATTTTCCAACACGTTGCGCAGAATGACGGCCGGCGTGAGGGTGCCGTGGTAACCCATACCGATCAGGCTGGTCCAGACCTGGTTTTGCTCGGCGTACCCGCGCAGCTTGGCCAGCGCAGCCTCTTCGTCGAGGGCCGGCGGCAAATCGAGCTCGCGGTTCAGGCGGATTCCCGGCGGTACCGTCTGTTCGATCAGTTCGACCCGGCTGCCGAGGCCGAGGCTGTCGAGCATCGCCTGTTGCTCGGCAGCATCGGGGCCAAGGTGGCGGCGAAGGAAGGCATTGGGATCGCGTAACTGGCTCAAGGACGGCAACTGGGACATGACGGGCTCTCTCTAGGCTGGCGCTCAACGTCGATGCAACACGGTCAAACCAGCATAGCAGCCGCTGCCAACAGCGAACCCGTGCAGGAGCGAGGCTTGCCCGCTCCCACAGGGAAATCCGTCAGGCGAAAAAAAGCCCCGACACGTCGGGGCTTTGGGATGACGCTGAAGGCTTAGTCGCCGATGGCGGCCTTGTAGCCGGCTGCATCGAGCAGCTTGTCCAGCTCAGCCTTGTCGCTAGGCTTGAGTTTGAAGATCCACGCGCTGTATGGGTCAGAGTTGAGGCTTTCCGGAGAGTCACCCAGAGCGTCGTTGACAGCGGTCACTTCACCACCGATAGGAGAATAGATATCGGAAGCGGCTTTGACCGACTCGACCACACCGGCAACATCACCGGCAGCGAAAACTTTTCCAACTTCAGTCAGCTCAACGAACACCACATCGCCCAAGGCTTCCTGAGCGTGATCGCTGATGCCCACGGTAACGGTGCCATCGGTTTCCAGACGGGCCCATTCGTGACTTTCGGCAAAACGCAGGTCGGCAGGGATATCGCTCATGTTCTGTGTCCTCAAGAGAATTGTCAGCGGTCGTTGCCCGCCAAAAAGGTTAGATCAAGGTTTTGCCATGGCGGACGAAGGTCGGTTTGACCACCCGGACCGGGTACCACTTGCCACGGATTTCCACTTCTGCGCGGTCGGCAGTTGCCATCGGCACGCGCGCCAGTGCTATCGACTTGCTAAGCGTAGGAGAGAAACTACCACTGGTGATCTCTCCTTCGCCAACATTGGCGATACGGACCACTTGATGAGCGCGCAAAACCCCACGTTCCTCAAGGACCAGACCGACCAGTTTGTGCTGCACACCACCCGCCCGCTCGGCTTCCAGGGCGCTGCGACCAATGAACTGGCGAGTGGCCGGTTCCCAGGCAATGCTCCAGGCCATGTTCGAGGCCAGCGGTGAAACGTCTTGATGAATGTCCTGGCCGTACAGGTTCATGCCGGCTTCGACACGCAAGGTATCCCGGGCACCCAGGCCGATAGGAGAAATGCCCGCGCCCACCAGGTCGTTGAAAAACCCTGGCGCCTGATTGGCGGGTAGAACGATCTCCAGGCCATCTTCACCGGTATATCCGGTGCGCGCGATGAACCAGTCGCCGTCAGGCTGACCTTCAAAAGGCTTGAGCATCTGGATCAGGTTGCCGCGGGACTGGGTGACCAGTTCGGAAATCTTGTGCCGGGCATGGGGGCCTTGAATCGCCAGCATCGCCAGTTCGGAGCGCTCGTTGAGCTGCACATCGAAACCATCGAGATGGGCCTGCATCCAGGCGAGGTCCTGATTGCGGGTGGAGGCGTTGACCACCAGCCGATAACCGTCCTCGAGACGGTAGACGATCATGTCGTCGACGATGCCGCCGCGCTCGTTGAGCATGGTGCTGTACAAGGCACGGCCAGGGCTGTGCAGGCGCTCGACGTCATTGGCCAGCAAATGCTGGAGCCAGGCCTTGGCCTGGGGGCCGGTGACATCAATCACGGTCATGTGGGATACATCGAAAACCCCGCAATCGCGGCGCACCTGATGGTGTTCCTCGACCTGCGATCCGTAATGCAGAGGCATATCCCAACCGCCAAAATCGACCATCTTCGCGCCAAGGGCGAGATGAAGGTCATACAGAGGCGTGCGCTGTCCCATGGGTTTCTCCTTCCGGGCGTGGCGAAGGTGCGGGCCGGTGCTTTACGGGCGAAAGCCTTGAAATAGAAGGCTTTGAGCCGATGTCAGCTACCAGGTCCGTAGGACGGACCGCACCGAATGCCGCGCATTGTAGCCTCAAGGTGTAGGACTGACACCTAGGCGTTTCGATGCGCCGAACGTCGAATCAATCCGATGACCGGTAACAGCCCGACCAAAACCAGAGTCAAGGCCGGCAACGAAGCTCTCGCCCACTCCCCTTCGCTGGTCATTTCAAAGATCCGTACCGCCAGCGTGTCCCAGCCAAACGGGCGCATCAGCAGGGTCGCGGGCATTTCCTTGAGCACATCGACGAACACCAGCAACGCGGCGCGGGCAGCAATAACGGCAGATACACTTTGAAAAACAGTCGTGGCCCACTGACCCCAAGGCTACGTGCCGCTTCGGGCAAAGATGGCCGTATTCGCGCCAGGCTGCTTTCCAACGGCCCGTAAGCCACTGCAATGAAACGCACCAGATAGGCCAGCAACAACGCCGACAGACTGCCCAGCAGCAATGGCTTGCCCGCGCCACCGAGCCAGCCCGACAGCGGGATGACCAGCTCGCGATCCAGATAACTGAACGCCAGCATGATCGACACCGCCAGCACCGAACCCGGCAGGGCGTAGCCGAGATTGGCCAGGCTGATACCGGAGCGGATCGCCCGGGTCGGTGCCAGGCGCCGGGCAAATGCCAGCACCAGGGCAACGCTGACGGTGATCAGCGCGGCCATGCCGCCCAGGTACAAGGTGTGGACGATCAGACCGGCGTAACGCTCATCCAGGTCGAAGCGTCCACGCTGCCAGAACCACACCACCAGTTGCAGCATCGGAATGACGAAGGCACAGGCGAACACCAGGCCACACCAAGTCATGGCCGCCAACGCCTTGAAACCCCGCAGGTGATACAGCGCCTTGATGCGAGGTCGTTCATTGCTGGTGCGGTTGGCCCCGCGAGCACGCCGTTCGCCGTACAACACGACCATCACCACCAGCAGTAACAGGCTGGCCAGTTGCGCGGCGGTGGAGAGGCTGAAAAATCCGTACCAGGTTTTGTAGATGGCCGTGGTGAACGTGTCGAAGTTGAACACTGACACCGCGCCGAAGTCCGCCAGGGTTTCCATCAGTGCCAAGGCCACACCGGCACCAATCGCCGGCCGCGCCATGGGCAAGGCCACTCGCCAGAACGCCTGCCACGGCGATTGCCCCAGCACCCGCGCCGCTTCCATCAGGCCTTTGCCTTGGGCCAGGAACGCAGTGCGCGCCAGCAGGTAAACGTAGGGATAAAACACCAGCACCAGAACAAGGATGACGCCGCCGGTGGAACGCACTCTCGGCAATCGCAGCTCGGTGCCGAACCATTCGCGCAGCAAGGTTTGCACGGGGCCGGCGAAATCCAGCAGGCCGACGAAGACGAAGGCCAGCACGTAAGCAGGAATGGCAAATGGCAGCATCAGCGCCCAGTCCAGCCAACGCCGGCCGGGAAATTCGCAGAGGCTGGTGAGCCAGGCGAGGCTCACACCCAGGAGCGTGACGCCGATACCGACGCCGAGCACCAGGGTCAGGGTATTGCCCAGCAGGCGCGGCATCTGGGTGTCCCAGAGGTGGGACCAGATTTGCTGATCGATGGTTTGCCAGGAGAAGAACAGGACGCTCAGGGGCAGCAGGACCAGCGCGGCGATGGCGAAGACCAGGGGATACCAGCGGCGTTGGGCGGGGTGGGCCAAGGGGATTCTCTAGAAAATATGGGCCGACTCTAACCTGAAGTCGGCTCCATTTTGTGGCGAGGGAGCTTGCTCCCGCTCGGGTGCGAAGCAGCCGCAGGAGGTTATCAGATCATCTCGATCCTGAC
>LNAP01002882.1_pt1 | contig 26750 bp, 25 predicted proteins | sample 602601 | NCBI WGS metagenome assembly LNAP01 (sample SAMN02440304, study PRJNA202911) | soil metagenome | biome: Subtropical and temperate rainforests or woodlands; isolation source: soil samples (1 kg each in a 20% v/v slurry with milli Q water) were... ... | reverse complement strand
CGAAGGCCTATGCGTATCGGTTGCCGAACGCGCCGTGCTGGAAATGCTGTACGACGCCGGTACCAGACAAAGTCTGGAAGAAGCGCGCAATCTCTTTGACGGCCTACGGTCGCCACGCAAGGAATTGCTCGGCCAGTTGTTAGCTTGCTGCACGAGCGTGAAGACCGTTCGCCTGTTCCTCACCTGGGCGCGGGAAACCGAGGTGGTGAACGCTGATGATCTCCTGGCTCGTTATTCCCTGCGCACGGGCAGCAATAAACGTTGGATGAGCCAGCTCGCCGACGGCACACTATTAAGCCTGAACCCACATGGATAAAACCTACGCCGATACGGTTCGCCTGCTGCAGGCCTTCCCGCCTTGTGCTGGAAGCTCGCCAACCTCGAAGCCTTCCGTAAACGCTGACCAGCTGACTTTTCGGCACAAGCCGATGCTCTGGTCACCGGCTTAAAACAGGCTGACTAAAATCTGGCTTTCCACGCGGGGCCCAGTCAGAGGCCCAGTCAAGGGCCCAGTCGGAAGTCATTTTGCGATTGTTATTGGTGCGACAAACCAAGGTACGTCTAAACCGAGAATGGCAGAAATCCCGACCAGCTTCAGACAAACTTGCCTTGTCCGAAAAAATACACATATATCAGACAGAGGTGCTCAATGAATAATATAAAAACCCAGAGATTGATCCCGCTCCAACTCTTAGGAAATTCCGTATAGTTCACAAAGCAATAAATGCGCCATCGTCTCCTGTCGCACTACGCACATTCACGAGCGGCTCCCACATCGAAAGTTGACGACAAGGCGAAAACACCTCACAATCACCGCATGAACTACGGAGAATACATCTGGCAATCGCCGCACTGGCCTAATTGGCAATACGACCTCACTGCCCTGGCCGAGCCCTTGGCAGCGGTTAGCCGTGCCCAAGGATTACTCCTCGGTCGCTTGACGGACGTAGGCATGGCATTGCGTGACGAAGCCAGCCTGTCCGCATTAACCGAAGATGTCGTCCAGACCAGTGCCATCGAAGGCGAAACACTGAATGTAGCCTCAGTTCGATCCTCGGTCGCTCGTCGCCTCGACGTAGATATCGGTGCTCTGTCCCCTGTGGATCGTCACATAGAGGGCGTAGTAGATATGGTACTGGACGCAACCAGCAAGGCGACCACCCCGCTAACTGCTGAGCGCCTGTTCGGCTGGCACGCCGCATTGTTTCCAACTGGCTACTCTGGCATGAGCCACATTCACGTCGGCACTTGGCGCGACGACTCCACCGGTCCCATGCAAGTGATTTCTGGCTCCATTGATCGTGAAAAAATTTATTTTGAAGCGCCACCGGCTAACCGCCTACCTGCGGAGATGGATCACTTCCTGGCCTGGCTAAATGACCCCAACATCAAAGAACCCACCCTACTGCGTGCCGGCTTGGGACACTTGTGGTTCGTCACGCTGCATCCGTTTGATGACGGTAATGGCCGCATTGCCCGCGCCATAGGCGATCTGCTTCTGGCCCGCGCGGATGGAAGCACACAGCGGTTCTATAGCCTCTCCGCGCAAATCCAGCGAGAACGCAAAGCCTATTACGACATTCTTGAACGCACGCAAAAGGGCGACATGGATGTGACTGGCTGGCTGGAATGGTTCCTGGCAACTTTGCTAAAAGCGGTCGAACAAGCACATGGCACTTTGGATCAAGTACTGGCCAAGGTAAAGTTCTGGCAACAGGCCGCAACGATCCCCATGAATGAGCGCCAGATCAAGGTGCTAAATCGGTTGCTGGATGGGTTTGAAGGGAAGCTGACGACGAGTAAATGGGCTGCGATTGCCAAGTGTTCGCAAGACACGGCACTTCGCGACATTACTGAGTTGGTACAGTACGGAGTGCTTGAAAAAACTGCAGCCGGTGGTCGAAGCACGAACTACGAAGTACGTCATTACGATTTTAAGCGGTGAAAAAACAGCCAAAGGGAACAGGGCATGAGTGAATTGATTCTGTACACCAGCGACGACGGCCAAACCCGGCTTCACCTTCGGGTGGAGACTGAGACGATCTGGTTGAGTCAGTTGGAAATCGCTGAACTGTTTCAGACCACCAAGCAGAATGTCTCCCTGCATGCAAAAAACATATTTGAGGACAATGAGTTGAGCCAGGATGCAGTTGTCAAGGAATCCTTGACAACTGCCGCTGACGGCAAGAGCTACCGCACCAAGCTCTACAACCTGGATCTGATCCTGGCTATCGGCTATCGCGTCCGTTCCCCTCGTGGCGTGCAGTTCCGCCAGTGGGCCAGCACCCACCTTAAGGAGTTTTTGCGTAAGGGTTTCGTGATGGACGACGAGCGCCTGAAAAACCCCGGTGGCTGGGATTACTTCGATGAGTTGCTGGAACGCATTCGCGACATACGGGCCTCGGAGAAGCGCTTTTACCAGAAGGTTCGTGAACTATTCTCACTCAGCTCTGACTACCAGGCTCGTGAGCGGGAAACTGCATTGTTCTTTGCCGAGGTACAGAACAAGCTGCTCTATGCCACCACTGCTCACACCGCCGCCGAGCTGATTCTGAAACGCTCTGATCCCAGCCAACCCAATATGGCATTGACCAGTTGGAGCGGTTCGCGGGTGCGAAAGCAGGATGTCATCGTCGCCAAGAACTACCTTACAGCCGACGAGATCGACACGCTTAATCGGCTGGTGGTGATCTTCCTTGAGCAAGCCGAGTTGCGAATCAAGCAGCAGAAGGAACTGACCTTGGACTTCTGGCGTAACAACATCGACAGGATGCTGGCTTTCAACGACCAGGCCGTCCTTGACGGTGCCGGCTCAGCCAGCCGCGAGAACATGGAAAAGATTGCTCGTGAGCGTTATGAGGTCTTCGATCAGCAGCGGCGTATTGCCGAAGGCAAGGCAGCGGACGCTATGGATTTGAGGGAAATCGAACAGCTGGAAGAAGACCTTAAACACAAGGGTAAAAAGCACTGACAGGTATCATCCATCAGCGCTTGAAGCCCGCCGCGATTGTCGCGCAGGAGTTGGAAAATGAATAAACGTATTGTTGAAGGAGTTGAAGTCGAGGTCAGTTCAGGCAATGTGTTCGCCGACCTGGGCCTGCCCGATGCCCACAAGCTTCAGATCAAATCAGGGCTGACCGTCGAAATCGCCAAGGCTATTCGTCAGCGAGGATTCACACAGGCCGAAGCAGCAGAGCGCATGGGCCTCACCCAACCCACAGTTTCAAGTCTACTGCGTGGTGAGTTCTCGAACTTCTCCGAACGTAAGCTTATGGATTGCCTGAATCGTTTAGGCTAGGACATTGAGATCCGTATGCGAAAAGCGCCGGAACCAGTCGGCCATTTGCTGTTGATGCACGCCTAAGAGGAAATCGAGCTGGCCGTGTCTAAAGCTACTCTTGCTGTACCGAACCGTACTGCCGCACCTTATTTCGGTACAGTACAGGTACACACATCAGTTCTTTCGGTTTTTACGAAATTACGCTAACCTGCTGATTTATAATAACCTTTAACCATATAAATCTACGCTCACTTTCAACCTGCTTCCCTACGAAAACCTCAAAATCCCCCGCCGCAAGGCGTGCCGGTTCGATTCGGGCCGCGGCACCAACGGCTTGTTCCACACAAGTCCAAATAGCCCCAAATATCGTTGAAACTCATGATGTTCCACATAGTTTCAGCAAATCCCAACGTTGCGCGTACCCCAAGGTGTACCCTAGACTAGGTGTACCTTAAGTTTTTTTCTGGGGGTACACCGATGGGATTCCTGACTGACTTACAAATCCGCACCGCTACGCCACAAGGTAAGCGCTCGGGGAACACACATTGACACGGTCGCGTTAGCGGCCGTTATCTTTGGTCAGTGGTTTGGGGCGACCAGTTGTGCGGCAGTAGCTCACCAATCCGGCTGGCCGGTTGCGTAGGCAAGCGGGTGAGTACGTCTTTCAGGTACGCATACGGATCATGACCGTTCAGCTTGGCCGATTGGACGAGCGTCATGATGGCAGCAGCCCGTTTACCGGCGCGCAGCGAGCCGGCGAATAGCCAATTGTTGCGACCAATGGGGATCGGCCGAATCTTCTGTTCGATGTGGTTATTATCGATCGGCAATTGCCCATCGTCCAGGTAACGCGTCAGTGCCGCCCAGCGTTTCAAGCTGTAGTCCAACGCTTTGGCCGTGGCCGAGCCATCGGGCACACGCCCTCGCTGTGCGAGCATCCAGGTGTGCAGTGCCTTGGCCAGCGGTCTGGCCTGCTCCTGGCGTAGCCGCCTTCGCTCTTCGCTTGGCAGGTCTTTGGCCTGACGCTCGATCTCATAGAGCTGGCCGATATAGTGCAGTGCCTGTTCGGCCAGTTGGCTCTTGTTGGAGGCGTGCAGTTCGAAGAATTTGCGACGTGCATGCGCCATGCAACCAATCTCGGTCATCCCTTGCGTAAAGCAGGCCTTGTAACCCGAGTAGTCGTCGCAGACCAGGCTACCTTTCCAGTTGCCCAGGAAGGCGCGGGCATGTTCGCCGGCCCGTCCCTCGGTAAAGTCATAGACCACGGCACGCAGATCCTCGAAGGCCCCTGGCGCATACGCCCAGAGATAGGCCCGGTGCGTCTTTTTGGTGCCAGGCTTGAGCATCTGTACCGGTGTCTCATCGGCATGCACCACGCGATGCGCAAGTATCGCTTGGCGCAAGGCATCTGCCAGTGGTTGCAAGTGCACACCGCTCGTGCCTACCCAGTCGGCCAGTGTGGAACGCGCCAGCTTCATCCCCGCGCGCTCGAAGATCTTCTCTTGTCGATATAGCGGAAGGTGGTCGGCGTACTTGGCCACCAGCACATGGGCGAGCAACCCGGTAGAAGGCAGGCCCTTATCAATCACATGCGCGGGCACGGGAGCCTGGGTCAGTGTCTGGCACTGTTTGCACGCCCACTTGCCGCGAACGTGGCGCTCAACACGCAAGACGCCAGGGATGAAGTCCAGCTTTTCGCTGACGTCTTCACCAATGCGCTGCAACTGGCAACCGCATTGGCACATCGTGCTCTCTGGCTCGTGGTGGTACTCAATACGTGGCAGATGCTCGGGCATCGGCCTGCGCTTGGGCTGACGCCTGGCACGGGCGACCGAAGGCACGCCGGCCAGCAACTCCAGCTCCGTTTCGATGGCCGCAATGTCTTCGTCAACAGCCTCTTCGAGGAGGGTGCCTTGCACGCCGGACAGCTGCTCACCTTTCTTGCCGAAGCGGTAGCGCTTCAGTGTGGCAATCTCATGGGTCAGTTGCGCGATCTTGGTGTCTTTGAAGCGAATCTCATCTTGTTGGCAGGCCAACATCTGATCGCGGCGCACCAGGATCTGTTCGGTGGCCGCCACCTCGTGCTCAAGCTGCTCGCGCTCGGCACGCAGTTCTTCCAGTTCAGCCACCGCCTGCTCGTGCTCAACCCGCATCTGTTGACGCTCGGCCTCCATCTCTTGAAGCAATTGCTTCAAGGCGGGCGCATCCATCTGGTCGAGGTCGGGCACGGGTAATTGCATGCGGTCAGTGTGCCATGACGGCACGCGACGCGCCATTGGCGCATGCCCCGATTGCAAGCCTCAACTCATGGCGTGCCAAGTAAAAAGTGAGCAGCCGTCGGAGTAAAACTGACCCATCCACCTAAATGGATTTACAGCAGGTCGATCACACCCGCCGGGCCAATCCGGTGCCAAGGCAAGCCGATGACCAGCGCCTGCAATTGCTCTGCGCTTAGCTTTTGATCTGCGCCGTCCGATCGTGGCCAGGTAAAGCCGCCTTGGTGCAGCCGCCTGGCAGCCAGCCACACGCCCATGCCATCATGCACCAGCACCTTCAGACGATTGGCTCGGCGATTGGCGAACAGATACGCGTGATGCGGCTGCACCGCCCCGAATACCTTGACCACCCGAGCCAGGGCTGTCTCGGTGCCGGCGCGCATATCCATCGGCTCGACCGCCAACCATATCTGATCGATACGAATCATCGCATCACTTCGCGCAGCCAAACGGCACACTGCTGGGCTTGCGATAAAGGCCAGCGGATTGAGGCCTTCAGGCCGTTGTGTTCCAACTCGATCGCGATGCCTTGAACCATCTCGGCCGCAGCGCCGGGCGCTTCAGGCTGAGCCAGTTGCAGAGGGATGAATTGCGCGGCCACGTCACGGCGTACGGTTGGCACGGACACAGGCTCATGACTGCCGAAGCGCTCGTGCTCTTGGACCCACTTGCGTAGCAAGTTAGGATGTAGATCGTGTGCCCGGGCCACGGCCGCTACCGATACGCCACGCTGCTGACAGCTTGCGACCACCTCGGCCTTGTACTCGTTGCTGAACTGGCGACGATGGCGCCGACCGTCTTGTGCGACAAGCTCGCTAGGATGCATTACTCCACCTACTGGGATGAATTACTCCACCAAGAATTCTAGTGGAGCCGACATCCTCTACGATCTGCCGCCTGGACTCAAGATGGTTTTACCGGACGCATACGCCACAAGCCAAGGAATACTTGATTGTCGACGGCGATGGCCTCTATCTGCGTGTCCGCGCCGCTGGCAAGGGCTGACTCTACCGATATAAAACGACAAAAAACAGTTCAAGATCGGTTTTGGCTCTTACCCCCTTGTCATGTTGGCCATGGCGCGCGACAAAGCCAGGGAAGCGAACACGCTGCGAGCCCAGGGCATCAATCTTCAGGATCTCCGCGGAGAACAACAGGAGCAGGTCCAGCTCGCCAAGATCAATACCTTCGAGCTGATGTCCCGCGCCTGGCTCAAAAGTGCGATCCCAAACAACTCGGCCAACTCCTGCGCGACATCCGTGGCTACAACGGCAACTTCATCACCATTGCCGCATTACGCCTGGCACCGTTGGTCTTCCAGCGTCCTGGGCAGCTGCGTCTGGCCCATTGGGAAGGTATCGATCTCAAGAAAAAGCTATGGCAGTGCCCGCCTGAGAATATGAAGCTACGTGAATGGCAAAAGCGCGATAATCGCACCCCCGCCCAAATCGTGCCCCTGTCACGCCAGGCACGCCGCGTTCTGGAAAACCTCCTTCCGATCACCGGCCCTTCTGGTCCCGTGTTTCCCAATATGGCCCGGCGATCCGACAAGTAGCGCTACATCAGTGCAAACACCATTAATTCGGGCTTACGCACCTTGGGCTATGACACCCAGGAACAATTCACCGGCCACGGCTTTCGGGCCACGGCGCGCACGATAATCCGGGAATACCTGGGCTGGGATCCTGATGTCATCGAGCGCCATCTGGTGCACGTGTCCAAGGAGGAACAAGGCGCCAGCTATGATCGCGCTACGGGCGCAAGTACTGGCGTTCCTCTTGCTCGAAGTGTTCCCGTGGCACGCGCCCCGTCGTTCCATGCACCCGCGCATTGGCCACCGTCTCCAGCCATTGCTGCACGTGTTGGCGTAGTTCCTGTTGGCTGACAAACTCCTCACCGTATAGGCAATCCTGCTTGACGTATTTGACGTCGGCCTCCACTTTGCCTTTGCTCTCTGGATCGTAGCCTTCGCAGGCATAGAGCCGCAAGCCCGCCGTGGTCGCAAATTCGTGGAAACGCTGGTTGACGGTTAGTTCCCGATATTGTTCGCTTAGCACCACCAGCTTGGTCTGGTCGTACACGCATTCCTCAGGCGTGCCGCCGAAGTAACGCAAGGCCTCGTCGCGCAATTGAATGAAGGCTGCGGTATCCAGCGGCTTGAACGCGACCCCCACGCTTATCGTCCCATAAGAAGCACTGTGAGTCACATCTGCGTTTACTTAAAACTGACTTGTACCATTTTTTCAAAATGACGGGTTTTTGGTTCATGGCGGTTTCCTTTTGGAAAGTTCTGCGTCCATCCAGCACGTTTTATGATAAGCTAGTAATAGATTACTTTCTCTCGGAAATACAAGCAATGAGCAGACATTCTAAACATCTTCCTGCTGACGAACGACGCGCAGCCACCGTCGAGGCGGTGGTCAACCTGGCGGCCGAGCAGATCCCGAGCGATATCACCACCACCGCCATCGCAGAGCGTATGGGCTTGACCCAGGGCGCGCTCTTTCGTCACTTCTCAAGCAAGGACGCCATCCTGCAGACGGTGATGACTTGGGTCACAGAACGCCTGCTCGCCCGAGTGGACAAGGCCGCAAAAAGCGTCATATCGCCAATCGCCGCTCTTGAGGCGGTCTTCATGACACACGTCGATTTCGTGTCCGAACACCCCGGCGTGCCAAGGATGCTCTTCGGCGAATTACAGCGTCCAGGTGAGACGCTACCCAAGCGGATGGCGCAGACCTTGACCCATCATTATGGCGAGCGGCTGCGCCGCCTGCTCGAAGCTGGCAAGGCGCAGGGCGAGCTGGATGTGGGGCTGGATGTGGATGCCGCCGCCGTCCTGTTCATCGGCACCATTCAGGGCTTGGTGATGCAATCCCTGTTAGTCGGCGACGTGGCCGGCATCCGACGTAACGCGCCGGGGGTATTTGCCATCTACCGTCGCGGCATCAAAAGCAGCACATGAGGCACCTACCTGCTTCGCAAGCGCCACGACGATCCGCAAACTTTTCGAAAGAACCGGGAGCAATGACTATGACAGCACACAGTCAACGCCATATATGGATGCGTGTAATTTCCCTGATTGCCATGGGCTTCGGCCTGCTGACCATCAAAGAAGGCGGCGCTGTCTTGTTTTTTGACGGCGCAGCGCGTGCCGCAGCCGGAAACTATGTGCCGTTCGTACTCTGGTTTAATTTTCTGGCGGGATTTGCCTACGTCATCGCCGGGGTCGGGCTGTGGCTGCGCCGACGTTGGGCGCCAGTGCTGACCACCGTCATTGCCATAGCAACCGCGCTGACATTTGCGGCGTTTGGCGTATTTGTGTATTTCGGCGGTGCCTGGGAGCAACGCACGCTCATCGCAATGAGCGTACGCACCCTCGTGTGGGCAGGTATTGCGTTTGCGGTATGGCGCCTGTCAGCTCCCCCTGTTTCCGATAGCCCCGCGCAATGAACCTCAGTTCACTCGATTCGGCCCGCGTAGCGGCCCAGGAACATCGAAACCCCAACCATACCGAACCAGCCTTTCGACTCGGAATTCACCCATGAGCCCCCAAAGACTTCCCACCCGCAAGGTCCGCTGGATCGTGATGAGCCTCGCCGTACTCGCGGCGGGCACCGCATGGTTGTGGACGCAGCGTACGTCGCCTGACCATGACCTGTTGCGTCTGTACGGCAACGTCGACATCCGCGAAGTACAACTGGCATTTCGCCAGCCCGGACGCGTAGCACAGATGACATTCGATGAAGGCGATGCTGTCAGCGTCGGCGCTCGCATGGCGTTGCTGGAGGCACAGCCCTATCGGGACGCGCTGGCGATCACCGAAGCCTCGGTGCAGGTAGCGCAGGCGGAACTGAACAAGCTGCGTCGTGGTCTGCGCCCGCAAGAAATCGCCCAGGCGCAGGAGGCAGTCAACCAGGCATTGGCTGCCGCCCGTGACACCGAGCGCAATTATCGGCGCCAAAGCGGTCTGCTCGCATCCGGCGCCAGCAGCCAACGAACGGTCGATGCCGCGCGCGCTGCCAAAGATCAAGCGATTGCCGTGGTCAAGGCGGCCGAGGCGGCGCTGTCGCAAGCCAGGGAAGGCTTTCGTAGCGAAGACATCGCCGCAGGCGAAGCCAAACTGGCTGCGGCGAACGCATCGCGGGCACAGGCCGCCACCGCCCTGGCCGATACCGAATTGCTGGCGCCAAGCAACGGCACCGTGATTGCGCGTGTGCGCGAACCCGGCAGCATGATCGCCAACCAAAGCACGGTCTATAGCCTGAGCCTTGACGCGCCAGTATACGTGCGCGCTTATGTCGAAGAGCCGGATCTGGGTCGCATCGCTCCCGGGACGCGTGTGCGCGTGCGCAACGATTCTTCCGACAAAGTCTATCAAGGCCAGATCGGCTTCATCTCGCCGCGCGCCGGACAGTAGAGACCACGGATCTTCGCACCGACCTGGTTTACCGCTTGCGGATCGTGATTGACAACGCCGATGCCGACACTGGGCTGCGCCAAGGCATGCCTGTGACCATTGAGGTCGATACCGGGACTGCCGCCGATATGCACGCAAAGGGTTCTTGATATGCTCACCAGCACCCCTACGTCACCTGCAAACAGCGATGTTGCTGTCGTGATCGACAATGTGGACAAGCATTTTGGCAGCGTACACGCCTTGCGATCCGTGAGCGCCCACATCCACTACGGGCGCCTGACCGGGCTGGTCGGACCGGATGGGGCCGGCAAGACGACCCTGATGCGCATCCTGACCGGCCTGCTGGCACCAAACGTTGGTCGCGTCACCCTGGCCGGTTTCGACGTCGTGGACGACAACGACGCCATTCACGTTGCGAGCGGCTACATGCCGCAGCGGTTTGGCCTGTACGAAGATTTGTCGGTGATGGAAAACATGCGTCTGTATGCACGGTTGCGCGGCATGGATGCCAACCAGCACGCTGACCTGTTCGCCGAGCTGCTCGATTTCACCCGCCTTGGTCCCTTTACCAATCGCCTGGCCGGAAAGCTGTCCGGCGGCATGAAACAAAAGCTGGGCCTAGCCTGCGCCCTGATGGCGCGCCCGAAAGTGCTGTTGCTAGACGAGCCCAGCGTCGGTGTCGATCCGGTCAGCCGCCAGGATCTGTGGCGCATGGTGCAGGCGCTGACCGACGAGGGCATGGCTGTGGTCTGGTCCACCGCGTATCTTGACGAGGCCGAGCGCTGCGACAGTGTGCTGTTGCTCAATGAGGGGCAGCTTGCCTACGACGGTCCGCCTGCGGGGTTGACCGGGCGTCTCCAGAATCGCAGCTTTCGCCTGGAGGACGTTGGCGAGCAGCGCCGTGCCGTGCTGGCCGAAGCGCTGAATCTCGACAGCATCGGCGATGGCGTGATCCAGGGTGCCGGCGTGCGCGTGGTGTTGCGCGCCGGGTCCAACGCCGAACAGATCCAGACGCTGGCCGACCGGGTCGATGCACGCCTGGCTGCGGTGCCGCCCCGCTTCGAGGATGCCTTCATCGATCTGCTGGGTGGCGGCCCCGGCGGCACGTCGGCACTGGCCGAGCGCCTGCCGCCGGTGGAGCTTGATTCGGACATTGCCGTTTCCTGCCGCAACTTGACCAAACGCTTCGGTGATTTCACCGCCACCGACAACGTCAGCTTCGAGGTGCGCAAAGGCGAAATCTTCGGCCTGCTCGGCCCCAATGGCGCAGGCAAATCGACCACCTTCAAGATGTTGTGTGGCCTCCTAAAGCCTACCCATGGTGAGGCGCACGTGGTTGGTTTGGACCTGCGTCGGGCCACCGGCGCGGCCAAAGCCCAGCTTGGCTATATGGCGCAGAAGTTCTCGCTCTATGGCTTGCTCTCGGTGCGACAAAACCTGGAGTTCTCTGCGGGCGTGTACGGACTGGAAGGCGCCACGCGGCGTGCGCGCATCGACGAGATGATAGCTACTTTCGATCTTGAATCTTGGTTGTCCGCTGCCCCCGACTCGCTGCCATTGGGCTTCAAACAACGCCTGGCACTGGCCTGCGCGGTCATGCATCGCCCTCCCGTGCTGTTTCTGGACGAGCCGACCTCGGGGGTTGACCCGATCACGCGGCGCGAATTCTGGACCCACATCAATGGTCTCGCCCGCAAGGGCGTGACGATAATGGTCACCACCCACTTCATGGACGAGGCCGAGTACTGCGACCGGGTGGCGATGCTATACCGCGCCCGGTTAATTGCCTTGGACACACCCGATGCGCTCAAGCGCGATACGGTCAGCGAGGCCCGGCCCGATCCGACCATGGAAGATGCGTTCATCCATTTGGTCGAGTCCGCCGATCTGGCCGACGAAGCCCGAAGCGAGGCGGCGGCATGAGCGACGTGAACAACCCACGCCGCGCCGACCAGGTGTCTGCCGCCGCCATGCGGCGCTTCGATCCGCAGCGCCTGTGGGCTCTGGTACGCAAGGAAAGTCTGCAGGCGATCCGTGATCCGTCCACGCTGCTGATTGCCTTCGTGTTGCCGGTGGTATTGCTGTTCCTGTTTGCCTACGCGGTGTCGCTGGACGTGCGCGATGTGCGCATCGGCGTGGTGCTAGAGTCGCCATCAGCGCCTGCCCAGGAGCTCGCTGCCGCTTTTGCCGGCACCCGCTATCTGGATGTAACGTTTGCACATGATCGACGCGAAGTGTCCGAGCAGGTCGTATCGGGCAAGCTGCGCGGATTCGTGGTGATCCCGCAGGACTTTGAGCAAAGGCTGGCCAGGCGCGACGGCCAGCCGCTGATCCAGGTCATCACCGATGGTTCGCAACCCAATACCGCGAACTACGTTGCCAACTACGCACAAGGGGTTGTCCAAACCTGGCGCGCCGGGCTCGGTGCCGAAGCACCTTCCGCCGCCGTGGTGCTGGAGCCGCGCTACTGGTTCAACGCCGAGCTGGAAAGCCGCCGCTCGCTCGTGCCCGGTGCTATCGCCATCGTCATGACTATCATCGGCACCATGCTCACCGCGCTGGTGGTGGCGCGCGAATGGGAACGCGGTACCATGGAGGCGGTGTTGTCCACCCCCGCTTCGGTGGTGGAAATCCTGATCGGCAAGCTGCTGCCTTACTTCGTGCTAGGCATGCTGTCCACCCTGGGCGCCGCTGCACTGGCGGTGTTTGTGTTCGACGTGCCGCTGCGCGGATCGCTGGGCGCGCTGCTGCTGCTCTCGGCCGTGTTCATGGTGCCCGCACTGGGCCAGGGCTTGCTGATTTCCTCGATCACGCGCAACCAGTTCCTGGCGGCGCAAATTGCCCTGTTTTCCGGCTTTTTACCCGCTTTCATGCTGTCGGGGTTCCTGTACGAAATCGACGCCATGCCAGCGCCGATCCAGATCCTCACCTGGTTCGTTCCAGCGCGTTATTTCGTCTCTTCCCTGAAAACGGTGTTTCTGGCGGGCGACATCTGGGCGGTGTTCCTGCCGAATCTGCTGGCCATGACCGCAATGGGCATGTTCTTTTTCCTGCTAGCCAAGCGCGCCACGCGCAAGAATCTGGAATAAACGCCATGTCGCACGTATCCAGCACCGTCTCCTTCACCCGGCTGCGCGCCCAGTTCATCAAGGAAGTGCTCAGCATCCTGCGCGATCCGCGCAGCCGGATGGTGGTATTCGTGCCACCCCTGCTGCAGCTGTTGGTGTTCGCCTTCGCCGCCACGCTGGAAGTGCGCAATGTCGATATTGCCGTACACAACCAGGATGCGGGCCGTTGGTCGCACGAACTGGTGACACGCCTGGACCGCGCCGAATTCATCAACCAGATCTACCACGTGGCCAACAACCAGGAACTGCGCAGCTTGATCGACCATGGCAAAGTAATTGCCGCGCTCAATATCCCTATGGATTTCTCCCGTGTCATTGCTGCTGGCGACAGCGGTCAGGTACAGGTGCTGGTCGACGGCCGACGCAGCAATTCAGGCCAGATCACGGTCGGCTATCTGTCGGCTATTGCGGCTGAGGTCGGTGCCCAGGTCAACCCCGACGCAGCGTCTGCGGCGCCGGTAGTGGTACGCAACTGGTTCAATCCCAACCTGATTTACCGCTGGTTTATCGTGCCCGGCCTCTCCGGTATTCTGGCACTTTTCAGCGCCTTGCTCATTACGTCACTGTCGATTGCCCGTGAACGCGAGCTGGGCACCTTCGACCAGCTATTGGTCTCACCCACCTCGATGCCGGAAATCATCATTTCCAAATCACTGCCGGCACTGGCCATCGGCACGCTACTTGGCTTGATGATGATCGCCGCGGCCATCGTGCTGTTCCAGATCCCTTTCAGCGGTTCGTTCTGGCTGCTCTTATTCAGCCTGGTGCTGTTCATCCTTTCCGTGGTGGGCATCGGCCTGATGATTTCCGCCGTCAGCGCGACCCAGCAGCAAGCCATTCTCGGCGCCTTCGCCTTCGGCGTGCCGGCCGTGCTGATGTCGGGCTTCGCTACACCGGTGGAAAACATGCCGACGCTGTTGCAATGGCTGGCGCAGGCCATCCCACTCACGCATTTCCTGGTCATCGTACAGGGCAGCTTTCTCAAGGCCCTGCCGCTCAGCGACATCCTCGCCAGCCTCTGGCCGCTGACAATTATCGCTTTGGTGTCGCTCACGATGGCCACCGTTTTCGTTCGAAGGCGTCTGCAATGACACATACCGATCACACTGACCCAACCGCCATGACTCCTGCATTGCGTCGAGCGACCCGGCGGTTGCGCCCCGTCGCGCTGCTGCTGGGTAGCCTATTTCTGACGGCCTGTGCGGTCGGCCCCGAGTATCACGCACCGCCACCAGTCGCCACCGGCGATGCCTGGAGCCAGACCGTCGCAGCCACATCGGCACCGATCGATTTGGCACGTTGGTGGTCAACGCTAGGTGATCCGGTGCTCGAACGCCTGATCGAAACCGCGTTGGCCGCCAATCTCGATCTACGCGTGGCCGCAGCGCGCATCGACGAAGCACGCGCACTACGCGATCGGGTCGCCGGTGAGCAGCTCCCCGTAGCTGGCGCGGCCGCCAGTGTTAACCGACGTCGGCAAAGCGAGAACGGCCCCTTGCCAGTTGGCTCCTTGCCCGGCCTTGAGGCCACGCAGACGATTTACGACGCAGGCTTCGATGCGGCCTGGGAAGCCGACCTGTTTGGTGCCAAACAGCGCTCTCTGGAGGGTGCGGGCGCCCGGCTGCAGGCAGCCGAAGCCGATGCGCAGGGAGTGCGCATGCGTATCGTGGCCGAGGTCGCCCGTGCCTGGTTCACCGCCGCCGGTGCCGGACAGGAATTACACACCCAGCAAGCAATGCTGGAAACCCTGGAGCACACTCTCAAACTGGTGCGTAAGCGCCAGGCGCTGGGCGATGCGTCCACTTCGGACGTGGACGCGGCCTACGCGCAGTGGGCCGCCGCCCATGCCACGCTGCCGGGCATCAAGGCCCGCCAGCGCGCTGCCGTGCTAAGCCTTGGCGTGCTGTTGGGCGCGCCGCCGGAGCGTGAACTGGCCCTACTGAATGCCGCCACAGCGCCGCTTACTTTATTGGCCTTGCCGGTGGGTGAACGCGCCGATGTGCTGCGCCGCAGGCCGGATATACTGGCCGCCGAACGACGTCTCGCAGCCAGCACGGCTGACATTGGTGTTGCCACCGCTGAGCTGTTTCCGAAGCTGTCGATCGGCGTCGGCGGTGGTTTCCAGGCACTAGCTACCGGCGATTGGTTCAATTCCTCCAGTACGCGATTCTCCATCCTTCCCCTGATTTCCTGGCGGCTTTTTGACGGCGGCCGGGTACGCGCCGAGATCCGTGCCCGCGAAGCGACCGGGCAACAAGCCGCACTGGCCTATGAACAGGCCGTACTGACGGCGCTTGGCGAGGCTGAACGCGCACTGAGCGACTATCACGCCGGCCTGGATACGCTGAGCCGTCGCCAAGCAACGCTGGAGGCCACCCGCCGCAGCCACAATCACGCCAAGGTGCGCTATGCGGCCGGCGACATCGCGCTAGTTGAACTGCTGGCTGCCGAACGCGTGCTGCGTGAAGCCGAAACCGCGAACGCGCATGCTCACACGACCGCCGCCGTGCAACTGGTCGCGCTCTACAAGGCGCTTGGCGGCGGTTGGGACGCGCCCGTAGTCTGATTTTCTTACCCAGTGAAGGAGATATCATCATGCGAATCAACGTAGGAAAACTCGACCGTATTGCACGTATCATCATCGGATTAACGCTGCTCAGCCTACCGTTCTGGCTCGACACGCCATGGCGCTGGTTGGGGCTCATTGGCCTGATGCCCTTGACTACGGGCTTAGCTGGCCGCTGCCCAGGCTACCGCCTGTTCGGCCGGAACACCTGCTCTTTGCGCAAGCCAGAGTGAACACATCATGCAACTGAGCTTTCTCGGCACTACACGCGAGGCCACGGGCTCCTGTGTTTTGGTGGAAGCTGCGGGAATACGCTTTCTAGTGAACTGCGGCATGGTTCGGGGTGGACGCGAGGCGACAGCGCACAATCACCAACCTTTCGCGTTTGATCCGTCACAGATCGACTTTGTCCTGCTCTCCCAAGCCCACATCGACCATAGCGGGCTGCTGCCCAAACTCACTCACGCGGGCTTCAAAGGTCCCATTTACACTACCGAGGCTACAGTTGAACTGCTGGGCGTAATGCTACTCAACAGCGCCGACACTCAAGAATGTGACGCCAAATACCAGACTGAGTATCCAGTGAGGCAGCCTCCGCTGCCAATGCGCTACGCATGGCCGGATGCACATCAAAGCCTGACGCAGGTACGGGGCGTTCCTTACAACCACGAGTTCGAGCCCCACAGAGCCGTCCGCTGCCGTTTTCGCGATGCCGGCCATACCCTGGGTTCGGCCATCATCGAAATCTGGGTCAGTGAGTACGGTCTTGCGACTAAGCTTGTTTTCAGTGGCGATCTGGGCCAACCTGGGCGCACCGTCTTATGTCAGCCAACGCCCATTGACAAGGCCGATATACTCGTCATTGCGTCCACATACGGCAATCGTCGGCACAAGGAGCTAGCAGCGACCGAGGACGAGATAATCGCAATTATCGAGCAGACTCTTTTCAAGCGCGGTGGGAACGTTATCATCCCGGCTTTCGCGGTCGGCCACACACAAGAATTGATCTATCTCCTGCAACGCCTGACACGTGAAGGACGCCTACTGCGACCGGAGATTTTCGTCGACTCGCCGATGGCCACCGACGTTATGCGCATCACGCGCAAATCCATAGAGAGATTCGACGACCAGCGCCAGCACCTCACGGGTCGTCTCGCATGGGACAAGGGCTGGCCACATTTGCATTTTACCGAAAGTATTGAAGAGTCCAAGACACTGAACCAGATCCATTCGGGGGCCATCATCATCTCCGCCAGCGACATGTGCAATGCGGGGCGTATCCAGCATCATCTGCGACACAACCTGCCGCGCTCTGAGTGCAGTGTGCTGATGGTCAGCCCTCAAGCCCAGGGAACTCTCGGTCGGAGTCTGGTCGATGGCGCCAAGCAAGTGCGGGTACTTGGTGAGGATATCCCGGTGCGCGCAGCCATCCACACCATCGATAGACTGTCAGCGCATGCAGATCAGGCTTCGCTGCTGGCCTGGGCGCGATCATTTCACAAGCCACCGACGCAAACCTTTGTTGTACATGGAGAACCTGCTGCAACGCAGGCATTGGCCAACGCACTGCGACAAGGGCGAGGATGGCGTGTAACCGTACCGAAGAATGGCAAAACGCAAGAGTGGCTTAATTTTCTCACAGAACCACAGTGAGTTCGCAGGCAGATATTGCTCATCAACTGCACTTTATTCTGAAGTCTTCCGTCTTTCACCTGCTTATAAAAATACAACTCATGAACAACCAAAAAAGTCTTTCGATCGCTGCCATCGTGATGACCGTCGCACTAGTCATCCTCATAGCAATTTTCCCAGCCCAAGCAGCAGAATCGGAAAAACGAATGGCCTTGCACGACGTGATGCAACAGCTTGGACGCGACATGCAAGCGGTGACGGGAGCTATTTCGGAGGAAAATTGGGGCTTAGTGGCCCAGCTTGCTCCGAAAATCGGTCGCCACCCCGAGCCGCCTATAGCGGAAAAACTGCGCATCCTCGCTTGGCTTGGAACTGATGCCGGAAAATTCCGAGGTTTTGATGGACAAGTTCAGGATGCCGCCACCCCCATGGGCGAAGCTGCAACGCGCGGCGATGGCCAGGAGGTGATTGTGGCATTTAGCGAGATGCAACAGCGCTGTTTGAGTTGCCATCAAGAGTTTCGCAAACCGTTCCAGGAGCACTTTTATGGAAAGCGCTGATCTGACTGGGCCTCAGGGCACAGCACATCATCCATATCATGAACCGTGCACACGATAGGCTACTGCTACGACTTTGCACCTTACCTTTTATTGTTGCCAGTCTCAGCAGTTGCGCAATACTTAATAACTTCGAGCCATCAGTGACGGTAAGGCCGATAACGCCAAATGAGTACATCACACTACAACGCGGAGACATTCTTGTCTCTCGTCAACTCAGCGCTCTAACCACCCAAACCATTCGCGTGGCCGGCTTAAATGTGGATGAGTGCGTTACCCACTTGCCCTTAGATTGCACATTGGCATTGACTAATACGAAAGACATCTCAGATGAGCGCAAACTATCGGCACTTGCCGAGCTTTGGCTACAGCGGGCCATAACCATGCATACAACAGCCGCGCATGCTGGCGATAGCGTAGCCACCCTCGCGCCCTGGATGGAAGCCGCGCGCTATGCCTATGCTTATCTCTTCTTTACCCGAAGGACACCCGACGAGCGCGCGTTCGAAAATCGTCAGACCCAGGTTCGCGATTGGTACAACTATGCGGTGCAGCAGGCAATTACGCAATTATTCAAGGGGCTCTCTACACAGGCGCGCATTACAACAAGTGACAAGGTCAATACCGTCAACATAGACGGCTGGACCGCACACCTCAAATTCGATGCACGCCAGCCAGAAGGCGTTACCTTTCCGCAGGAACTCATACCAACATCCTCATTGGCCTTTCAGGGCCTGCACAGCATCTACCGCCGAGATGGGTTCGGTGCGGAATTAGTAGCAGTGATGGATCATAAGTCGTCGCCACGCGACGATACTCGCAATACAGCATCAAGTTCCGGATCAAAAGACGCCAATCGAAGTCGAATGCGTGCTCCTCCATGGAGTGAGATGCCTTCGCCGAACATGACTGCAGTGTTCAGTTTTGATGCGAAAGACTTGGATGAATTAGTTCATGTCCGTGAGGTCACTGTCAGCGTCCACGACCCACTTGTCGAGAGCCAATTGATGTTGCATGGCCACCGCGTACCGCTGGCCGGCAATTTCACCGCAGGTTACGGATTATGGCTCGCTCGCTCAGGCTTCAGCAGACAATCGCTGCACACTCTATTCGGGCGTGAGCACGGAATTGAGCACCCCCACGTCTATATGATGCAACCATATGATCCTGATCGTCGAATCATTCTGATGTTACATGGGTTGGCTAGCAGCCCAGAAGCCTGGGTCAATATGACCAACGAAATTCTAGGAGACGAAGATCTACGGCGTGAGTTTCAGGTTTGGTTAGTTTCCTACCCAACGAATATGCCGGTTATTGTCAATCATGCAACGATACGTCAGTTGCTTCAGGAAACATTACGTAATTTCGATCCGCATGGGCAGGCGGTAGCGTCACGTGGCCTGGTTATAGTCGGGCATAGTATGGGCGGCTTGATTGCGCGACTGATGGTGTCCTCGGCAAGGCATGAGTTAAGGGACTGGGCACTCACCGACTCCAGAATTAATATGAATGCCACGGATTTCACCCATTCTTTACTGGGCCCAATACTACGCTTTCAGCCTTTCCCTGGGGTGACTCGCACTGTTTTTATCGCGACACCACACCGTGGCACGGCCGTCGCTGGCTATAGGCCTGCTCGCTGGTTGTCTGGATTGATACGGCTGCCCTTGACGGCCCTTGAGAACATCGGTGACGCGCTACACGCCAGTGCCATGGCCAGTTCCGAATCAGGCGATCGCATTTTAGTAGGCGTTCCAAACAGCATTGACAACCTAGATGAGCGGGATCCATTTATTAAAGCGGCCGTTGACTTGCCGATCTCAGATCAAGTGTTCTACCACTCCATCATTGCCAGATCATCCACGGCTGGGTCGCTTGAAGACTCCGACGACGGCCTTGTGCCCTATAGCAGTTCTCATCTGACAGACGCTGTGTCCGAAAAAATCATTATCTATGGACATAGCGTGCAAGAGGCCGCCGCCTCGATCCTGGAAGTTCGGCGGATTCTGCGAGAAGACATCACGGCACACCGTCGAGCAGTTGTGCCCCGGGAGCATTGATGAGGTGCCTGAGCTGCGTCTGGATCTACAAGCCTCGCCCACTTTACATCTGCGGCTTACTCAGCAGCATCAGTGCATGTTGCGCGACAACCCATTCCTCGTTGGTAGGCTCCACGGCCACTCGCACCCGGCTATCGGGCGTGGAAATCAGTGCGGCATTGCCGGCATTGCCGGCATTGACGTCGTCGTCGAGCTCGACGCCCAGAAAAGCGAGATCACGGCATACGCGCTCGCGTACAAACGCATTGTGTTCGCCGACGCCGGCGGTAAAAACCAGCAAATCCAGCCCGCCCAGCACCGCCGTCAAGGCGCCAATCTCGCGCACAATACGACGCACATAAAGCGCCAGGGCCAGGGGAAGCTGTGCTCGCACGCCCCTTTCACCGGGGTCGTTTTCATGCTGCACGATCACGCGCGGTTCGGATGAGAGGCCCGAAACACCCAGCAGGCCGGATTGGTGATAGAGCATGTGGCCGACGTCCTGCAGCGAGCGCTTGTCGATCTCCATCAGGTACAGCACTGCACCCGGATCGAGTGCGCCCGTGCGAGTCCCCATCATCAGGCCGTCCAGGGCAGAAAAACCCATTGTTGTCGCCACGCTTTGGAGCCCTTGCATCGCGCACAGGCTGGCACCGCTGCCCAGGTGTGCAACAATCACCCGACCCTGAGCAAGATCACCGTATCGCTCGGGCAGGACATGGGTCATATATTCGTAGGAAAGACCGTGAAATCCATAATGGCGCAAGCCCTGCTTCCAGATTGAATATGGCAGAGGCAAGATTTGTTCCACTAACGGCAGATCATGGTGGAAGGCGGTGTCAAAGCAGGCGACCTGTGGCAGCTCGGGGTGCTGAGCAAGCAAGACGCCCATGGCTTCAAGCGGGAACGGCTGGTGCAAAGGAGCCAAGGGAATATAGCTGCGCATATCGTCGATGATTTCCGCAGTAACCAGGGTCGGAGAAAAATAGCGTTTTCCGCCATGCACCACGCGGTGTGCCGCCGCAACAAGACGCCGACCTTGCAGTCTCTGATCTACCTGCTCGCGGATCAACTGCAAGGCGGCCGTGTATGGATGTTCGGCATCCAGCTGAACGCGGCGAACCGGTATGCTGGTTTCGCCAAAGTCTGGTGTCGGCCCGCCAATACCTTGCACCTTGCCGTTCCACAGGGGTCGGCGCGCCAGCGCCTCGGAGCGCGCCTCGAACAGCGCAAACTTGATGCTGGAAGAGCCGCAATTAAGAACGAGGATCAAATCGCCGGACATAAGCAAACCTTGTACAGTGAGATCAGGCGGCGGTATAACCACCATCCACGACCATGGCGATGGCGATGGCGCAAGATACCAGGCGTGTCTGGCTGGAATCGGCCCGACTGGTCAGCACGATAGGTACTCGCGCGCCCATGGCGATACCGGCGCTGTCGGCCTGCCCAAGAAACTCCAACTGCTTGGCCAGCATATTGCCACTCTTCAAATCAGGCACGACCAGAATATCGGCCTGGCCCGCAACTGCCGAATGGATCCCCTTGACCCGAGCAGCATCTGGCAAGACGGCATTGTCAAGAGCTAGCGGTCCATCGAGCAAGCCGCCTTTAATTTGGCCGCGATCAGCCATTTTGTACAGTGCGGCCGCATCCAGCGTTGATTGCATGCGCGGGTTGATGGTTTCCACTGCGGCAAGAATCGCCACCTTTGGTTCGGCCACGCCCAGTGCATGCGTCAAACTGATGGCATTACGTATGATATCGGCTTTGTCTTCCAGTGTTGGCGCGACATTGACAGCGGCATCAGTAATGATGAATGGGCGTGGATAGGCAGCGGTTTCCATCACGTAGCAATGGGTGATGCGGCGTTCGATATGCAGCCCGGCACAGGCTGAAAGGATCGCGCGCAGAAATTCGTCGGTGTGCAGGCTGCTCTTCACCAAGGCCTCGACTTCACCCTGACCAGCCATCTTTGCCGCGGTGGCAGCGGCGGCATGGCTGTGCGGCACATCGATGATCTCGCAGCCGGCAAGGTCGATGCCGGCCTCTTTTGCGATGGAGCGCAGTTTGGCCTGAGGCGCCACCAACACCGGCGAAATGATGCCGGCGTTGCGCGTATCGATCACGCCGGACAGGCTGAGAGCATCACAAGGGTGCGCCACCGCCATGCGAACGGCCTGCATATCGCGTACATGCTCGATTAGGCGCTGGGTGCCGCGTATTGTGTTGCTTGGCATTGTGCCGGATTGAGATGAGCGTGAGTCCGCATCAGTCATAAAGTTATTTTCGTTTTACGCGATAGAGAAGGGCTGCATGTACCATCGACGATGCTATTGCATATGCTGGCCGCCGTTCATGGAAACTTTGCTGCCGGTCATGAAAGCGGCGGCATCACTGGCAATGAACGCCACCAGCGCCGCGATCTCGGCTGGTTGTCCCAGACGACCCACGGGGATTGCGCTGATGATACGCTGCAGAGTCTCTTCGGGAACGGCTGCCAGCATCTCGGTGGCAAGGTAGCCTGGTGCGACGGTAATTACGGTGACACCTTTGCGCGCAACTTCTTGCGCAAGCGCCATGGTAAAGCCGTGCACTCCCGCCTTGGCCGCCGAATAGTTGGTCTGGCCGAACTGCCCCTTGCTACCGTTAATCGAAGAGATATTGATTATGCGCCCCCAGCCCCGTTCCATCATTGCTTCAACAAAAGGCTTGGTGACATTGAACATGGAGTCCAGATTGGTGCGAAGCACCAGATCCCAGTTGGCTTTATCGAGTTTACGCAGGGTAGCGTCTCGGGTAATGCCCGCATTATTGACAAGAATGTCCACTTGCCGACCGTCAGCATGAATGTTGCGGGCCAATTCCTGCACGGACTCGTAGACGGAAACATTCACGCTATAGGCTGAAAAATGCATGTCTTGTGCGGCGAGTCCCTTAACCCAATCGGCAGCCTTGTGATTGCCCGGCGTATGCGTGATGATCACTTCGTGGCCGGCATCATGCAGTGCCCAGGCAATCGCCTCGCCCAGACCCCGATTACCACCGGTCACCAGTGCGGTGCGCTTTTGCTCGCTCATATGATCATTCCCTATTCCGCAGTCTTTTTTTGCTTTGCAGCCGCAGCTGATTTACCAGCCAACGACATACTGCTTGGCAACCATGGAGCGAAATTTGCACTGCTGCCCAAAAGCTGAGTCACTACCTTTTGCCAATCCTGAAGAGCCTGCTGGAGACCAGCGGTAAACTCTGTCTGGTTCTTAATGGCTATTTTGTTCATTGTTTGCGTGCTGCTCATACCGGCCTGAAACAAGCGCCCAACCGTATCAGCGGGCAGCGTCCCAAACGACTGCAAATTCACCACCTGCGACAAACCTTCAATTTCAGTCTTGGTCGTCGCCATGGCATCGGTATTGCGCTGTTGTGCGGCCTCCAGCCAGCGTCGCCGGCTGTCTTGCAACAGTTGCAGGATGCGCAACTGCAGTTCGAGGTTGGTTTTATAGAGATTGACGGAAAAAGTTTCGGTGCTCATTATGACCTCCTTGGTCTGGTAAACCTTAATCGAATACAAAGCCAGCTCACCCGATGGGCAAATCGTGTTTGCGCCAGTCAGCCGTTATGCGCACTCTGACCTTTATCTTTCCATGACGTAGGTACCAGGCGCATCGGCGATCGGCGCATATCCCGCTGCTTTTTCCCCCATGGACGGTGGCGCCACGCGCCCCGAAGAGCGCCCGGAGAGCCACTTTTGCCAGCTTGGCCACCATGAGCCTTCTTGGAGCGGCGTGTCGGTACGCCAGCTCTGCGGATCGGTATAGCGCTCGCCGGCCTTGCGCGTGGATATCTGGAAGCTGCGTCGGGGGCGGCCCGGCTCGCTTACCACCCCCGCATTGTGTCCCCCGCTGGTGAGCACAAAACTTACGTCGGCACCACTACTTAATTGATGGATCTTGTACGCAGACAGCCAGGGCGTCACGTGATCACGGACGGTACCGACGGCAAAAATCGGTGCGCGGATATCACTGGGTACCGCCGGCCTGCCGTCAACGTCGTAGCGTCCCTCCGAGAAGTCGTTGTTAAGATACAGGCGCCTGAGATATTCGCTGTGCATGCGAAACGGCAGACGCGTGGTGTCGGCGTTCCAGGCCATCAGGTCGAATAGCGACTGACGGTCACCCAACAGGTATTCGCGCATACGTCGCGACCAGATCAAGTCGTTCGAATTGAGTAGCTGAAAGGCTCCCGCCATCTGCTCGCCATCCAGATAGCCTTTGTCCCACATGAGTGATTCCAGCCAGGCAAGCTGGCTCTCGTCTATGAACAGCGACAGCTCGCCGGGTTCACGAAAGTCGACTCCCGCCGCCAGCAGCGAGAGACTGCGCAATCTTTCGTCGCCGTCACGCGCCATGGCAGCGGCGGCAATTGAAAGCAGAGTCCCGCCCAGACAGTATCCGACCGCGTCCACTTTTTGCTCCGGCACGATAGACGTGACCGCATTGAGCGCGTCCATGACGCCGAGTCGTCGGTAGTCTTCCATGCTCAGATTACAGTCGGCAGGGCCGGGATTCTTCCAAGAAACCATAAAAACCGTGTGGCCCTGGTCAACGAGGTACTTGACCATCGAGTTGTGTGGCGACAGGTCGAGAATGTAGTACTTCATGATCCATGAAGGGATGATCAGTATCGGCGCGGCATGCACCTTGGGCGTCATGGGGGCGTACTGTATTAATTCGATCAGGTGATTACGATAAACCACCTTGCCCGGCGTGACGGCCACGTCCTTGCCGACCTCGAAAGCCTCTGTTCCGAAAGGCGGTTCATTCAAAGCCTGGCGCCGCGCGTCTTCGAGAAAGTTCATTGCCCCGCGCCAGAGGTTTGCGCCACCCGCATGTACGGTTGCCTGCAAGACCTCGGGGTTAGTCCACGGAAAGTTGACCGGCGACCACATATCAAGCCACTGACGACCGGCAAAGGTAACCAGGTCTTCGTGATGGCGTGATACGCCGCGCACGCCCGTCGTTGCGTTGTGCCACCATTGCTGTTGAAGCAGAAAACCCTGGTGGATCAGGTTAAAGGGCCATTGCTGCCAAGCAGGATCGACAAAGCGGCGATCTTGCTCCAGGGGTTCGACACATTTTGTGCAGTGAGGCGTGGCCGTTGCTCGCAGCGCATATCGGGTAAAGCGCTGCTGCTTATCCAGCGCTTTGTCCAGCAGCTTGCGCTGCTTGCCTGGCGATATCGCAAGATGGATCGCCCAATCATGCCACGCCAGCAAGCCTGCCGTCGGCGACAGCCCGCGCGTGAGGCGCGCCAGCCCCGTGTGCGCCAGGGAATCGAGAGCATCTGGCAGGCTGTTTACCGTTGGTTCAGACGTGTTAATTGCGATCGCATCGGCCATCTCAGTATCACTCCCCAATAAGTAAGTGATATATTACTTACTTCGACGGGTTGAGGCAATCTCAAAATCAGGCTTGGCACGCGTTTCGGCTTGACATTTCGCAAGGAACGAGCTGACGGCAGCTTTACGACATAGAACACGCGGGCTCAACTGGCCCAACGACTATTCAATCTTCGACAATTGCCAAAGCAGTGGGCCTAATTAGCGATATCTAATCCTCAAGCCTCGACTGCTCAGGACGCTGTGGGTATGACGACTCATGTTCTCTTCAAGCCCACCGGCCACTTTTAGGTGCTGATTGCGCAACTACTGACACAGCAAAACTCAGTCGGCTTAGCTGCTCAGCTACGCCAACCTACTTACAGCGCTGCGCTATATCAAACATTGGGAGGGAGGGTACGTAGGTTCGGACGAGAGCGTGATGTAGCAGCGTCACCTGTGCGCGTAAGTCGAGCATCAAAGCCTGGAATCTATCCGATTGATATGCCTCGGTGGACTCCAAGCTCCCATGAAATAGATCCCTTATGAACCGTCGCAGCGACTTGCTGTCCTATCCGTTGCTCAATCACCGGTTTCCATGGCACCAGCCTGAATCCCAGGCCATTGTCCAGCATGGCAAAACGCCCACTGGCGAGCATCACGCTACGCCGGTAGATGCCGGCCACGCGCTGGCCGTCGGCCACAGGGCGATGCTCCAGGCCGGTGTCGTCCGCAATGTCCTTCGCGGCCTGCGTCAACTCCCGATTGCGCAAGGTGGCCCGCAGGTTCCGTCGCAAAGAAAACGGATACTGCCAGCAGCGACATTGAACTAATGGTGGTTAGTGACGAGATCAGCTACGGCGAACTCTTCACTGCGCTGGAAGACGCAAGCGCGGCCCTTGGCCGCCAGGTTAATCCAACGATTCTGTCGAGGGCTAAGTTTCGAAAACGCATTGCGAACCAGGAGTCGTTTCTGACTCGTGTCATGGGGCAACCCAAGATCCGGATATTAGGGGAAGACAGTGACCTCAGCGTTTGAAAATCTGAGCGGCCCAGGCAGGCCATTGCGGGCCGAGAAAGCCGCTTCGATCTGGCCTATAACGCTGCCCACGCGTTGTGCCTGGCTGCTTTACGCTGACATGGCTATCGCTCCAGCAGCCGATATGTCGTGTTCCAACTATTGCCGCACACGCTGAATCCTGGCCCAGCAGTCTGGCGCGTTCTCGACAAGTGTCACAACATCCGTAACCTGGGTGAGTACGAGGGCGACTTAAACGTCGATGATCGTATCGTCACAGATTTGGTTGCAGCCTCCCAGGCTGTTGCAGACCGAGTCGATGCTTTAGCGCGCTTGAAGTAGCCCCGGGCAAGGCGACCGGCTGACTGGCCAATGATGCGTGGTATGACATCAGCACGGCACTACGGGTTGGCGTGAGTGGCAGTGCAAGAACTGGATGAGCGACAAGCTTGCATCC
>LNAP01003886.1_pt2 | contig 26769 bp, 24 predicted proteins | sample 602601 | NCBI WGS metagenome assembly LNAP01 (sample SAMN02440304, study PRJNA202911) | soil metagenome | biome: Subtropical and temperate rainforests or woodlands; isolation source: soil samples (1 kg each in a 20% v/v slurry with milli Q water) were... ... | reverse complement strand
TCTCCGATAAATCGATTGGGGTCAGGGGTGAGTTCACAGGTCCAAGACCAGGCGTGGGGTTTTGGCGCGTGAGCAGCACGGGGTGAATTGATCGTTACGCGCGTGCTCGGCGTCAGTCATAAATTGGTCACGGTGGTCCGGCGTGCCCTGCAGCACGCGGGTCATGCACGAGCCACAAATGCCTTGTTCGCAGGAGGTTTCAATCTCGATGCCGGCGTCATCCAGCACCTCGAACACGGAGCGGTCTGCGGGAATCTGCAAGACCTTTCCTGACCGGGCGAGCTCCACTTCAAAGGCCTGGTCGCCGTCGTGATCAATAGGCGCCGCCGCGAAGAACTCTCTGTGTACCTGCTCTTCTGGCCAGCCGGTCGCGGCGGCAGCAGTGAGGATGTAGTCCATAAAGCCGCCAGGCCCACACACATAGAGGTGCCGACCGGATTCGGGACTTTGCAGCAACGCCTGGGCATCGAGTTTCGAGGGCACTGCGCTGCTGTCGTCGTGCAACGTCACGCGGTGGGCAAAGGCGGCGTTTTCCAGTGTGTCGAGAAACGCTGCGCGAGCGCGGGAACGAAAGCAGTAATGCAGCTCGAAGTCGGCACCTTGGCGCTCAAGCTCGTGGGCCATGGCCATGATCGGCGTGATGCCAATACCGCCCGCTACAAGCAGGTGGCTGTGGCCGTCAGCCGCTAGCGGAAACAGATTGCGCGGCTCACTGATTTGCAGCGTTTGGCCTTGCTCAACCACCTCATGCATGGCCTGAGAGCCGCCACGGGAGAGTGGGTCTTTCAGCACGCCAATCAGGTAGCGATGCCGCTCTTCAGGTGAGTTGCACAGTGAGTACTGGCGAACCACACCCGATGGCAGATGCACATCAACATGGGCGCCCGCCGTGAAGGACGGCAACGGCTCGCCGTTGGAGAGGCGCAATTCAAAACTGCAAATGCCGTCGGCCACGACAGCCTTGCGGTTAACTAAAACTTGGAGCATGAAACGACCCTCCACACTGAAGTGGCTGCAAAAAGCGAATAGAAATGGGTGAGCTAGCGCGCTCGCTTTATGGGGGGCTGGTGACGGCTGGCAGGCGTCGCGAACGACGGGTGAAGGCAATACGGTTCATTGGAGCTACCTGTTAGTTATTTTTGTAGGGGCGGCTGTCGCATATGATGCGAGCAGCCCACGCACGGCGTGGCTGGCAGTAGAATCCAATCATTTAGTTGCGGTGTCAACTAGTTTGCCAGTGCCGTTTATCTCACTTTTAAGGCTCGTCCCTATGTCGGATACCGAAAAGCTCGACCTGAACCGCTACGTTCCAGCCATGATCACGTTCCTGGCCAACAAGCTGGCGACCGGTGCGTCGATCAGCTATCGCAAGCATTTCGGTATCGGCGTTGTGGAATGGCGGTTGATCGCACTGCTCGCCGTGGAGGAAAAAATCACCGCCAATCGAATCTGCCAAGTGATCGGCCTGGATAAAAGCGCGGTCAGTCGCTCGCTGCAAATTCTGGAGGCGGCAGGACGCATTACGGGTGAGGTCGATAGCAAAGACGGACGCCGCTACGCCGTCAGCCTGACGCCAGAGGGCAAGGCGCTGCATGACCGGGTGCTAAAAGTTGCACTGGAAAGAGAGCGCCGCCTGCTTAGCGATTTGTCGCCAGAGGAGGTCGATACCTTGGTGAATCTGCTTGCAAGGATGCAGACCAAGGTCGGTTACGTTAACGACTATGACCCGCCTGCTTCCAGCCAATAGCCGCGTAACGCGTTCGGCTTCGTTAGCTACGGTTGGGCGGCAACGGCCTATCCCTCGAACAGATAACCCGCCTAAAACGAGCGGCGTAAAACACGACTCTGGCCGGCGGCGTACAAGCGCTTTTCTCCAGCTGCCAGCGGACTAAAAGGCCGCGTACTAGGAGCTTTATATGTTGGTTGGCCATCGGTTTGAGCGCACCGCGCAGGGTGACCTGCACATTCACTCGCGCAATCGGGTGCAGGGCGCATTTATGCTGCTGGTCGGTCCGCTGGCCTTCCTGTTGCCAGCCGCGCTCGTTGTGTTTGCGTTCACCAGCGCCGACTCGCCGCTGGCTGAAATGGATCCGCTGACGTTACTGCTGCTGGTGCTCGCGCTGCTGTTGGTTCCTGCTCTGGGCATTGTGCTGATGGTGTACACCGGCACCCGCGAGACCTTGCTGTTATCGCGAGTCAGCGGTGAAGGCAGGCGCCGCACGCAAAACTTTTTTGGCCGCCGCGAGCGTGTGCATCCGGCGTTTAAAATCGATACCGCCCACTACCTCGAACTTCGCCGCCGGCAACTGGCCGAGCCCGCCTATACCCAGCTGTGGCTGGTGCTGCGCGATGGCAGCGAGCAGCGCCTGACCACCGACAACGTGCCGGTGGTGCCGGGCCGTAAACACACCGATCTGTGGCTGCGTGAGCTGGCCGATTACCTGCACGTGGCAGTGCCCACTGAGGTTGTGGTTGAGTCGGCGGCCGGTGCGCAGGCAGCCTATAGCCCTGCTCCAGCCCCTATTAACAATAGTGCCGCCACGGGCGCCAAGCGGCGCAAAGAGAAAGGGCGCACGCCTGCGCCTGAGTTGAGCGAGAAAATCGGCATTCCCGCTCGCGCGTTGCTTAGCCTAATAGGTGCCTTCTTGGCAGTACTGGAGCTGACTCACGTGGTCGCCTTGGTGCCTGCTGTGTTTACCGGGCGGCTGCGTGTCGGCGGCTTTCGATCGGGCTCCACGACCTTCTACTGGGCCGAGCAGCCGCTCGCCTTTTCATTCAACGTGCTGGTGGGCGTAGCCGAGGTGCTGATCATCGGCTTTATCGCGTGGGGTTGCCTGCGTACGGCGATCCGCGGACGGATGAACGCCAATCCCTGAGCGCAGTCAGCTCGTTCCCCCACTTCTGCGTAGCTAGGCGCCGGCGTTCGCCGCGTCGCCGCCCCATTCAACGCAATTGCGCCCGGCGGTTTTGCCTCGGTACAGGGCGGCGTCGGCTTGCTGCATGGCGTCGTCCAGCGCGTGCGCGGTGGTGAATGCATCCGCAACGCCAATGGTTGCGGTGCAGCGGATTGGGTGCTCGGGGCTCACACCTGGCACTTCGCTGTGGGCGATGGCGGCCCGTAGGCGTTCTGCCAGTTGCAGGGCGCCGGTTCTGTCGGTGTTTAAGCCGATGACGGCAAACTCCTCGCCGCCCAGCCTGCAGGTGAGGTCGCCTTGGCGGGCGGTGGCGTTGAGGACTTGAGCAACGCGACAGAGCACAAGATCGCCGACGGTGTGGCCGTAGGTGTCGTTGATGCGTTTGAAGTGGTCGATATCGACGATCAGCAGGTAAGCCGCCCCGGCCGTTCGTGAGCGGAAATGCGCATCCAGGCGCTCCATCAACCCACGCCGGTTGAGCAATCGGGTAAGCGGGTCGTGAGCGGCCATGGTGCGCAGTTCATCGGTAAGACGGCGCAGCACCAGCCAAACCGCGCAGGGCGGAAGGACGGTGGCCAGGAACGACATGTAGATATAGAAGGTTTTCTGGAAGTTGGTGTTTAGGTCCAGCGCCGCCATCCCTGCGCCAAGAATGATCACAAACTTGGCGGCGTTAAGCGCGCAGATACCGCCGACCAATACGGCAAACACGCGCATTTCTACCTGTATGTCCTTGGCCAGGGTGCGGCCGGCATACAGCAGTGCCGCTGCCATACCGAGAAAAAGCACCGCGCACGAACCTGCCAATAAGGCATAGCGTGCCGCATCGCCCAGGGTCAGTTGCACCACCACTTGTAGCACTGTGTAGCCGCCGGCAAGGGTAAGCAGTACGCGCCACACGGGCGTTGGCCGGTCAAAAAAACGCAGGGCACCGAGCACATAAGCAACCGGGGCGCAGAGCGTCAGCGTGTGGTTAACCACGCTCATCAACCCCCACCCTGCCGGGCCTCCGAGCAACTGCAAAATATAGGCAAGCCCCAGCAGAAGGTTGCCGACGGCAAACACCTCCATGCCCATTTTTTTACCGTTCAGCCGCGTGCTGATCAGCACAAACATCAGGCTAAAACACAGCAGGTGCACGCAGAGCATGCCGAGGATGACGGTGGTGACCATGGGTTCGCGCAACTGAGGAAACGGCAATCGGAGCCAAGCCATACGGAAACGTCTGTGGCATGGCAATTTGCAATCGCGAAAGCCTAGTCGCTTATAACCCAGGAAGGCAATCGGTCAGCGGGGCGGCCCGTTGCGTGCGCAGGCGGGCGAGCGCTGGGGCAGCAGCAAATACCGCAGCGCCAGTCACCCTCTCCCCCAGCCCCTCTCCCGCAAGCGGGCGAGGGGAGCTTTACCGCGTTACCTAACGATCGCCAATTCAAACCCACCCTCATCCGTATGCGCATGGCTCTGCATGCCGGCCTCATCCAAGGCCAGGTCTTGCAGCGGCCGTTTGAACGGTTTGTTGTCCAGGGTTTGCAGGTGTTTGTCTTCGTCGGTGGTGAGCAGCAGTACATAGCGCTCCCCTTCTGCGGCCTTGACCGGCACGGTGCCTTCGATAAAGGCGTAGCGGTACCAGGTTTCGCCGTGCAGTTGGTACACGGCGTCACTCACTAAGCGTGTCGGGCGCTTGGCTTCGTCGAGAAATAGCAGTGAGGGGTACACGACTTTTTTGTTGGCGAAGCTGCGTACACGCAGGCCGTAGGTGCGCCCCGCCGCCGGTAGTTTCATGGCGGCGTAGTAGCTCTTGCCCATGGGGAAGTTGAAGCTGGGGGAGAAGCGGTTGAGTTCTTCGTAGCGCGGTTCGTCGCTGGACAGTTCGGTGAAGTCGCTGTCGGCCAGTTGCCCGCAGCATTGTTGCAGCAGGTTTTGGTACAGCCCTTCGTTATCTCCATCGCCCTTGCTGCCGGCCAGCAGCGCTTGCATGGCGGCGCTGGGTTGGCCGTCGAGGGCGGGCAGTATGGCGCCTTTGTTGCCGAATTCGATTTGCCGGCCTTCGCTGTAGCGCACGTTGGAGGGCGCGCTGACGGGTTCTGCCCTGCCCTGCCCCGGCACCGTGGAGTTGCGCATACGCCCTTGTTCGTCGACCCAGGTGTAGTAAGGGCTGCCGTTTTCCGGGCGGGCGAAGTTGCGACCTTCTAGCACGTCACTGTCGATGTAGTCGCTGCTGTGTTGGCCGTTGGCCAATAGGCTGTCGCCTTTGGCACCGGCTATCTGCGCACCGGCGTAAAAACTGTTTTGCAGGTTGCCGCTGGCATCCACCCAGGTGAAGTAGCGGCGTTTGCTTTCGCCGTTGTTTTTCTCGCTGGGCCAGGTTGGGTTGGCGTTTTGTTGCATACGTTGCTGGTCGCTTTGGCTGATGCGTTTGGCAGCCTGGCGTTGTTGTTCGCTGTAGTGGTTGTCGACAAAGGTGTTATGCACGCGGCCCTGGTCATCGACCCACGTCAGGTATTTGCCGGGGGCCGCTTGGGCATTTACGCCAAGCACTAACAGCACCAGCAGAAATAGTCGCTGCATAGCCGGCCCTCAAAAGGTCGTGGTGTAGGTCAGGGCCATGATGTAGGCCTTGACCGTGGTTTTGATGTCGAGGTCGGCGTACGGGTTGTACACCAGGTTGTCGATGCCGGTGCAGTTGACGTTGCAACTGGTGCCCGCCGGTATCGTCTGTTTAGAGACGAAGTAGTTAAAGCCGAAATCGATGGTGGTGTCACGGTCCCAGCGGTAGCCAAAGCCCAGGCCGTAAAGGTTGGCGTCGCCAATCGGCACCAGTACGTCGGCTTTGTCTTTGGGGATGGCCGAGGGGCGGTATTCGTAGCCGGCGCGCAGGGCCAGGCGGTCGCTGACGTCGTATTGGGCGCCGATGGCAAAGCTCCAGGTGTCTTGGTAGCCGCGGTCGAGAATGATTGAGTGGTCGGTGGCGTTGCCGCCGCCGAATATTTTGGCGATGCGCAGCAGGTCCAGCTCACGGTCGAACTCGATTTCGAATTTGTTCCAGTCGCTGTAGTCGCTCCATTTGGCGTCGAAGTTGAACTGCCATTTATCAAACGGGCGCAGTTTGATGCCGGTGCTGAAGTTGTCGGGCAGCACCATATTCAGCGAGGCGTTGCCGCTTTCTTCGCTGACGTTGCCGTAGGGGAACAGCGGGCTTAGCACCTGGCCAAACACCGAGCTCTGCAGGCCGGACCAGAAGCCTTGCCACTCTTTGGTGTAGTCCATGCGGTATTTGCCCTGCAGGTGCATGCGCGCCTCACTCTGGTAGGTGGCGCCCCAGGCAAACCAGTCGGTGGGCTCCCACAGCACGCCAAGGTTGTAGGTGGGCGACAGGCTTTGTTGCAGGTCCAGATCCATATTGGCCAGGGTTTGGTAGGGGCCGATTTTGGCGCCGCAGACGTTGATCAATGGGCTGAGAATGTCGCCAATGCCGTCTTGGCACACCGCTTCGTTAAGCAGCCGCACCACGCCGGTGAGCATGCCCGGGTTACGAAAATCCTGGTTCAGGGCCATGGCCTGGTGGGAGAAACCGACGGACAAGCCGAGCGCCAGGGTGTCGTTAGCCTGGTAGCCCACCGAGGGCGAGAAATAGGTGATGCGTTGCAACGCCACTTTGCGGCCTTGGTAGCGCCCGGCGTCATCGTCAGAGTCGCGTGAATAGCCCAGCGCCATCGGCGCATAGATATTGGTGGCGAAGGTAAATTTCGAGCCCGGTGGGTTAACCGACACCCCGGCCAGCGGCGCGATCAAGGCGGGCAATTCGGTCATGCCGCCCATGCCCGGCAAGTACATCACGGGTGTCAGGGTGCGGCTGCCGCTGTTCTTCACCGGGTCATCGTCAAAGCCCAGAGCGTTGCTGCCGTAACCTTGCGGCGCTTTGAAGTTGGCGCGAATATCCATCACGCCGCTGACCAGCTTGATGGTGCTCTGCCGACCTTTGAGCTTGGTCAGTGCCGCCGGGTTGTAGTGCACGGCGTCAATGCCGGTGGAGTCGGCGGTCACGGCATTGCCCATGGCCATGGCTTTGGGGTTGCCAATGGTCAGGTCGTTGGCCAGTTGCGCCTGTGCTACGCCGGCAGCAAGCCAGCAGAGCCCTGAAATCGCCCACACCTGCGGCGACATACGTATCGTCATGACGGTACTCGCTTTAGGTTATTGGGCCTTCAGGCCTTGAATATCCAATGGCATCGACACCCCGAGCAGTACATCCGGGGAGTCTTCCGTCATGCCGAACCCGGCATTGATGTTGACGATGTAATTCGGTGAGGTGCGCAGCCCCAGGGAGAAGTTCATTAGCGCACTGGTTTGCTCGTTACCCTCCAGCGTGGTGTCGGAGAATGTGTAGGTGGGCTTGAAGGTCTGGGCCATCTGGTACGAGGTGGACAGCGACACGTCATACGACAGCGCATAGGCAAAGCCCATGCTCAAGGACATGCTCGAGCCTGGGTCGACTTTCTCCAAGTGCCGACCGCCGCGTTCCTGGTCGACATTGGCGGGCACGTTGTAGGTGTACCCCACCGAACCGAAGAGCACCACCGGGTCGATTACGTAAGAAACGTTGACGCCGCCACCGATGCTGTAAAAACCGCTGCCGGTGGACAGGTCGTGGTCCGGGTTGATTTCGTAGGGGCTGGTACCGGTGGGCAAACCGAGGGTGCCGTACAAGGTGGTGACCGGCTTGCCACGGTGCGAGGCCCAGGGTTGCCAACGCAGGCTGGCCGACAGGTCGCCAAGGCTGTACACATTCAGGTCGCGCTCGGTGTCGTACTTGGCCACGAGCGGAATGCGCATGCTAAAGGTCAGGTTGTCCCACACGCCGTAGTCAAAGGTGAAGGAGTTGGTGAAGGTGTGCTGCGCCTCGCTTTCACCAATTACGCTATAGACGTTATTGCCGGTGCGGTAGGTGGTGATTTGGGTGTCGCGCAGCAGTGAATAGTCGAAGCCGTAGGTCAGCGTGCGCTCGCCTTGTTTGAGCAAGGTGTAGCTCTTTTCGGCGGCCTGAAACACTTCGGCCAGGGCCTTGGAGCTGTCGGCATCGTCGTCTTTTTTGCTCAAGGCTTCGCGGGCTTCGTCCACCGAAGGCTCATCGCTCCAGGCAGGCGCGCTCAGCGTTAGCGTCAGCATGGCCAGAGTGGCCAATCCCTTAATCCCCATGACGCCAATCCCCAGTTATTTTCTTGTTATGCCGTGCAGGTCTTGCCGTACGTGTTTATTGGTACGCCGCTATTTGCGGCGGATGTAGCGAATGTCGCCGCCAGAGCCGAGCTCGTCGGCCTGGTTAGTGGTGAATTTGGTGATCTGTGGAAACTCGCGAAATGCCAACAGGCTAACGGTGCGGTCATCCACTAGACGCAGGTCTTTCTCGGTCAGGGCCATGGCGTTTTTCGGTTCCTGGCCGCTGGGGTAAATCACGAACAACACGTTCTGGTCCCAAATTTCTTCAAAGCGCGCGCGGGTAAAGCTGATATTGCCCAGCGCCGGATCGGCGACAAATACGTGCTCGTTGTACACATCGCGCACCACCACAAAATGCTTAAAGCCGGCGTATTCGATGGGCACCAAGGCCGGGTGCTCCAGCTCGTCGAGGTCGGAAAACGCCGCGCGAAAACCGCCACTTTTGTAGCCCAGGGCGGCGACGAAACGCTTCATGTCCAGCAGGGAAAAACCACGCCGTTCCACAATTTTGTCGGCCTCGCCGTAGCGCAGCAGGCCTTCCATTACTTGCCGCTCTTGCAGGTCGCGGCCGAGGAAGTAGTCGAGCATGGTGGTCAGTGCCGCCGAACCACAGCTGTAGTCGTAGGCTTGGCGAATCACGTTGCGAAACTGCAGCTGGCTCATCGGCTCAAGCGTCACGGACTCGCGCATGGGCATGCCCGTGGCCATTTGCTGGGTCAGGTTGACCGTGCCTTGGGGAGGGGGTTTGGTGTCCACCGCTTCGGTGAAACCGAACACGCCAAGCAGGCTGCCGATAAGAATTTCGATCATGGTCGGTCCTGTTTCAGCGACTCTAATTATTGGATGTTTGCTTGAAGCAGCTCTAGCTGAGAAAAAGCCTTACCGGCACGTACCGATAAGGCTTATGGGTTAGCAAGGGGTGTTGCTAACTCAGTGTCCCCATACCTTGACGGTGGTGCCCGCCATGTTGATATCGGAGATTGCCAGCGAGCCAATGCTGGCAGCGCCAGTGGTGGCGCCGTTGGCGTAGGTGCCGCCGACGTAGATGCCGCCAACCGACACAGTACCGGTCATGTTAGGCAGGCTGATGGCCAGTTGCTGAGTATCGGTACCACCGATGGAGGTGGTCACTACGTCGATTTTCAGCGGGTTGGCATCGGAAATGGTGAAGCCGGTGAAACCAACGTTGGTGATGTTCAAGCTACCGCCGCCAACGTCGTTGTCGGAGTACTTAACGTTACCAACGCTGCCGCCGAAGTTACCGGAGATGCTGATGCCGTCCTGGCCGGTTACGCTCGACAGCGCGGAATCATCCATTGCACGCAGGTCAGCTTGAGCCATGAAGGGGGCAGCCAGTACAGCTGCAGCAAGAGCGAGTTGTTTGAAGCTTTTCATTGTTTTTATCTCCAAGATCACAGGTGGTTATCCCCGGGTGTTGCCAGCCACTCCTGTTACTGGCAACTGGATCGACTCGCGCCGATCCCCATGTCTGCCGCGCCCGTCCTGGTGACGGCAGATATGGATTCGTGAAGCTTGATGCTTCCCGCCCTGTGATAAAGCTACTGAGGTACAGAGCGGCTGCCAGCCCATCCAAGGGATGGAGCATTGGCCTGTATTCAAGCGCGGTAGCACATCGCCAGCCTTAGGCCTCGCTCAGCAGCCCCATGCTCTTGCCTTTGAGTACGGCCTGGGTACGGCTGCGCACCCCCAACTTGTTGAACAGGTTGTGCAGGTGCCACTTGATGGTGGCCTCAGACAAATGCACGGCCTGGGCAATATCGCGGTTGGACAGGCCCGCCGCTACAAAGCGCAGAATCTCCCGCTCACGATGGCTAACGTCTTGATTTTCATTGAAACTTTCCGGGTCTACGGACAGGCGACGGCACTGCTCGCGCAGGGTTTCGGCCAGCCCTTGCCAGGGCGCCGCGCGTTTTGGTTCAGCTGCGCGCCAGGCATCCCAGAGCGGTAGCAGCCATAAAGCGTCGTCTAGAAACATGCGCCGGTAGCCGCTATTCCAGGCGTCTTCGAGGGTTGGCTGCAACAAAGCGAAGGCTTTTTCGCTGTTACCTTTGCGCCAGTACGCCACAGAAAGTAACAGCGATAAGCGCAGCCGACGGTCGCGTTGGTGCTCGGCGGTTTGTTTGGCCAAACACGCTTCGAGGCTGGCTTGCGCTTTGTCGGCACGCCGCTCACACAGGGCCAGGCGGCCTTCGGAAAGGGCCAGGGCGGTTTCTGCATCGAGGTAGCGCCCGGCCGGCAATACCGCCAGGTGCTGCTGCATTTGCAGAAGTACCCTTTCCGCCTCGTTGGGCCGTTGCATCCACAGCAAAAACTGCACTTTGCAGCTCATGCCCAGAGCAAATACCCGCTCGTAACCGGCGCCGTGTAATTCGCCCAGCCATTCATCCAACTGGGCCAAGCCTTGTTCGGTTTCGCCGGCAAAAAACCGCGCGCGGGCCATGACCAATTTGCCGCGGCTGATCAGCTCGGTGGGCGTGGCCACATCGCGCCAGGTGGTGGCCAGCGGCAGCTCGGCCAGAATCGCGGCGTGGCGGTCTTGTTCGTAAAGCAGGTCGGCGTAGGCCAAGGCCAACGGCCCCCCTACCCGGCTGCGGCGGCCAAACACCCGTTCCACCCGGCTGCGCGCCGCTTCGGCCAGGGCACGGCCGCGCTCCAGCTCGCCGCTTTCCTTGCAGATCAACGATTCGATCAGGCTGGTCATGGCGTGCAGGTATTCGCTTTCGGTTTGGCGCAGGTTGTCCCGGGCCAAGGCGATGGACTTTGCCGCCTCGCCGAAGTCGCCGAGCAAGGCATACGCCGCCGCCTGCACGCAGGACAGGCTGACGCGAAACACCGGTTGGTTATCCGGCGCCATCCCCAGCCAATGCTTGGCCACTTTCAGGCAGGCTTCGAGTTTGTCTTGGTAGAGCAGCACCAGGGCTTTGAGTACCTGCGCCGCCGCCAGCAGTTCCACCAAGGCAAAGTGCAGCGTGGCACCACGGCCTTGCAGCAGGCGATTGCTGACTTCTTCGATCAGCGCTTCTGCGTCGGCAAAGCGTTGTTCAAAGGCCAACTGCCAGGCATAGAAAATCTGAAACACCGGGTGCTCACGAATGACATCGGTGGGCACGCTTTTAAGGATGGCGAGAATGCCGTACACGCGGTTGCTGGCGATCAGCTTGGCGCCTTGGCGTTCAAGCAACTCAGCGGCAAAGGCGTAGTCGCGGGCACGCAGGGCGTACTTGATGGAGCGGTCCGGCAGGTCGTGGCTTTCGCACCAGCGCGCCGCCGAATGCAGCAGTGTGGTGGCGTCGCCATGTTTGGCCAGCCGGCCTTGGAGGAATTCGGCGAACAAATGGTGGTAGCGGAACCATTCGCCCTGCTCGTCCAGCGGGATGATGAACAGCTGTTCGGTTTGCAGACGGATGAGCATGTCCAAACCATCGCGGCGCCCGGTCAGGGCGTTGCACAGCTCGGCATTAAATTCGTAGAGCACCGAGGTTTGGTCGAGAAACAGCTGCAGGTTTTCCGGCAGACTGGCCACCACATCTTCGGCCAGGTAGTCGGCAATATTGCGCTCGGTGCCCGACAGCCCGGCGAGAAAGGCCGCGCGGTCCGGGTGGCGGGCCAAGGCCAGGGCCGACAAGTGCAGCGCGGTAATCCAACCCTCGGTACGGTTTTGCAGCACGGTCAGCTCGTCGCGGCTGAGCACCAGCTGTTTAACCTCGCGAAAATAGGCCGTCGTTTCATCAAAACTCAGGCGCAGGTCTTCGGCTTTCAGCCACAACGTCCAGGGTTTGAGCGACGGTTCTTCGACCAACAGTTGCGACTGGTAGCGGGTGCTGGCCAGCAGGTGCACGGTGGTCGGCAAGTGCTCGATCAAGTAGCGCACCGCCGGGCCCATGGCGGCGTGGCGGATGCGGTGGAAGTCGTCGAGCATGATGTACACGTCGCCTTCCAGGCGTTTGAGGTCAGCGAGGAACGCATCGATCAGCGCCTCCTGCGGCCAACTCACGTCACCTTGCAACAACGAGGCGGTGTTGCTGCCAAAGCCCGGCGCCACGGCATTGATGGCCGCCACCAGGTATTGCAGCAAGCGCTGCGGCTCGCTGTCGGCCTCGTCACAAGAAAGCCAGGCGACCCGCGCATTGGTGCTCAGCAGGCGTTGGCGGTACTGCGCCAGCACCGTACTTTTACCAAAGCCGGCCGGCGCGCTAAGAATGACCAGGCGCTGCGAGCGGGAGGCGTATAGCCGGTCGATCAGCGCTTCGCGCAGCAGCTGCGGCCGGCCGGAAGCAGAGGCCGGAAATAGCTTGGTGCGCAGCAAGGGCAAGGTCGGTAGGTGGGCCAACGAACTGTTGAACGGCGTAGTCATTGCAGCAGCCCCAGTTCGCGGGCGCGGCGAATTGCTTGGGTTCGGTTGCGCACTTTGAGCTTCTCGTAAATGTTGTGCAGGTGCCATTTCACCGTGCCCAAGGCCAGGGCAAGTTGTTGGCCAATCTCGTCATTGGACATGCCCTTGGCCGCCAGCAGCACCACGTCGCGCTCGCGCTCGGTCAGGCCTTCTTCGAGCACCTCCAGCGACTTGCGCGCATCCTGCCCCGGCCATGCTGCCAGCACGCTGCGGATAAACGCCTGCAACGCGGGCTGACGCTCGGCCGCTTCAAGGTTTTGCAGCAGCAGGCGAATGCCCTCGCCTTCTTCGATAAACAGACTGCGCACGCCTTCACGCTCGGCGCTGATCAGGCATTGCACCAACAAGGTTTGCGCCCGCTCTTGGTAGCCGAGGCGTTGGTAGCTGAGGGCCGAGAGCAAATCCAGGCGTAAGCGCTGCAGGCCATGCCAGCCGTTTTGCAGTTGCCCGCGCAGTTGGGTGATTTCATGCAGCGCCTCGCTGAAATGCGCGCGCGCCTGCTGCAAGCGAATACGGGTGAGCCCTTGCACCCACAGCACCGGGTTAAAGCTCATGGCTTTGTAAGGGGCGGCCAGTTTCGGCCAGTCGATGCCCTGGAAGCGCGCCTCGGCGCGTTTGATCCGGTCGGTAGCCGGCTCTTGCAGGATCAGCGCAATTTCATCGCCCGCGGCCTGGGCGTAAAAGCGCCAGGAGTGATTGCGCGCGGCCAGGTTTTGCATCAGCACCAAGGTGGCCAGGGCGTCCTTGGGTTTTTCCTCAATACGTTGGGTACGCGCCAGGCTCAGCATGCCTTGGGCGTAAAGGTCGATGGGGTTGATCACGTCGACCTTGGCCAGCGCCCAGCCAAGGTTTTCCTCCAGCGCAGTAAAACGCCCTTGCTGGTAGGCGATCAGCGACTCGGTGATGGTCGGCAGCGCCAAGGCCCGAGACCGCTCGCCAAACCAGGGAATTAGCCGCGTGCGCAGTTGATCGAAGAGCAACTGCGCCTGCTTGACCTGGCCCTGCTCCAGGCACAACAAGATTTCGACGTTGGCCAGTTGCATATCCAGGTAGCGGCCTTCGAGGAAGTGCTTGCGCTGCTGCGCCAGGGCCAGCAGACGGCGGGCTTGCTCGGGTTGGGCGAGCATCACCAGGGCCAGGGCGCCGATAATCAGCATCGCCACTTCAAGGAACGCGGTGTGTTGCCCCAACTGGGCCTCGACCTTACGAGCCAGGGCGACACAGGTGTCGAGGTCATCTTTCTGCAAGGCCAGCACGGCCTTGATCGCCAGAATTGCCAGTACCTTGTCGCTAAGCGGCCCCTCGGCTTTGTTCTTGCCCCAGCGCGCCAGTAGCTCATCCAGCATGCCATTGGCTTCGGGCAACGACAGTTCAGCGGCGCGGCTCCACACATCGGCCAGCACCAGCACCGGAAAGCGCTCGGCGATTTCGTCCGGCACCCGTTGGCGCCAGCGGTAAATCAGGTTGAGTTGACCGCGGTTGATCAAGCCATCCACCAGCGCGGCAAGCATTTGCGGGTCGTCGGCCAGGCAGGCATGTTCGATGGCCAGGTTTTGCATATGGTGGTTGGTAAACCACAGGCTGGCGTTGAAGTGCAGTTGGCTAAGGCGCTCGGGGTCGCGCTCTTTTAGGCGCGAGCGGAGAAAGTCGGCAAACAGGTTATGGAAGCGATACCACTGGCGCTCACGGTCCAGGGGCAGCAAGAACAGCTGCATGGCTTCGAGTTTTTCCAGCAACTGCTGGCCGTCGTGGCGGCCGGTAAGCGCATTCGCCAGGTCGCCGCTTAACTGGGTGGCGACGCCTAAGGCCAGCAGCACGTCCTGCATCTCGGCCGACAGCTGTTCGAACACGCTGCGCAGCAAGTAATCGCCGACGGCTACTTGGTCGCCGCCCATTTCGGCCATTTGCTCGGAGGCTTGCGGTTGATGGCGCAGCCACAGGCTGGCCAGGTGCACGCCCACTACCCAGCCTTCGGTGTGGCTATGCAGAGCGTCGAGGGCCACGTCGTCCAGGTGCAGACCGCCGCGATCGAGGTAGTCGCGAGTTTCCTCTTTGCTCATCCGCAGTTCCGGCGCACCGATTTCCAGCAGCACTTCCTTGGCCCGCCAGGTGGCCAAATTCAGCGCCGGTGTGGAGCGGCTGCCGATGGCCAGGACAAACCCGGCCGGGGCCAGTTTGACCAGACGGTTAAGGCTGGCCAGCAGTTCGCTGTCGTGCACCAAATGCAAATCATCGAGCACCAGCAAGAGCGGCTGTTCACACTGAGCGAGGTCGGCCAACAGGCTTTCCATCAACGCTGCTACAGGTACGCGCATGGTGTTTTGCAGGTAGCCGAGGGCGTCATCACCGAGGCCGGGAATCGCCGCGCTGAGGGCTTCAATTAACTGTTGGAAAAACCGCGAGGGGTCGTCGTCCTCGGCGCTCAGGGAAAACCACGCCACGGCGTTGCCAGCACTGGCGTAGCTCTGGGCCATGGCGGCCAAGGCGGTGGTTTTGCCAAAACCGGCGGGGGCCGACAGCAGTATCAGCCGTGCATGTGGGTTAGCAGCCAGAGCGGCTAAGACATGCGGACGCGGCAAATAATCGGCGGGTACTTGCGGTGGTCGCAGCTTGGAAAGCAGCAGGCTACCAGCGGCTGCATCTCGCACTTCACCCATGACCTGGATCCCTTGAAAATTATTATTCTGATAAGTGGGATCTGTTCATACTAATCAGCTCGCTATCTCCGAGTAAACCCACTGACGCGCTCTAGGATGAATGCTGGCGGCGCTCTACAATCGGCGCCCGCGCCCGCTCGACCCTGCCCATGCCTACTTGTTTGTTACATGCATTGCCCTACCGCTCAGACCCGTCTGAGTACTTTTCCCACATCCGCCATGCGCCGGGTGCGGTGCTGCTTGACGGCGGTCGGCCCTATTCTCAGCGTGCACGTTATGACCTTATGAGCGCCTGGCCATTGGCAGCGCTGGCACCGGGCGCTGACGAATCGGCCAACGACTTTATTGGCCGCCTACGCGCGGGCCTGGCTCAGCTTGGTGAAGCGTCGTTACCAGCCGGTGTTGAGCTGCCCTTCGCCGGCGGCCTGATGGGTTACCTGAGCTACGACTTCGGCCGGCGTTTGGAGACCCTGCCAATTCAGGCGGTGAATGACCTGCACTTGCCGGACGCGCAGTTGGGTTTATATGCCTGGGCGCTGATCAGTGATCACCAGTTGGGCACCAGCCAATTGCTGTTTCACCCGGCGCTGGCCGATGACGAGCGTCAGCGTTTGCTCGCCTTGTTTGCCCACGGTGGGCCAGCGGCTGAGCAGCCATTCCAGTTGCTGGAGGACTTTGCCGGCGACCTCAGCGAAGCCGAGTACCACGCCGCGTTTGAGCGGATTCAGGCGTATATCCAGGCTGGCGACTGTTACCAGGTGAACTACGCCCAGCGTTTTCGCGCGCCTTGCCTAGGTGAGCCGTGGGCAGCCTACAAAGCCTTGCGCCAGGCATGCCCGACGCCGTTTTCCGGTTATGTGGCACTGGGCACGAACGAAGCCGTGGTCAGCCTTTCCCCCGAGCGTTTCGTGCGCCTGCACCAAGGCCAGGTAGAAACCCGGCCAATCAAAGGCACTCGGCCACGCGGGCAAACCCCCGCCGAAGACCAAGCGCTGGCCGACGACTTACTCGCCAGCCAGAAAGAACGCGCGGAAAACCTGATGATCGTCGACCTGCTGCGCAACGACCTCGGCCGCAGCTGCGCCACCGGCTCGGTGCGGGTGCCGGAATTGTTTGCGCTGGAGACCTACCCTAACGTGCACCACTTGGTCAGCAGCGTGACCGGCACGCTGGCACCGGGCAAAGACGCGCTCGACCTGATCGCCGCCAGCTTCCCCGGCGGTTCGATTACCGGCGCGCCGAAAATTCGCGCCATGCAAATCATCGACGAGCTGGAACCAACCCAGCGCGCGATCTACTGCGGCTCGTTGCTGTATGTGGATGTGCGCGGGGAAATGGACAGCTCCATCGCCATCCGCAGCTTACTGATCAAAGATGGCCAAGTGAGCTGCTGGGGCGGCGGCGGGATAGTCGCCGATTCGGACTGGCGCTCGGAGTACAACGAGTCGATTACCAAAGTGAGCGTACTGCTCAAGACCTTGGAACAGCTTTCGTAGGTTGGGTTGAGCCGAAGGCGAAGCCCAACAAACCGTCCGTAGGACGGTGCGTATCGGTCTCGCTGCGTATCGGTCTCGCTGCGTATCGGTCTCGCTGCGTATTGGTTATCTCGGGACCGATACGCGCCGGCCTGCGGCCGGCCTGTTGGGCTTCGCCTTCGGCTCAACCCAACCTACGTTTAGAGACTTAACTCGCGATTCGAGGCTTTGATGAACTCGTTCTTCAGTTCTTCAAAGGTGTGCACAGCCGGGAATTGCGGGAATTCGCGGATCACGTTTTCCGGGGCGTGGAACAAGATGCCGGCATCGGCTTCGCCGAGCATGGTGGTGTCGTTGTAAGAGTCGCCGGCGGCAATCACGCGGTAGTACAGGGTTTTAAAAGCCAGCACCGACTGACGCTTGGGGTCTTTCTGGCGCAGTTGGTAACTCACTACGCGGTCGGTTTCGTCGGTGATCAGCTTGTGGCACAGCAGGGTTGGGAAACCCAGTTGGCGCATTAGCGGCTGGGAGAATTCGTAGAAGGTGTCGGAGAGAATCACCACCTGGAAGCGCTCGCGCAGCCAGTTGACGAATTCCACCGCGCCGTCGAGCGGCTTGAGGGTGGCGATCACTTCCTGAATGTCGGCCAGTTTCAGGCCGTGTTCATCGAGAATGCGCAGGCGCTGTTTCATCAGCACGTCGTAGTCCGGAATATCCCGGGTGGTGGCTTTAAGCGCTTCGATACCGGTTTTTTCGGCGAAGGCGATCCAGATTTCTGGAACCAACACACCTTCCAGGTCGAGACAGGCGATTTCCACAGGGCACTCCTAAACAGGATTCATAAAGAAGGCGGCACTCTAGCGGCTCTCCTGCGGGCACGCAACGCACGGTGTTTGCGCTTCTTTATTAGCGCTGATAGTGCCTATCAGCACGGCGCGCTGCCGGCCCCCAGCGGTTTTTGCTACCATCGCCCTCCCCCCGCCCATATAGACCTGGAGCCCATCATGGACCTCGACCTGGACACGCTTAACGCCGAATTCGCCAACCAGCCAGAGAAGCTCGTGGAGTGGGCACTTGGCCTGGGCAAAAACGCTATTTGCACCACCAACTTTCGCCCGTTCGAAGCGGTGATTTTGCATATGGTCAGCCAGGTTAAACCGGACATCCCGATCATCTGGATGGACAACGGCTACAACACCGAAGCCACCTATAAGTTCGCCGATGAAGTAACCCGCGCACTCAACCTCAACCTGATCACCTACCTGCCCAAACGCAGCCGCGCCCACCGCGAAGCGCTGGAAGGCCCGGTACCAGGCCTGGACGATCCGCGTCATGCGGCCTTCACCGAAGAAGTAAAACTGGAACCCTTCACCCGCGCCCTGCGTGAAACCGCGCCAGAGGTATGGTTCACTGCCCTGCGCGCCACCGACACCGCCGTGCGGGCGCAGATGGAACCGATCAGCATCAACCCGGATGGCCTGATCAAAGTTGCACCGCTGCTGCAGTGGTCGTCCAAAGACCTGTACCAGTACCTGACCAAACACGGCTTGCCGAACAACTTCGACTACTTCGACCCCACCAAAGGCGAAGACAACCGTGAGTGTGGCCTGCATATCAGCCACTAATCGCGTCGATTCTGGATCGCCAGCCGGTGGATTCCCGCCTTCGCGGGAATGACGGTGTTAGCTGTAAAAACCTCCGTCGTCCCCGCGCAGGCGGGCCCCACCGGACTGGCGGCCGAGAACCTCGCGGCGAACCCGGCCGACGCGCCCAACTCAGCCTACATGGCGTTCTGATGGGGTATGTGATCCAACAAATCCGTCGAGCCCACATCCACACCGGCCTGAAACAACAGCGTGGTGGTTTGCCCACGGTGATGGGTTTGGTGGTTAAAGAAGTGCGCGGTCAGCGACCCAAACCGTTTCTGCTGAAGGCCCTGCGAGTTCTGGTAGCGCAGCACATGCGCCAAGTCGGCCTCACTTACCTGCCCCGCCCACTCGCTGATAATGCCGTCCAACTGCAGGCGCAGCTCAAGCAACTCAGCCAAGTCCTTACGCAGTAAATCCCGCAGGTTTGCCGGCTTGGGTATTTGCACCATGGCGCGCAATGCCGGGAAATCGGCCGGGTGCTCGCTAAAGCGTTTCAGCCAGACGATATCGCCTGCCACTAGATGATTAAGTGTGCCGAGAATCGAGCCGAAAAAGGCTTGGCGCTCGAGCATCACCGCTGCGGCCGGCAGGCTCGCCGCCGCGCTGTAAAGCTTGCCGTTCATGGCGGCGTTATAGGCGGCCATCAATACCAGGTGATCACAACTGGACATCGGCGTCTGCTCCTCGTCTATCGGGGTGCTGCATACGAAAAAGGCGCCTCTATGGGCGCCTTTTTTATGGCTGGCTTGGGCTTAATGCACCGGTAGCTCAATGCCATGGAACAGCTCTTCCAGCTCCACCTTGTTATGGCACTGCACCGCCTTGGCCATCACTTCGCGGGTCAGGTGCGGGGCGAACTTCTCGATAAAGTCGCACATAAAGCCACGCAGGAAGGTGCCGCGGCGGAAGCCGATTTTGGTCACGCTAGGTTCGAATAGCTCGCTGGCATCCAGCACGACCAAGTCAGGATCGAGTTTGGCGTCGACCGCCATTTTCGCCACGATGCCCACGCCCAGGCCCAGGCGTACGTAGGTTTTGATCACGTCGGCGTCGGCCGCGGTAAACACCACTTTCGGGGTCAGACCACGGTGGCTAAAGGCTTCATCGAGCTTGGAGCGGCCGGTGAAACCAAATACGTAAGTAACGATGGGCCATTCGGCCAAGGCTTCGAGGGTGAGTTTGGGCAGTTTGGTCAGCGGATGGCCTTGGGGTACCACGACGCAGCGGTTCCAGGTGTAGCACGGCATCATGATCAGGTCGTTAAACAGTTCCAGCCCTTCAGTGGCGATGGCGAAATCAACCGTGCCGTCGGCGGCCATTTCAGCAATTTGCATCGGCGTGCCTTGGTGCATATGCAGGGCTACGTCGGGGTATTGCTTGATAAAACTGCTGATCACCGTAGGCAAGGCATAACGCGCCTGGGTGTGGGTGGTGGCGATGGAAAGCGTGCCTTTTTTCTCGTTGGAGAATTCTTGGGCGATCTGCTTGATGCTCTCGACCTTGCGCAGAATTTCACCGGCGGTGGTGATGATGCGCTCGCCTGCTGGGGTTACGCGGGTCAGGTGTTTACCGCTGCGGGCAAACACCTCGACGCCTAGCTCATCCTCCAACAAGCGAATCTGTTTGCTGATGCCCGGCTGCGAGGTGTACAGGCTTTGCGCCGTAGCAGAGACGTTGAGATCGTGGTGCGCGACTTCCCAGATGTAGCGCAGTTGCTGGAGCTTCATAAATATCCCTCAAAGCTGAAAAGCGCCACGGCAGACGCCAAAGGCGTTATATAACCATAGTAATGGTTAGAAGGCTAAATCTAGACTATTTATACACATATGACCCAATGCGTAGATCGCGATTTTTTCAGGCGCGCCCTACGAGTCTGCCCGCGTGCGGTGTTGCAGCATGGGCACCAGATAGACAGGCACCTCAGCCAATTGCACCAAGCGCGCAGCGGTGCGCCCTAACGGAATATCCTGAGCAGCGTTGTGACTGCTATGACTGCCCACCACCAGCAGATCGACGTTAAGGCGCAGAGCCTCGTTCAAAATGACCTGTGGCGGGTCCCCCTGCACCACGCGCACCGCCCGAACCATTTCCATATCCTGCTGGGCATCGCCCATCTCGTCGCGAAAGCCTTCAAACACCCGCTGTTCAATACTGGCTAACACCCCAGTCAGGCCATTGGTGCGAATTTCCGTAAGCACCGCTTCATCCAGGTAGGTTTTAAGCACGGACTCGGCGAACAGACCCATAGGTTCTACCGCATGCACCACATACAGATCGGCCTTGAAGGCGCGGGAAATAGACAGGGCATGCTGCAACACATAGGGGGCGTACAGGCCTAAATCAGTGGCGTAAAGAATTGAGCGAATCATGCGGCCTCCTAACTGCACTCTTAACGGCCTGAGTTGAGCTTAGCAGCGCTGGCTATAAATCCAGGCGTTCTTAGCAGTCCAAGACGAACGGGCAGTGAAAAGGCCGGGAGACTAGAGCTGTGGCTCGTTGCTGATGCCATGGGGGACGTGCCCGGTGGCCACGACTTCGCGGCTTTTTTCGCAATGCCCGGCTTGGTCATCGAAAAACACGTCGGCACCGAAGGTTTCCAGAATGGCGGTTTTTTCCAGGCCACCGAGGAAGTAGGACTCGTCCAAACGAATATTCCACTCGCGCAAGGTGCGGATCACGCGCTCATGCGCCGGCGCCGAACGGGCGGTAACCAGCGCGGTGCGAATCGGGCAGTCTTCTTGAGGAAACTCCTGTTGCAGGCTATGCAGCGCCGCCAAAAATGGCTTGAACGGCCCGCCGCCCAGCAGCTCACGGGCCGTTTCACGCTCATGGGCCTGAAATGCCAGCAGGCCGCCCGCCTGGTAAACGCGCTCGGATTCATCGGAAAACAGCACCGCATCGCCGTCGAAGGCAATGCGCAGCTCATTGCTCGTCGCCCGGCGCGCGCCGCCGGAAAGAATGGTCGCCGCACCAAAACCGGCGCGCAAGGCGCTACGTACGTCTTCGGCATGGGTGGAGAGAAACAGATGGCAACCAAAGGCGGCCAGGTAGGGATCCGGGCTGCGACCGCCAACAAAGGCCGCGCGGGATATACCCAAGCCGTAATGCTGGATCGAGTTGAACGCGCGCAAGCCGGTGTCGGCACTATTGCGCGAGACCAAAATCACCTCGACACGCTGCTGGTCGAGGCGGGTGTTTAAGGCCAAGAGCTTTTCGACCAGGGGAAAAGCATCGCCAGGGGCGAGAATTTCTTCCTCGTGTTCGATCTGGTATTGGCGGTAGGCCTCCACGCCTTCGCTTTCATAAATGCGGTGGCTTTCGCGCAGGTCGAACAACGCACGCGAAGAAATTGCCAGAACCAGTTTGTCCGCCAGCACCTTGCTCATAAGCACCTCAACTCAAGTTGCGACTGTCGATAAACGCCAACTGTTGCTGCAACGCACGAATACGCGGCAAGTCGACACCCGCGCGCTCGGCGGCGGCCAGCGGTTCGGCGTAGATGTAGTGCAGCTCCAGCGGGCGTTTTTCGACAAAGTCGTGGTACATGCTGGGCAGGTAGTCCGGCATGCGGTCGGTGGAGGCCAGTAGTTTGTCGGCGAATACTTCGGCAATGGCATAACCGCAGGCAGCGGCGCCCTGGATCACTTCCTTCATGATCGCCAGAATCAACGCGCGGGTTTCAGCGTGAGCCATCAGCGCCGTGGTGCCGGCGTTGAGCACCACCGACAAGCCGTTGTAGGGCACATTCCAAATCAGCTTCTGCCAGCGCGCCTGGGCCAGGTTGGCCATGGCAGTGGAGTCCAGACCGGCCTGTTTAAACAGCGCCGCACCTTCTTCGGCAATCGCCAGTTGTGCGCTGGAATCAAGCGCCGGGCCACTGTGATAGCCGAGGTTTACCCCGCCGAGCGCTTGATGCTCGATCACGCCGGGAGCGGAACGATGAACGCAGATATAGCAAAGGCCGCCCAACAGATGCAGCGAATCCGGCAGCAGCGGCCGTAAGCCCTCCTCCACGGCCAGACCGTTCTGCAATAACACTACTTTGGCGTTTGCCGCAGCGGCTTTGGCAATCAGTGGCGCCAGCTCAGCGTTGCTGGTGCTCTTAGCGCCGACCAACAACCAGTCGCAGGGCGGCATGTCGGCGGCATTGCAATATGCCTGAACGTTTTCCAACTGCAGTGCACCATGCACGGCGCTGTTGAGTTGCAGGCCACGTTCGCGCACGGCGGCATATTCGCTGCGCAAGAGAAAATGCACGTCGAAACCGGCACGCGCCAGCATTAGCCCGTAGAAACCGCCAATGGCCCCGGTACCGATAATGCCAATGCGCGGGCTGTGGGTATCAGACATCAAGGAAGCTCCTCAGGTGGACGGGCCAATGCCGCGCCAATAGCGGCGCTCAGCTCGACCGAACTCAAGCGCGTGTTAACCGCGCCGAAAAATTGACCATCGCGCACGACAAACAGCGCGGGTAAGTGAAAAACTTCATAACGCTCGACCAAACCGCCACTGTTGGCGGCATCAATCCAGCACAGCCGAGCCACCGGCAGGGCCATATCCGGCAGCGTTTGCCGGGCCCAACGGCAACTGGCACAACCTATGCTCGTAAATATCAACAGCGAAGTGCCTGGCCAGTCGAGCAGCAAGCGATCTGCATCGAAATCCGTCAGCTCGGATTGGCAGGCTATGCTGCTAGCAGTGATGCCCATAAGCCATCATCCGATGTAGTGGAGTTTTGCCGTAATGCGCCAGTTTTTGCGTCATCCGAGTGATATGCCAGTTGAGCTAGTTCAGCGCAAGCACGCCTTCCTGCCACGCCAGCGGTTGCACAATATCAGCCTCGGCGGCGTGGCCTGCAATTCCCCTAAAGGTTTTCGTCGCGGTACCGCCGTGGAGTTACGTATTCCACTGCTGGGTGACCAGGCGCGTTACAGCGGTGTGGTGGCCTGGTGTAAAAAGCTGCCGTCGGACTACTTGGTGGGCATTGCCTTTATTGATGAAGAAACCCTGTTTCGTGCGCGAATGGTCGAACAGGTTTGTCAGATTGAGCACTACCGCCATCTGCGCGAAAAGGAACTGGGGCTACCCCTTCCGGTTGAGGCCATCGCCCAGGAATGGATTGCCGAGCATGCGGCCTCGTTCTCCAATCTCAGCGGGCTGCATTAACACCTGCCAAAGTCCGTCGCATTCGGCCCCATAAAGCACGCCAGCCCCATTGTCGAGGCGGGCCGTACGCGCTAAGGTTCCGCTCTGCGCTCTGTCGACAGATGGCTGGCGGCCAACTTCCGTGACCTGACTGACGACTGACTGACGAGTAGCACGATGGCTGATTTACCGATCGACGACCTTAACGTTGCCTCCAACGACACCCTGATTACCCCCGACCAGCTCAAGCGTGAAATTCCGCTGACTGAAGCCGCGCTGCACACCGTGGTGCAGGGCCGTCAGGTAATCCGCAATATTCTCGACGGCAAGGACCACCGCCTGTTTGTAGTGGTGGGCCCTTGCTCGATCCACGACATCAAAGCCGCCCACGAATATGCCGAGCGCCTGAAAGTGCTGGCTGCCGAGGTGTCGGACACGCTCTATCTGGTTATGCGCGTGTACTTCGAGAAACCGCGCACCACCGTCGGTTGGAAAGGCCTGATCAACGATCCGTACCTCGACGACTCGTTCAAAATCCAGGACGGCCTGCATATCGGCCGCCAGTTGCTGCTCGACCTGGCGGAAATGGGCCTGCCCACTGCCACCGAAGCCCTCGACCCGATTTCGCCGCAGTACCTGCAAGACCTGATCAGTTGGTCGGCCATCGGCGCGCGTACCACTGAATCGCAAACCCACCGGGAAATGGCCTCTGGTCTGTCCTCGGCAGTTGGCTTCAAAAACGGTACGGATGGCGGCCTGACCGTTGCTATCAACGCCCTGCAATCGGTTTCCAGCCCGCACCGTTTCCTCGGTATCAACCAGGAAGGTGGTGTGTCCATCGTTACCACCAAAGGCAACGCTTACGGTCACGTGGTGCTGCGCGGTGGTAACGGCAAACCGAACTATGACTCGGTGAGCGTGGCGGTGTGCGAGCAAGAGCTGACCAAGGCCGGCATCAAACTGAACATCATGGTCGACTGCAGCCACGCCAACTCCAACAAAGACCCGGCCTTGCAACCGCTGGTGATGGAGAACGTGGCCAACCAGATTCTGGAAGGCAACCAATCCATTGTCGGCCTGATGGTGGAAAGCCATTTGGGTTGGGGCAGCCAGTCGATCCCTAAAGACCTCAACGCCCTCAAGTACGGCGTGTCGATCACCGATGCCTGTATCGACTGGGACACCACTGAGAAAACACTGCTGGGTATGCACAGCAAGCTCAAGGCGGTTCTGCCCAAGCGTCAACGCGGCTGATCGACAAACCACGCCAATAAAAACGCCGGGCTTAGCCCGGCGTTTTTATTTGTTTGTCGACAAACTGCAATGCGGAAATCAACGCCGATCGCGGCGCTCCATGTAGCGCTCAACATACGAGCAGGACGGAATCACCGTGTAGCCCATACGCTCGGCATACTCCAGCGCGTGTTCCGTCAATGCCGCAGCAATGCCACGGCCACGCAGTGAATTGGGCACAAATGTGCGGTAGATATCGAGGGTCTGCTTACCCAGGTCCATATAGGCAAGGTAAGCACGGTCACCGTCCACAGTGGTCTCGAATTGATGACCTGCCTGGTCATGGTTGATAGACAGCGCCTCGCTCATCACAACTCCTCAACGGGCCTTAGAACATGACCCTTACCTTATCGATCTTATCCAAGCGCAGAAACATCTCCGCCGCTCCGGTGCCAAATTGGACACTCAGGTAGGCTTTGCCGTTCTCCACTTTACGCAGCACACCCTGGTAATAAGTACGGTCATGGGTGATGAACTGCAAACGCTTGCCAGCGTATTGGGGCAGGCTGGCGACATCTACAAACTCATATTGCTGCGTTGGGGCATTTGACTCAACTTTTTCTGCGACGACCCGGTCATTGGCCAACGTCTGCTTGAGCGAGTTGGGATCAAACCAGGCGAAACCCAGCGGCGAGACCAACTCCCGATTGATCAACAAGCTGGGGTGCAGCATGTTCAGCACGTCTTTGGGCTCGAAAAACTGCAAACCGTCCCAGCTCATGCCCTCATTCGGGTTGAGCTCAAGCGTCAGCGATTGCGGGTCTTTCAAGTAGCGGCCGTAGGCCTCCAGTACCGGAGCGTCCAACGCAATGCGCTGACTGCGTAGCGCCTTGTCGAGTTGCTCCACCGCCGTCTGCAGGTATTGCTCGGTGGTTTGCCCGAGTTTGCCCGCGCAATACTCTTGCACTTTGCGCTGGTACTGGTTGTCGTTGATCTCAACCGACACCCGCGACAACTCAGGCGGGTGCACACGCATATCGCCAGGGTTATCCGACATATTGGCCAAGGCCAAGGCGACTTTCAGTTCACCCATATCATGGGTGTCGGAGGTCATATTGAAGTGCAGGGTTTTAGTTGCCGGCGAGAACAGATAGGAAATCTCGGCATCGCTTTCAAAGGTGCGGTAACCCATATCCAGCAGTTCTGTGGTGCCAATAAAACGCACCTTGCCGCAGTTCACTTCGCTCATGACGGTAAACAGGCTGCGCTCTGCAGGCGCGTCGTAGAGCTGCTGCATAAAAGGACCGTGAACATCCAGCGCCAAGCCTTTGAGGTTCAACGCCAGTTGTTTGGGGAATTTGCCCTGGTTCAAGCTTTCCTTGAAACGCAGCAACTCACCCAAGCCGTTGAACTTCAATTGGGCATGCTCGACCCGCACGCTGTCACGCAATGCCGGCACGCGCACGGTGAGTTTTTCCAGGCCAACGCGACCATCGAAAGACGAGGTAATACCGCCGTAGCTGATATCCATGAATGGCGATAATTGGGCGATCGCATCATTCATGATCGAACGCACCGACAACCACAGCGACAGCTTGATTAACACAGCAATCGCAACTGCCGCGAGCAAACCCCATTTAAAAATCTTGGCCACGATGCTGTCCTTGCTATTCAACGACCCGCACTATGCCAGGGGTCTTGTGCGCCGCAGCTTAACAGCCCGGCAAAGTGCCAGCTACTCCCCATAATTGCAGGGGCGCACAGGGATTTAAGCGAGTGTGAAGAGCAACTCGAAATCAGCGCTTTTTGATTAAAAGTTGCTCGCTAAAGAATGAAACAAGCAGCTGGCCGAATGTCGTAATTGCGCAGGCCGTAGGCGCAATTGGATATTTTTCATCCAAGACTATTAGCACTTGCTTAGATAACGCTCAAATTCGCCAAAAAAAACTGCGGTGCTGGCGCCGCGTCCGTTTACTTACTACAAGTAATGAGTAGTATGTAGACCGGCAAATACCTCGAGCTCGGGGGAGTTGCTTTATGGAAAAAATGCACCTTAAGGGGAAC
>LNAP01002158.1_pt1 | contig 26778 bp, 33 predicted proteins | sample 602601 | NCBI WGS metagenome assembly LNAP01 (sample SAMN02440304, study PRJNA202911) | soil metagenome | biome: Subtropical and temperate rainforests or woodlands; isolation source: soil samples (1 kg each in a 20% v/v slurry with milli Q water) were... ... | reverse complement strand
GGAATTGCTGGCCTGGCAGACAGAACATCACGGGGCGGATTTGCACCCGTTGGCGCAGGCGGCGGTCAGTGGCGCGGGGTGGGAGGCTTAGGTTCACACAAGCTCAAGATCGACCGAAAAACCTGTAGGAGTGAGCCTGCTCGCGATGGCGTCAGATCAGTCAGCAACAATGCTGAATGTACTGACGCCATCGCGAGCAGGCTCGCTCCTACAGGGGTTTTGTGAACTGACTGACATCCGGGATGAACCACGGGTTTTTCGGCGCCTTCGATCACTCAGCTCACAGCAAATGATTGGAAATCAAAGTCGATTACTCGAGCGTGGCGCGCTTCACCCAAGTACAGCGTCGAACGCCCTGGATATTCAGTGAGTGACGAAATGTGGGTTAAGCCGTTTTTCCTGCGTGGGCCGTCGTGGTCACCAGAATCCGCGCCCGCTTCGGACGTAATGGCCATAGGACATTATTTCAATTGCGCCCTCCGTACTGCCTCTGCTAGATTTCTCGACAGGCACGAATCTCAAAATAGTCGCCACTGATCCACGCACTTCGTTAAAAAACCACATAAAGGACTAACAATGGCTCGCAACAAAGCAAGGGACGACAAATTTTTCAATTGCGTACAAGAGTTTGAGGACGACTACGTTTCCAGCCACTACGGCACGAACAAGGGAACAGTAAAATCCTTCCTCAAAGACTCATGCAAAACAGGTGTTATCAATTACAGCACCCATGAGTCAGTCTACAAACTGATTGAGGAAAAACTGGGATACCCGGTTCCATCCTCACCAAAATAAACTTGTAGACATTTTAAAAATCGCACCTATAAAAAACCAAACTGCCAGTTTCAGTTCAATCACGTCAAGGATGAAAACAATGAAAAAGTATCTTCTGCTCGCCGGTGTACTTCTCGCAAGCCAAGCGCATAGCGCGCCAAGCTATGTTGTTGACCTTAAACTCATCACACCGAAGCGAACAACTTCAGACCGGATTGACTCTAACGCTCCGTACTATTCAAAAGAAGGTCAGACGCGTAATTACGTAGAACTTGTTTGCGAAGGGAATAAAAAAATCCTGCGTTCCACACCTGTATTTGATGGAACTACCATAGATGGACTATCAAAAGAAAACGAGCTTTCCATTATCATTGAAAGTTCGACCGTGATCGACAAAAGCGAAGAAATCGGCAAAATTAGCAAGTCCCAATGCATCACTATTCGCCCCGACATAAAAACAAATAAGCTCACCGCAAAAATCCCTTTGACGGCTACTGCAGAGTCTAAAAAGATCGATTTAGGCGACGGCTACAGCATCCAGTATGAAGTGCATCAAAAACACTAACCCGGGTTGAATAAGCCCCGAGCTTTCGGGGCTTTCGGGGCTTTCAATGCTCAGTGCTTGGCGGGCGAACAACGCGGCAGCCACTGCATCCCCCTCCAACACAGTGGATCGTTTCCGGGGCAGGTCACCAAGGGATGGAATAAATAATGCTGTTCGACTGGCTGGTTATTTACGCTGCGTGGGCGGGAATGTGGGTTTGGGTGGTGCGCGCTCGCGGCACCATGAATGTGTGGCTTGCCAATCTCGCGGGCTTCGTAGGTGGCTGTATCGTCGCAATGATCGTGGAGTACCTGACTCGCGTCGCCAACGGGGATGCCCCACCGAACGCTCCCTATATGTTGTTCTCGATCATGGCCGCGCTTGGCACGTTAGTCGGAACATGGATGTGGCTCATCGCAAGGCTTCAACAGCCGGAAAACCTGTTCCTGCGCCATCTGTTCGCTGGGGCAGTCAGTCTCGTCACCGGCTCGATTGCGCTCAATTTGGCGTGGACGCATTTGGTTTCCGGATGATGAAGGCGCTGAAAAAGAAAACGGTATGTACAGCGATCATGCGAGCCAGTGCTGATCGACATTTGATGTTGGCTGATCTGCGCTATCGCGAGCAGGCTCGCTCCTACAGGGGGGGTGTGTAACTGACTGACATGCGGGATGAGCCCCGAGTTTTTCGGGGCCTTCGATCACTCAGCTCAGAGCAAATGCTTGGAAATCAGTTTCGAAATTTCCACCATCGATGTCTTCCCGGTGAACTCGAACTTCACCTTCCCCAGCGACGAAAAATAAATCTCCAACTCCGAATCCAGGTCAAACGTCCCCGACGTTTCCACCGAATACGCCACGATGTTTTTGTACGGCAACGAGGTGAAGTCTTTCTTGCTGCCGGTAAGGCCCTGGACGTTGACCGCGATGATCCGCTTGTTGGTAAACACCACGCCATCGCGCATGGATTTGTAGGAGTCGATCACCGTTCCCCGTCCAGTAGCAGCGCGGTGACGCGTTCGGCGTATTCGTCGTTTTGCTTGAGTTTGAAGAAGCCTTTGTTGTTGAAATCAATCATCTGTCATTCCCTGTTTTTCAAATGGACACCTGGGCCGGATGCACGGGCAACACCACCAACGCTTCCAACCCGCCCTTCGACCGATTTCGCAGTTTCAATTCCCCGCCATGCTCCAACACTATCGCCCGCGCCGCCGATAATCCCAAGCCCACACCGCCGGTGCTTTTGTTGCGTGATCCTTCCATGCGAAAGAACGGCACAAACACTTGTTCAAGGCTGGCCTGCGGAATACCCGGCCCGCGATCCAGTACTTTGATCCGCACTTCCCCAGCATCAGCAATCAACTCAATCGCCGGCTCACTGCCGTACTTGATCGCGTTATCCAGCAGATTGGTCATCACCCGCTTAAGCCCCAGCGGCCGCCCGAAATACACCCACCGCGTCGGCCCGACGTAGGCGATCTCAACCCCCTGATCCCGGTAATCATCCAGCAACGTTTGCAGCAACTCGGCCAGATCAAACTGGGTCGCCGGTTCAAGCCGCGCATCATCCCGGAAGAATTCCAGCGCCGAGTTGATCATCGCCTGCATTTCATCCACATCACGAAACAGCCGCTGCTGTTGCTCGCTGTCTTCGATGAATTCCCCGCGCAAACGCATCCGCGTCAGGGGCGCGCGCAGGTCGTGGGAGATGGCGGCGAGCATTTGGGTGCGGTCGCGAATGAAGTGTTGCAGTTGGGCCTGCATGGCGTTGAACGCGAGGATCGCCTGGCGGATTTCCTGAGGGCCTAGCGGTTCGATCGGCGGGGCGCGGAAATCCACGCCGAAACGTCGGGCGCCTTCGGCGAAGTGTTGCAAAGGTGTGGCGAGGCGGCGGGTGGCGATCAGCGCGACCAGGGCGGTGGAGATCAGCACCAGCAGGATGACGATCAGGTAGCGCGGCGCTTCGTCCAGGCCCCAGCTGCGCGAAGGGGCGGAGAACATGACCCAGGTCGCGTCCGGCAGCTGGATCAGCAGCGCATAACGGGCGTCCGCCGAGGGCTCCGTCCAGTCGGCCGGCTCGTAGGTCTGGATTCGTGCGGAAAACTTAAGCAACGGATGCAGGATGGTCGAGCCGATTTCGGAATCCAGGTCCTCCACCGTCGGCAGATTGAGCTCACGTCGATCAAGGTGCCAACTGACGATGAAGCCCTCATCGCTGACGGCGTGCGCCAGTTGGCTGCGCAGCGGCGCCGGGGCGGCCTGGATGATGCGGGTGATGGCGGCCATTTTGTCCGGCAACCCGGTTTCGGTCAGCGGTGGGCGCGCCCACACACCCGCCAGTTGGATAAACAGCCCGTTGAGCGCCAATGAAATCAGCATCGCCAGAATGATGGTCAAGGCGATCCAGCGCGCCACCGTGTCCCGGCGAATCCGCTTCAACCAGCTCATCGCCGGGTCACGCTGGGGGTGAACAGATAACCGCCATTGCGCACCGTGCGAATCATCGCCGGGCGTTTGGTGTCGGATTCGAGTTTGCGTCGCAGGCGGCTGACTTGCACATCGATGCTGCGATCAAACGCGTCATGGCAATGCCCCCGCGCCAGGTCCAGCAACTGCTCGCGGGTGAGGATGCGTTGGGGGTGTTCGACGAAGACCAGCAGCAAGTCGAACTCACCGGCCGACAGCGGGATCATCACGTTGTCCGGCGAGCGCAGTTCACGGCGGGTGACGTCGAGGTGCCAGTCGGCGAAGTCGATCAGCGGCCGTGGGCGCTCCGTCACGACCGGCCGGCGTTCGTCCACGCGCCGCAGCACGGCGCGCACCCGGGCCAGCAGCTCGCGGGCGTCGAAAGGTTTGGTCAGGTAATCATCGGCGCCGAGTTCGAGGCCGACGACCCGGTCGCTGAGTTCGCCCATGGCGGTCAGCATGATCACCGGCATCGCGTAGCGAATCCGCAATTGCTGACACAGGATCAATCCGCTGTCCCCCGGCAACATCACGTCAAGAATGATCAGGTCCGGCGGCTGGCGCTCGATGGCCGCCCACAGCGACGCGCCGTCGGTGGCGACCTCGACGCTGTAGCCGTGCTGCACGAAGAATTTTTTCAGCAGATCGAGGACTTCAAGGTCGTCGTCCACAATTAAAAGGCTGTTCACCGAAGGTCACTTAAGGGGCGAATGGAGCCGCCATCTAAAACCATTCCCGCCAGCGCGTCATATATTTCAATCCTGCAATAAAGCGTCAGCACCGCAATAAACCAGACATCTTTGTGCAAGGCCTGGGGCTCAGCATCTCGGCGAATTCCTCCCGAGACTTGCGTCCATGTTGCCTTTCAAATGTGCTCCCTGGCTGGTCCGCAACACGTCGATGGCCGTGCTGGCCGCCGGGCTGGCGGGTTGCAGCAGCCAACCGCCGGCGTCCGCCACCGTGACGTGTGCCGAAATCAGCTATTCGGTGTACGACCCGGCGGAACCGTTCAACCGCGGTGTCTTTGCCTTCAATCGGGTGGCCGATGACTATGCCCTGGCGCCGGTCGCCCGTGGCTATCGGTACTTGCCGGACTTTTTCCAGACCGGTGTGCACAACTTTGTCGCGAACTTTGGCGAGCCCAAGGTCTTTATCAACGACCTGCTGCAAGGCAACCCGATGCGCTCGGTCAATACGTTGGGACGTTTCGCGCTCAATACCACCGTGGGCGTGGTGGGCTTGATCGATGTGTCCGGCATGGCCGGCATCCCGCGTCACAAAGCAGATTTCGGCCAGACCTTCGGCGTGTGGGGCATCGGCAACGGTCCGATCGTCGAGCTGCCCTTGTTCGGCACCTCGAACAGCCGCGATGCAGCCGGGCGAGTGCTGAGTTTTGTGGTCGATCCGTTCGGCAGCAACAGCGATACCGTGGACACGCTGTCCACGATCAACACGGTCGGCGGCATCGTCGATGGTCGAGCCGAAGCATTACCGCTGACCGACAGCCTGCAAAAATTGCCGGATTACTACAGCGCCTTGCGCAACGTGGTCGCCGAGCATCGAGCCGCTTATGTGGAGGATGGCAAACAAGGCTCAGCGCAAACAACCCAACCTCAATGCGAAGGAGTACCGACCGATGGTTTCTGAAAGCAATCATTTGACGCTGCAACAGCGAGTGACCCGGCACGACGCGGTTAATGTGCACTGCCGGGAAATCACCCTGCGCCTGTCACCGGACTGCCGCCAACTGGTGCTCAGCCGCTACACCGAACACTACGGCCCGGCGGTGGTGCGCTGGATCGAGCGCAGTCATACGGTGTCGCTGAGCGAGCTGTTTCGCTGGCTGGTGGCCAATGGGGAAACCAGTGTCACGAGGGGGGACAGCCTTTCGCTGCCTTGATGAATCGCCCGTCTCACTTCAACACCACGCCACTGATTTGCTATCGTGCACGCCATCGCCCCACCTCAAAGAACAATGGACGCCATTGTTACCAAGGAAGAATGAATGGTTCTCGTCGCAATATTGGTGTTCTTGGCTGCGTCAGCGGGGATCTGGTTCTGGATAGTGAGGAACCGTGGCAGCTTGTATCTGTGGTTCGCCAACCTGGCAGGTGCTCTGGCCAGTTTGATTGTCGCGACGATCGTGCTGATGTTCATGAGCCCCGATGAGACAAAAACACGACCTGCTTACTTTCTCTATACGATCATGGCGACCTTTGGCGTCTTCTTCGGAACATGGCTCTTCACAGTCGCCAGGTTCAAGCAGGATGAGTATCCGGTCGGGCGCCATTTGATAGCCGGAGCTTGCAGCCTGGTGACGGCATTCCTGACGTTTGTGATATGCGCAGTGATCATTGATGGCAAATGAGCACTGCCCGGCTCGGCTTTACAATTTCAGCAGCAAGCCAGTAGCCATCAGATAATCCCGGGCGCTGGCTGCGCTATCATCGCGCGCTCTGTGCACCAAGAGTCTTGAACCTGCATGTCCATGTCTTCGCCATTCCCCGACAGCCATCGCTCTCTGCCACCGGTCCTCGCCGGCCCGCTGTTGCGGCGTCTGGAGCCCACGCGCCTGGTGCTCTGGCTGGTAGGAACCCGGGCATTGTCGCTGACCTTGCGCCTGCAAGGTGTCGGTGACATTCGCCTCGATGCCGGGCAATGCACGGTCATTCCGGTGGGCAAGCATGCCTTCGTCCACCTGATCGATGTACCACTGGCGACCGCCCTGCCCTGCGACACCCTGATCGACTATGACCTGCTGATAGATGACGCGGCGACCGGTATTGCCGACTGGGCGCCTCATCTGCTGTACGGCGAAGCCCGTTGCCCGAATTTTGTTTTGCGTTCGCGCATCGATCAGTTGATGCACGGTTCCTGCCGTAAACCTCACCACCCGGCAGCCGACGGTTTGCTGTGCGTCGATCGTTTTCTGGCGACAGAACATGCCGCGACGGAGCGCCCGGCCCTGCTGATGATGAGCGGCGATCAGGTGTACGCCGACGATGTCGCCGGTCCGATGTTGCGGGCGATCCATGCGCTGATCACTCAACTGGGGCTGTTCGAAGAACACCTCGAAGGTGCGGTGGTCAGCGACAGCGCCAAACTCTACGAACACCCTGCCAGTTATTACCATCGTGCGGATTTGTTGCCGGCGCTTGAGAGCAACAAAACCTTGCGCGAGCGATTTTTCGGCGGAGCGCGCAAGCCGATTTTCACCAGCAGCAGCGCCGACAATCACCTGGTGACATTCGCTGAAGTCATGGCCATGTACCTGCTGGTCTGGTCGCCGACTCCCTGGACGCTGATCGCGCCACAACCGCCAGCGCTGACGCCCGAAAGACGCAAGCGTTATGCCCTTGAACAGACGCGTATCGATGACTTCAAGGGGGGCCTGGGGGATGTCGCGCGGGCCATGGCGCATCTGCCGTGCCTGATGATTTTCGACGACCATGACATTACCGATGACTGGAATCTGTCCGCGCAATGGGAGGAAACGGCCTACGGCCATCCGTTCTCCAAGCGCATCATCGGCAACGCGCTGCTCGCCTACATGCTGTGCCAGGGCTGGGGCAACAACCCGGATGCGTTCGGCGACGTGCTGGAAAAAGCCCGATTATTGAGTGCCACGGGGCACGACGATTATCTCGACAGCGACGTCCAGGACGCTCTGATCGATGAGCTGCTCGGCTTTCAACACTGGCATTACGTGCTGCCGACCACTCCGGCGCTGGTTGTCATCGACACCCGCACCCGACGCTGGCGCAGCGAGATGAATCTCAAGCAACCCTCGGGTCTGCTGGACTGGGAAGCGCTCAGCGAACTGCAACAGGAACTGCTCGATCACCCGTCGGCGATCATTGTTTCGCCAGCGCCGATCTTCGGCGTCAAACTGATCGAAACCGTGCAACGCGTCTTCAGCTGGTGCGGTTATCCGCTGCTGGTCGACGCGGAAAACTGGATGGCCCATCGCGGCGCGGCCCAGGTGATCCTGAACATTTTCCGACACTCGCGCACACCGGGTAACTACGTGGTGCTGTCGGGCGATGTGCATTATTCCTTCGTCTACGAAGTCCTGATCCGACACCGCCAGGCCGGTCCGAGGATCTGGCAGATCACCAGCAGCGGCATCAAAAACGAATTCCCGCCCACGCTGCTCGAATGGTTCGACCGCCTCAACCGCTGGCTCTACTCGCCGCGCTCGCCGCTCAATTGGCTGACCAAACGCCGTCGCATGCGCATCATCCCGCACATCCCTGAACATGCCGAAGCGGGTGAACGGCTGTGGAATTCGGCAGGGATCGGCCAAGTGTTCTTCAATGAAAAGGGACAGCCGCAGGAAATCTTTCAGCACAATTCAAACGGTGCACCGAAGACGCGGATGATTGCGCCCGACACAGACGACTGAACGTGTAAGCCACCATGAACCTCACCCGAACCCTGATCATCGGCAACTCTGGCGCGGGCAAAAGCTGGCTGGCTAAACGACTGGCCGAACACCTGCATGCGCCGTGGACTGATCTTGACCGCGTCCACTGGCTGTCGGATGAAAGCAGCATCGCCCGCTCTCGCTCCGAAGCATTGGGCATGGCGCGCGTGCTGGCCGATGAAGAGCGCTGGGTGATTGAGGGTGTTTACGGCTGGATCGTCAGCGAACTGATCAACCGTGCAACAGCGCTGGTCTGGCTGTGTGTTGACGACGAAAGCTGCGTCGCCAATATTCGTCAGCGAGAAAACCGGCAGGACAACGACGAATTGCTGATCGCGTTGCTGGAATGGGCCGGCAGTTATCGTGTTCGCAAAGACTCCAGCGGGTTTTCCGCACACCGGCAGCTGTTCGAAGGGTTCAGCGGTTCAAAAATCAGACTCAGGGATCGAGGTGAAATCGCGGCCTTCGTGAACACTCTTCCCGACTCATCTCACAGCGTTTGAAAAAGGATTGGTATGTTTGCACGGAGCAAGTTAGTCCCCGAACTGATGGTCACCGACATCAAGAAAAGCCTGCATTTCTGGACCTCGCTAATCGGTTTCAAGATTGCCTACGAGCGCCCTGAAGCGGGTTTCGCCTACCTCGATAACAACGGCGTGCAAATCATGCTGGAGCAATACGCTCCAGACGAAGGCCAGTGGATGACCGGAGCATTAGAAGCGCCGTTTGGCCGGGGCATCAACTTTCAGATCACTGTTGATCTCGTCGAGCCGATACTCCAACGATTGGCCGAAGTTGAATGGCCGCTGTTTCGTCCCTGCGCCGATGTCTGGTATCGCGCTGATGCGGTGGAGGTCGGGCAACGTGAATTTCTGGTTCAGGACCCGGATGGGTATCTGGTTCGGTTGGTGGAGAGTTTGGGGGAGCGGGTGTGTTTGTCCGTAGATCGGATCGCGGGCAAATCGGATTAGGATTACATCGGTCTCGGAAACGTCTTGAAGAAGCTTCGGCGATACTCAGTGCAAGCGTAGACACATCGTCTGCGTAACGACCACTCGGAGGTATCGCCTTGTCAACCTGTACTCATTTCTGTACGTTCTTTGCATCGAGCGAGGACTACAACATGCAAACTATCAACTACACCACCGCACGGGCCCATCTGGCCGAAACCATGGATAGGGTCAATGAAGACCGTGCGCCGTTGCTGGTTACTCGCCAGAAAGGCGAACCCGTAGTGATGATGTCTCTGGCGGAGTACAACGCTCTCGAAGAGACCGCCTATCTGCTGCGCTCCCCCGCCAATGCTGAGCGCCTGATCAAATCGATCAGCAACTTGCGTGCAGGGAAGACCCAATCCAGGCAACTCATCGAAGAATGAATATTGAGTTCACTCCCGAAGGTTGGGACGACTATTTATGGTTCCAACAAAATGACAAGGCCGGACTCAAACGAATCAACCTGCTCATCACAGCTATCCAGCGTGAACCATTCGACGGGCTCGGAAAGCCTGAGCCGCTCAAACACAATTTGAGCGGCTTTTGGTCACGTCGAATTACTGCTGAGCATCGTTTGGTCTACGAGGTCGATGAAGGTGAGATTCGCGTCGTGATGTGTCGATATCACTACTGAACACGATCTCAGGATGTTCTCATCGCCCGACAAACCCCTCTGACAATCATCTCCACTTCCCGCTCATCAATCGTCAGCGGTGGCAGCAGGCGGATGGTCTTGCCCCGTGTCACGTTGATCAGCAAGCCGTGGTCGCGTGCGGCGATCAGGGTCAGGTCGCGGATCGGTTGCTTGAGCTCGATGCCGATCATCAAGCCTTGGCCACGAATCGCCAGGACGTTCGGGTCGTCGGCCAGTTCGGCGCGCAGTCTGGCCAGCAGGCGTTCCCCCTGAAGCCTGGCGTTTTCCAGCAGACCTTGTTCTTCGATGATGTCCAACACCGTGCAGCCGACCCGACACGCCAGCGGATTACCGCCGAAGGTGCTGCCATGGCTGCCGGGGGTGAACAGCTCGGCCGCTTTGCCCCGGGCCAGGCAGGCGCCAATGGGGATACCGTTGCCGAGGCCCTTGGCCAGGGTCATGACGTCCGGGACGATGCCGTCGTGTTGGAAGGCGAACCACTGGCCGGTACGACCGATGCCGGTCTGGATTTCGTCGAGCATCATCAGCCAGCCGCGCCGGTTGCACAGTTCGCGCACGGCTTTCAGGTAGCCGGGGGGCGCCAGCTGGACGCCGCTTTCACCTTGAATCGGTTCCATCAGAATCGCCACGATGCGCGGGCCATGGGCTTGCCGCACTTTGTCCAGCGCGTTGAGGTCGCCGAAGGGCACTTTGACGAAGTCGCCGGGCAACTCGTTGAACCCCAGGCGCACGGCCGGGCCGTCGCTGGCGGATAAGGTGCCCAGCGTCCGGCCATGGAAGGCGTTTTCCATCACCACCACCAGCGGCTGCTCGACACCTTTATGCCAGCCATAAAGCCGTGCGAGTTTCAGCGCGGTTTCATTGGCTTCGGCCCCGGAGTTGTTGAAGAACGCCCGCTCCATGCCCGACAACTGCGTCAGTTTCTGCGCCAACCGCTGCTGCCAGTCGATGCTGTAGAGGTTGGAGGTATGCAACAGCAGCCCGGCCTGCTCGCTGATCGCCGACACGATTTTGGGATGAGAGTGGCCGACATTGGTCACCGCCACACCCGCCACCGCATCCAGATACTCACGTCCCGCCTGATCCCAAAGTCGAGTGCCCAGGCCTTTGCTGAAACTCAGGGCCAGGGGTTGGTAAGTGGTCATCAGGCAAGCGGCGGTCATGACATCAAGCTCCATCAATTGTCGGTGTTTTTGCAGTATGGTTAGCCACCTGAGCTGGATAAACGCTGCAACACTTCAATCATCTTAAAGCTGAGCTTGATAATGGATTTATTCCAGGCAATGACGGTTTACGTCAAAGTGGTCGAAGCCGGGAGCATGACGGCCGCCGCACAGCAGTGCGAAATGTCCACCACCATGGTCGGCAATCACCTCCGCGCGCTGGAGCAACGTCTGGGTGTGCGTTTGTTGAACCGGACGACGCGGCGCCAGCGTTTGACGGAGTTCGGCTCCGCCTATTACCAGCGCTGTCTGGAGGTGTTGGGATTGGTGGAGGATTCCGAGCGGCTGGCCGAACAAAGTCAGGACACCCCGAGCGGGACATTGCGCATCACCGCCCCGCTGACCTTCGGCACTGAAAAGCTTGCGCCGGCACTCAGCGAGTTCACCCTGCGTTACCCGCAAGTCAAACTGGACGTGGTGCTCACCAACGGGCGGCCCGACCTTCTCGAAAACGGCCTCGACGTGGCGTTTCGCCTGGGCGCAATCGAACCGTCCAACCTGATCGCCCGCCCGCTCATCGACTACACGCTGACCATGTGCGCCTCGAAGTCTTATCTGGCACGCCGGGGCACACCGGAAAAACCCGAAGACTTGCAACAGCACGACTGCTTGTCCTTTGCCTACCCGGTCGGCGATGACTGGCAATCCGTGGAAAAGCAATGGCGGCTGAGCGGGCCGGAAGGCGAAGTCATGGTGGCCGTCAGAGGACCGATGCTGATCAACAGCTCGGCCGGGCTGCACCAGGCTGCTCGAACCGGGATGGGCATCGTGATGTTGCCCGATGCGCTGGTCGAGCAGGATCTGCTGAGCGGAAACCTGGTAGCGCTGATGCAAGACTATCGACTGCCCAGCCGGCCGATGCACCTGGTGTACGCCCAGGATCGCTACCGCTTGCCGAAATTGCGTCGCTTCGTCGACTTCGCCATGCAGATGTGGGCCAAGCACTAGCCGGGGCAATACACCATGCACTAATCTCCCGGCTGACGGGTCACTTTGATATCAGTGCAAGGAGAGCGGTGATGGGTGAGGCATCAAATATCGAGCCGTTGAAATTCAATGTGTCGGATTTGAACGAGGACATGCTGCACACCATTCTGGAACTGGTCAGTGACGGCATTTGGGACTGGAATGCCAACACCGGGTTCGTCTACCGCAATCCCGGGTGGTACGTGATGCTCGGCTATGCTCCGCACTCCCTGGACAACACCGTGTTTACCTGGGAAAACGTGATGCACCCCGACGATTACCCGCGGGTGATGGCGTTGTTTGATGCGTACCTGAATCAACACACGGCGGGCTATCAAGCCGAGTATCGCTGCCGCAAGCAGGACGGCAGTTATATCTGGATCGAAGATCGCGGCTACGTGCTGGCACGCAATGCCGACGGATCGGTCGCGCGGATGGTCGGTGCGCACCGCAGCATCGAAGACAAGAAACGCCTCTTCGAGGAGATGGAACGGCGCAATCAATCCCTTGAAGCCATCGTCGAAGAACGCACCCGGGAGTTGTCGCGGGTCAATCAGCAGCTGCAAATTCAACTGGAAGAAAATCGCAAACTGGCGGAAACCGATGCGCTGACATCGATCGCCAATCGCTATCGCCTGGAAAAAACCCTGCCTCAGGAATGCGAGCGTGCCCAGCGCTTTCGCCAGCCGCTGTCATTGATCGCCATGGACATTGATGACTTCAAGAACATCAACGATCACTACGGCCATGCCCTGGGAGACGCGGCATTGGTGCAGGTCGTCAAGACCGTGAACCGCTGCGTGCGCTACGGCGATCTACTGGCACGCTGGGGCGGTGACGAGTTCATCCTCATCCTGCCCAATACCTCGCTGGCCGACGCCCGATCCTTCGCCGAAAAAATCCGCCATGGCCTCTCAAGCATGCCGCCTGTGGGCGAGTTCCAGGTGACCATGAGTTTCGGGGTGGTCCAGCGCTTTGAAGAAGAGCAACAGACCGGCCTTCTGGCCAGGGCCGATCAGGCGCTGTATCGGTCGAAAGTGGCGGGCAAGAATGTGATTTCCGGGTGAGCGCCGTCCTGCATGTCCGCGATGTACTGCCCTCGGAAGCGGAATCCGTGCGGCTGTTTCTTGAGCAGAACGGATGGGCCCACCGCTTGGGATCAACTGAACGTTTTGCGCAGTTGATCGCCAGCTCCCAACGTACCGCGCTTGCCGTGAAAGATGCCCAGATCATCGGGTTTGCCCGTGGCATCACCGACAGCCTATCCAACGGTTATCTGTCTATGGTTGTCGTGTCCGGACAGCATCGACGTGAAGGCGTTGGCCGGGCGCTGGTCGAGCATGTCATGGGCGAGAACACCGACATCACCTGGGTTCTGCGCGCAGGCCGTGAAGGCGCTTCGGAATTTTTCTCGCGCCTGGGTTTTGAACCGTCGAGCATCGCGATGGAGCGCCCGCGCAGTCGATAGCCAAAACGCCCTTCACATCCCCGCCTTCACCAGCACCGGTTTCTCCTGATACCGATCCGGGTACAGCTGCTTCAGCTGCGCGACTTTCGGCAGGTCGTTGATCACGATGTATGGATACGTCGGGTGCTCGGTCAGAAAGTCCTGATGTTCCTCTTCCGCCGGGTAGAAACCGTTGTAGGTTTCCAGCTTGGTGACAATGGGTTTGGTGAACGAATGGGCGGCGTCGAGCTGGGCAATGTAGGCCTGGGCGACGCGCTGCTGTTCCGTGTTCGCCGGGAAAATTGCCGACCGGTACTGCGTGCCGCTGTCGGGGCCCTGGCGGTTCAACTCGGTGGGGTTGTGCGCCACTGAGAAATAGATTTGCAGCAAGGTGCCGTAGCTGACCTGCGACGGATCGAAAGTGACTTCGACCGATTCCGCATGACCGGTATCGCCGTCGCTGACACGCTCATACCGGGCGGTGCTGGCTTCACCGCCAGCGTAACCGGAGACGGCTTTTTTCACGCCTTTGACGTGCTGGAACACCCCTTGGACGCCCCAGAAGCAACCGCCGGCGAAGACTGCGGTTTCGCTGTGGGCCTGGGTGGTTTCATCCAGGGCAGGCGGCGGGATAATGACGGCCTCTTCAGCAGCGCCGAAAGAAAACGCCGAGCATTGGCCAATGACGCCTGCAGCCGCCAAACCCAACAAGGTACGGCGCCAGGTAACCGGGATTTTCATGAGTCTGACTCCTGAACAAATGATAGGGCGATCAACCGAACGTAAACGCATACGCCGACACACCCGGATCGAGAAACTCGATGCTGAAAGTGCGGTCCGTCACGCCGCCGTTCTGGCGCACCAATTGATACAACCGTTGCTCGGTAACGCTGCCGCTGCCATCGGGGGCGACGTCGGTACCGTGGGCATCGCCGGGGGCTTTTCCGTCGATCAGCACTTTGAAGCGCACCGGTTTGCCGTCTGCGCCGGGGCCCAGTACCAGGTGCAAATCGCGCGCGTGGAAGCGGTAGACGATTCGGCTGGCCGGCGCGCTTGAAATCGCGCGCTCCGAACCGACGTTCCATTGACCGTCCAGGCCCCAATCGTTGAGTGCCAATTGCGTCGGCGTGCTGTACGCCGACACCTTGTCCGGCACCAGACCGGTTTGCGGCACGAAGTGCTCCGCACGCTGGTAGCCGACATAGGTTTCCGGCGACTGGACTTCATTCATGTCCGGGGCCAGTTGAACCCCGGTGGCATCGGCTTTGATCAGCCCATCGGCGACTTTTGAGGCGCCCGCTTCACGCAGCAACTGCTGGATGACGCGTTCCGATTCGGCGTATTCGCCTTCACCGAAGTGGTGATAACGAATGCGCCCCTGCGCGTCGGCAAAATAGTGAGCCGGCCAGTATTCGTTGTTGAAGGCACGCCAGATCTTGTAGTCATTGTCGATCGCCACCGGGTAGTTGATGCCCAGGTCTTTCATGGCTTTGGTGACATTGCCCACATCCCGCTCGAACGCGAATTCGGGCGCATGAACACCGATCACCACCAGCCCCTGATCGCGGTACTTCTCGGCCCAGGCTTTGACATACGGCAAGGTGCGCAGGCAGTTGATGCAGGAGTAAGTCCAGAAATCCACCAGCACGACCTTGCCCTTCAATGCCTGTGCGGTCAGTGGAGGCGAATTGAGCCATTGCACGGCGCCATCCAGCGGCGGGAGGTTGCCTTCAATCGGCAATGCGCCTGGCGCTTTTGCTGACATTTTCATCGCCCCGCCAGCGGCCATCATCGCCCCGCTGTTGTTCGGTGATTTGCCGGCCAAACGGCCCACCAACGCCTGCTCGAGGCCGCCGGTGGAAGCCGTCGAAACCCGCGCCAGGATGCCAGTGTCCAGCCCTAGGGCAATCGCCGCCACACCGGCCAACATCGCCGCGCCCAAACCTCGACGGACCCATTCACCCGCGCCGATCGAGCGCTTCATCGCCGCGAAGACTTTACCGCCCAGCAACAACGCCACGGCGAGGGAAGTGGCGGCACCCGCGGCGTAAGCCAGCAACAGCAACGTGGTGGCGATGCTTGCCCCTTGCAGCGCCGCCCCGGTCAGCAACAGGCCGAGAATCGGCCCGGCACACGGTGCCCAGAGCAGGCCCGTGGCGACGCCGATCAGGAACGAAGCGCCGGGACGCGGACGAGCATCGGCGCCCGCGGCTTCCGACAGTCGGCTGCCGGCCGCCACCAGTGGGCGCGTCAGCCGCTCGGCCAATCGAGGCAGCAGCAGCGTCAGCCCGAACAGTGCCACGAACAGCAACGCGAGCCAGCGACCGTACTGATTGACTTGCACCACCCAGCCGCCGCCCACCGCCGCCAATGAGGCGACGAGCGCGAAGGTCACCGCCATCCCCGCCAACAGTGGCAAGCCACTTTTCATAAACGGCTGCCCGGTGCGAGCGAAGACAAAGGGCAATACCGGCAGAATGCACGGGCTGACAATCGTCAGCACACCACCGAGATACGCGAGAACCAGAAGCCACATAGCATCGACCTGCAATAAATGAGTGAAAGGAAGTGCCCATGGGTCACGCCGCCCCGGGCTCGAAGGTCATCGCCAGACCGTTCATGCAGTAACGCAGGCCGGTCGGTTTGGGCCCGTCGTCGAAGACGTGGCCCAGATGCCCCCCGCAACGCCGGCAGTGGACTGCTTCGCGCAGCACGCCGAAGGAACGGTCCTGACGGGTCGCCACCGCCTTGTCCAGTGGCGCCCAGAAGCTGGGCCAACCGGTGCGGCTGTCAAACTTCGTGTCGGATGAGAACAGCGGCAAATCACACCCGGCACAGGCGAAAATTCCCTCGCGATGCTCGTTGTTCAACGGGCTGCTGTAGGCCCGTTCGGTGCCCTCTTCCCGCAGGATTTCGTACTGCTCGGCACTGAGCATCGCGCGCCATTCGCTGTCACTGTGAGTCACCTCGAACACCTCCGACGCACTGGCCTCGCTGACCAGCGCCGAATGGGCGGCAAATTTTGGCAACACACCGATCACCAGGGCTGCAGCGCCCAGCCCGCCGCTCGCTACAAGAAACTGTCGCCGTGAAAACATGGCCATCTCCAAAATTCCAGGTGCCTGATAGGGAACACAGCCTAGGCTTGGGTTGATCGCCAAATCCTCACGGACAGTTAAACAATTCGTGATAACTCGCCCCGGGGAAAACCCGCACAATGTGCCCATTGCGCTACAAAGGATTGAGCTTTATGGAACAGACCAAACGTGTCCTGGTGGTCGAGGACGACCTGCACATCGCCGACCTTATCTGCCTGCATCTGCGCGATGAGCAGTTCGAGGTGGTGCACTGCGCCGACGGTGATGAGGGTATGCGACTGCTGCAGCAAGGAAGCTGGGACGCACTGATCCTCGACCTGATGTTGCCCGGCGTCGACGGCCTGGAAATCTGCCGTCGGGCGCGGGCCATGGCCCGCTACACACCGATCATCATCACCAGCGCCCGCTCCAGTGAAATGCACCGGATCCTGGGGCTGGAACTCGGGGCCGACGATTACCTGGCCAAGCCTTTTTCAATGCTTGAGCTGGTCGCCCGGGTCAAAGCCCTGCTGCGACGTGTCGACGCCATGGCCCGCAACCTGAAAATGGACGCCGGCAGCCTGATCACCAACGGCCTGTCCATCGACCCGATCACCCGCGACGTGTCCCTCGACGGTCGTCGCCTGGACCTGACCCCGCGAGAGTTCGACCTGCTGTATTTCTTCGTCCGCCAGCCTGGCAAGGTGTTCTCGAGGATGGACCTGCTCAACGCGGTCTGGGGCTACAGCCACGAAGGCTACGAACACACGGTCAACACCCACATCAATCGTCTGCGGGCCAAGATCGAAGCCGATCCGGCACAACCTGCGCGCATCCTCACGGTATGGGGTCGTGGCTATAAATTCGCGGCCAAGGAGGAGCAGCCATGAGGCTGACCCTGACACAGCGCCTGTCCCTGGTGTTCGCCATTCTGTTGCTGGTGTGCTGTGGCACCTCGGCCTGGATGCAAGTGCGCTCCAACAAAATGCACGAACTGGAGGTGGTTCAAGGGCTGTCGCGTGATCTCGCCCAGCACATCGCCCGCGACACTGTGCTGATGGACACCAATGGCCTGATGCCCAATGCCGTGCGCGAATTGTTCAGCAAACTCATGCTGGTCAATCCGAGTGTCGAGGTCTATCTGCTTGATAACGAGGGGCTCATTGTCGGCAGCGCCGCCCCCGAAGGCCGGATGCGTCGGGATCGGGTCGATCTGGCACCGATCCAGCGCTTGCTCAAGGGCGAGGCGCTGCCGATTCTCGGCGACGACCCGCGCAGCGTCGACGGACGCAAGGTGTTCAGCGCAGCGCCGTTGCAGGTCAACGGCAAGCCGGAAGGTTACCTCTATGTGGTGTTGCTCAGTGAAGAACACGACCGCTTCGCCGAACGCGGTGCCACCAGCGCCGCGCTCAATACGGCGCTGCTGTCTATCGGTCTGGTGGCGTCGTTGTGCCTGATCGCCGGCCTTGCCGCATTTGCCCTGATCACCCGACCGTTGCGTCGATTGACCGATCGAGTCAGCCAGTTCGACATCGACGGAGTCCCCTCCACACCGCCCGCATCGGACCCGGTAGAAAAAGCATCGAGCCACGATGAAATAGCCGTACTCGACGCCGCTTTCCGCCAGATGCAAACCCGTCTCGGCGAACAATGGCGCTCGCTGACTCGCCAGGATCAGGAACGCCGCGAATTGGTAGCGAACATCTCCCATGACCTGCGCACACCGCTGGCCTCGCTGCACGGTTATCTGGAAACCCTGTCGCTCAAAGACGCCACGCTGTCCCCCGCCGACCGCCGTCGCTATCTGGGCATCGCCCTGGATCAAAGCCGCAAGGTTGGCGGCCTGGCGCAATCGCTGCTGGAACTGGTGCGGCTGGAACACGGTTTCGTGCAACCGGTGCTGGAGCGTTTCTCCCTGACCGATCTTGTGCAGGACATCTTCCAGAAGTTCGAACTCACCGCCGAAGCGCGCCAGATTGAACTCAAGGCCAACTTCGCGCCCAACGTCTCGGCCGTCTGCGCCGACCTGGGGCTGATCGAACGTGTGCTGACCAACCTGTTCGACAATGCCCTGCGCGATACCCCGCAAGGTGGAGAAATCGAACTGAGCCTGCGACCTCAAGGGCCCTTTATCGAAGTCACCGTCAGCGACACCGGCCCCGGCATCGCCCCCGAATTGCGCGAAGGTTTGTTTCTGCGTCCGTTCAACATTGGCGGTGCCCGGCGCGATGGCGGGCTGGGGCTGCGCATCGTGCATCGGATCCTGCAACTGCACGGTCGCGAGATTCAGTTGATCGACGTTCCGGGACGGGGGGCGACTTTCCGTTTCTCCTTGCCAGTGGATGAACAAACAGCCGAAAAATGGGCCGTTCGCTCGATGAACCTGAATTCGATGGGGAAATAGCCCGGTTTCAGCGGTCACAGCTTTGAACCCGATACCCGATGCTGAGGCGAGAAAACGTTGATGACGGCCACGACGCCCTTGTATATCGGCTGCGCCGGATGGAGCCTGCCCCGTGAGCAATGGAGTGCTTTTCCCGACGAAGGCACTCACCTGCAACGGTACGCGGCACAGCTGATGTGCGCGGAAATCAACAGCTCGTTTTATCGACCACACCGCCCGGCAACCTATGCGCGATGGGCTGAAAGCGTGCCGGAGAATTTCAGGTTTTCAGTCAAAGTCCCCAAGCAGATCACCCACGAGGCTCGCTTGGTGAATGGTGAACAGTTGATCGATGACTTTATTGAGCAATGCATCCACCTGGGCCAGAAGCTTGGCTGCCTGCTGATCCAGCTTCCGCCCTCCTTGCCCTTTGACGTCAACACGGCCGAAACTTTTTTCGCCACCTTTCGTTCGCGCTACACAGGCTTCGCCGTGTTTGAACCCAGGCACGTCAGCTGGCAAACAGCCGAGGCGCAGGCGCTGCTGATGGAGCATCGAATAGGCCAAGTGGCAGCCGATCCTTCGCCACTGCCCAATGGCGATGTACCCGGTGCCTGGCCGGGCATCCGCTACTACCGATTGCACGGGTCGCCGCGAATCTACTATTCAAACTACGAGAAACCATGGCTTGAAGACCTGGCTCGAACGCTACACCCCCAAGCCGACGGCGTTCCCACCTGGTGCATCTTCGACAACACCGCCAGTGGTGCGGCGACCGCCAATGCGCTGGAGCTTCAGCGAATGACATCCCAGCGCCAAAAATGATGACCAACCGCCTGTTCATCCGTGACAACTCGGGTCAGGTCCAATAGATTAGGCGGCCTGAAAAAGCCCTGTGCTTTCTCGCCTAAACCAAGTAGTGAAATTTCAATGTCCGATTCCAATACCGCTGAATCCGTAGTCACCTTGTCGTCCAAAGCGGAATACGAAAACTCCATCAATCTTTCACAGCATGTGCCACAGGCCAAGACCATCAGCGAGATGGTCCTGGACGCTTTTCAATCCACCCGGGAAAGCGACCAGATCCGCGAGCTGCGCGCCGCGATTCGCCAGGCGCACGACAGCTTCGACGACGATAAAGCCTATGAACTGATGGGCGAACTCAAACAACTGAAAGACGCTGAAGCGTCCGACATTGCCGCGCTGGAAGACCTGAGCAGCAAATTCCCGATCAGCCGTATTCTTTCCAGCTTCAAGGAAGACCCGGCGTTTCAGGAAATCGTCTATGGCCTGGCGTTGAAGGTGCTGAACCAGACTCACCAGGCCATCAGCAACCCAAGCACCGGCAAGAGCAAAGTGGCTCGCGCCAAGAAAGACCTCGAAGTGTTCACCATCAGCAAGGATGGCGTGAGCGTTACGCTGCCGCTGCGCACTCCACGTGCGAGCCTGAACGTTGATCGCAAAGCGCTGGAGTTCCTCGGTTTCACTTTCGTCGGCGAAGGTGAAGACGCGGCCATTGAAAACGAAACGTTCCTGGACAATACCGGGGCCGAACAAGCGGTCAACCGCAAGAACATCATCACTGCTATTCAACAACAAACCGCGTTCGACGGTTACAGCATCGCTGCGCAGTAACCGATCGACCTGAAAGCTTTCAGTCAGTAAGGAACCTGTGGCGAGGGAGCTTGCTCCCGCCGGGCTGCGTAGCGGCCCCAAAAAATGTGGCAACAATGCCGACTCTTGTGAGTGCTACCCACTCAAGCGGGAGCAAGCTCCCTCGCCACAAAAGCAGGTCTGCCCGAAAGAATTATCGCGCTGACGGATGCAGGGCCGCGATCATGTCCACTTCAATCGGCGCATTTTTCGGCAGCTGGTAAACACCGACGGTCGTTCGGGTGTGTTTACCGGCCTCACCCAATACATGCGTGAAGACGTCAGACGCTCCATTGGCAACCTCACTGAGGTCCACAAAATCGAACGTGGATTTCACGTAGACCGTGATGCGCAGCAATGCCTTGAGGTTATCCAGTGAGCCGATGGCCTCACGGATCAGGGCAAGCCCGCGTATCGCGCTGATACCGGCAGCCTCTTGGGCATCGGCCAGGTTGAGTTCCAGTCCCACTCGGCCGGGGTACTGGATTTTGCCGTTCATTCGCGGCACCAGCCCACTGACGTACAGTTCATCATCGTGCCGGACCACCGGGGCGTAATGCCCGCCGGCAGAATTCTCGTCGTAGATATCAAAGCCAAGTTCTTTCGCCATCGCGAGGAAGCGTTCGTCGCGACTCATTTGATTACTCATTAACCGACCCCCTCTTAATCAATCATGCATACGCGCAGATGATGGTAGAGAGAGATGCGTGTCTTGATCAGGGCAACTTCGTATAAGATCCAACAAACTTTACTGCCAGGGAGACCAGTAAAATGCAGCGCGCCGTCATCGCCGCCATCGAGTTCCAGCCCGGAGTGCCGCTGGTGCAGCAGATCGTCGATCAGCTGTCTTTGGCCATCAACCAGGGTGGCCTGCCGAACGGGGCCAAGTTGCCACCGATTCGCGAGCTGTCCGAGTTGATGAACGTCGGCAAGTCCACGGTGGTCGATGCTCTCGACCGGTTGCGGGCCAAGGGGTTGGTGGTTTCACGCCAGGGTTCGGGGCATTACATTCACCGCCCAAGCATCCAATCCCAGCATGCAACTGGCCCGGACCTGCATCCCCAAGACACACTCAGCCGGGTCCGCCGCGCCTTGCTGCTGAACAACGGCGCGCTGCGCCCCGGCTGCGGATTTCTGCCCGCCTCGTGGCTGCCCGCCGACGAATTGCTCAAAGCCGTGCGCAGCACCCTTCGTGCGACCGCGCTGCGCATGGGCGAGTACGGTGAGGTCGGTGGTTACCTCCCGTTGCGCGAGGCGTTGCGCGTGAAGCTGTCGACCGTCGGCATCGAGGTGCCGGTGGAGCAGATCATCACCACCGCCAATACCGTGCAGGCCATCGACCTGCTGATGCGCCTGTTGATAAAACCCGGCGACACCGTGCTGCTCGACGATCCGTGCTACTTCAACATGCACACCAACCTGGCGCTGCACGGCGCCAAGGTCATCACCATCGCCCGCGATTGCGACGGGCTGGACCTGGAAGCGTTCGAGCAATTACTGATCGCCCATCGCCCAGTGCTGTATATGACCAACAGCACGCTGCACAACCCGACCGGACACTCGTTCTCCGCCGCCCAGGTTTATCGCTTGCTGGAGCTGAGTCACCGTTACGGCGTCCACATCCTCGAAGATGACTTGTATGGCGACATCCAGCAAAGACGCACCCCGCGCCTGGCCGCGAGCGGTCTGGACAATGTCAGTTACGTGTCCGGTTTCTCCAAGACCCTGACCGCCAACAGCCGGGTCAGCTACACCGCGCTATCGCCGCAACTGGCCGCACGCATAATCACCTTGAAAATGGCCTGCGGCGGCGTGACCTCGGAACTGGCGGAGCAGATCACCTGCACCATGCTCAGTAACGGCAGCTACGCCAAACACACCCGGCGCACGGTGGATCGCCTGTATGAATCGAGCAGTCGCGTGACGAGATGGCTGGTAGAGGCGGGATGTTCGGTGTCATCGATAGCGGGTGAAGGGCTGTTCATCTGGACTCGGTTGCCCGAAGGACTGCACGCCGAAACCCTGGCCGGCAAAGGCCTCGAACACGACCTGGTGCTGGCGCCCGGCACCCTGTTGAGCAAAGCCGCCGATGCCAGCAGCTTCCTGCGTTTCAATGTTGCGCATAGCGATAGCCTGCAGGTGCGTGAGCAGTTTTTCCGGCTGCTCGATCGCTGAGTTTTTCTGATGCCATTTTGCTGTTCCAATAAAAGCCCCGCTCTTCTCTCGAAGGCGGGGCTTTCAACCGGAGCTGCATCGGGTTCTTGTTTTGCAACTCAGGCTCAAGAAAATGTTGCGCGTTGCTCCGCCTCGTAATGTCGAGTCTGAAAAGGCATGAGGGTTTGAGCCTTTAGGCCAAGGCCTTCACTCAACCCCCAGGAGGCTGCCAGTTCATCACGGCGACGGCGAAGCGGCGCGGCTGGTTCTGGCTTCACGCCTTGCTTGAAAGTCGAGTAGGCAAAAAGCTCAAGGGCATTAAAGGTTTCCAGCACTCGGCTATCAGACACGCATGAAAAACGTGTAAAGCGTTCGAGCAGGTAGCCTGCGCGACGAACCTCGACCTCATCAGAATGCCGACTCAAAAAAGCCGTGACTTCACTTGAGAGGTTCGAGCTTGAGTACCAAACAGCTTTGGCAGCGCTCACAAGCGCAACGTCATCTGCTTGATTCAAAGGACTTTTGACCAGAGTGTCCAAAGCGGATGAGAGGACGTGGCCGCTAAGGGGCTTCGTCATCTGTATTCTCCAGATAGTTTTGCAGAATATTTTCGAGAACAGAGGTTGGTGATTCTTTATTGCCAACATATACATCAATAGCCTGCAACGCCAGTCGGCGGAGCTCAGTGGTGAGTATGAAACCACTTCTGAGCAGCGCCATGATATCGCCAATGTCCTGATCCGTAGCTCTGCCCAATTTAGAAATGGCAATGTCGATAGGCGATGCAATGTGAACATGCAGAGGAGACTCATTCGGAAACTCGGCAAGTGGAAGGCTTCGCTCCCAGTAATCCTCGTGAACAGGCCCAAAGCTTGTGTTGTATTGAAGGTCGTAGTTCAGTTCCATCAATCGACCGGATCGTTCATCGACAAACTCTTCCGGAACCTCTGCGAGCATGGTTTGAAGGTGGAGACCTTTTGGGACATTAGCCTCGTAAATTTCGGCATCGACATCCGTGGAAACACGGTGATTTGTATAGAGGTGAACCGCACACCCACCGAACACAATAATTTTGACCGCCCCAGTGTCTGCAGACTCAAGCACCAACTCAGCTTCGACAGATTTGAACATTGAAATCAAAGCCTGCCCTAACGCCGTGCTCGTATTAACACGGGGATTGATTACGTCCGGCAAATCCATATTCGAACCTCTAGCGACAAAACGCCAGGCAGCTGCTGCAGCTGATTTGGCAAAGCCCGAGGTTAGAAAGACGACTTCCGACCGACAACCTGAAAGGTTTGTAGGAAGATTCTTCCACATGGGTAAGCAGGAGCACTGGGCCTCGCATTAGTTGCGCGCCTACGAGACTTGGTGTGCCAAACGACTGAATCGCACCCAATAAAAAGCCCCGCTCTTCTCTCGAAGACGGGGCTTTTCTTTACAGCAGCCGGCGCTTAAGGCGCGTAAGTCAGCAACAACTCACTCGGCACTTTGAAGTCCAGCGACATCATCACGCTCAACGCGGTGATGGTGAAGATCGAGAACACGAACAGCTTGCGTGCCCAGACCGTGTCATCGACTGCCTTGTAGCCGGTCCAGGCCATGTACAACCAGTACATGCCCATGGCCGCGGCGACGGCGAGGTAGCTCATGCCGGCGTAGCCGCTGAAGGTCAGCATCAAGGTCGCCACGAGGAACGCCAGGATGTAGAGCAGGATGTGCTTCTTGGCCACCTGGATGCCGCGCTTCACCGGCAGCACCGGAATCGATGCGGCCAGGTAATCGTTGAAGCGGAAGATCGCGATGGCGTAGGAATGCGGCATCTGCCACAGGCTGAACATCACCAGCAGGGTCAGCGCGGCCATGTCGAAGGTGTTGCTGACTGCGACGTAGCCAATCACCGGCGGCATGGCGCCCGACAGACTGCCCACCAGCGTGCCGTGAACCGACTTGCGCTTGAGGTACAGGCTGTAGAAGCCGACGTAGATGACAAAGCCGATCACCGCGAACAAAGCGGCCAACGGGTTGGCCACTGTGTACAACAATGCAACGCCGAAAACACCCAGGACGGTCGCAAAAGCCAGGGCCAGTTTCAGGGAGATCAAGCCCTGGACCAGCGCCCGGTTTTTGGTGCGTTCCATCTTAAGGTCGATGTCGCGGTCGATGCAGTTGTTGAACACGCAACCGGAAGCCACCACCAGCGACGTGCCGATCATGGCGGCCAGGAAAATGGCCAGATCGACATGCCCTTTCGAGGCCAGGAAAAATCCGCCTGCCACAGAAAGCACGTTACCGAAAATGATCCCCGGTTTGGTGATTTGGATAAAGTGCTTAAAGGACATCCGGACTTTCCTCAGTGCGCCATCATGTTGGTGTGGATGCTGAACATGATCCACAGCGACAGGCCTACCAGCAGGACAATCACGATCGCGGCGAAAACAAACGCAATCACGTTGTTACGCTGCGCGGCCGAACGGTCCAGGTGGAGGAAGTACACCAGGTGCACCAGCACCTGGATGACTGCGAAGGCCAGTACGATCCACAGGGTCATTGCTTTGGGCAGCGATGGGTACATCACCAGGCCGAAAGGAATGACGGTCAGGATCACCGACAGAATGAAGCCGATCGCGTAGGACTTGACGCTGCCGTGGCCGGCGTCGTGGCCATCGTGGGAGTGTGCGTTAGCCATTTACATAGTCCCCATCAGATAAACAACGGTGAATACGCAGATCCACACCACGTCCAGGAAGTGCCAGAACAGACTCAGGCAGCTCAGACGGGTCTTGTTGGTCGCCGTCAGGCCGTTCTTCTGCACCTGGTACATCATGATCGCCATCCAGATCAGACCGCTGGTCACGTGCAGACCGTGGGTGCCGACCAAGGTGAAGAACCCGGACAGGAAGCCGCTGCGGCTAGGACCGAAGCCCTCGGAAATCAGTACGTGAAACTCGTTGATCTCCATGCCGATGAAGCCGGCGCCGAACAGGAAGGTCATGCCCAGCCAGCCCAGGACCTGGTTCTTCTTGCCTTTGAACAACGCCAGCATGGCGAAGCCGTAGGTGATCGAACTGAACAGCAGCAGAGCGGTTTCGCCCAGTACGTACGGCAGTTCGAAGATGTCGTGGCCCGACGGGCCACCCGCTACGTTGTTAACCAGTACCGCGTACGCTGCGAAGATCGACGCAAACAGGATGCAGTCGGTCATCAGGTAGAGCCAGAAACCGAATACGGTCATCTCGCCCGAGTCGTGGTGATGGTCGTCGTGCCCATGGTCCGTGCCATGGGCGTGTCCAGCAGTGGTCACTTAAGCCTGTTCCAACGAGGTTTCAACACGGGTGGCGGTGGCTGGAACTTTCCCGGCCGCTACCAGACGCTTGTGCTGCTCGGCTTCGATGCGCTCGATCACGTCGACCGGCACCATGTAGCCTTGATCATCACGGGCAGCGTGGATCACGAAATACACCACGGTGCCAACCAGGCCAACGATGGCCAACCACCAGATGTGCCAGATCATTGCGAAACCGAACACGGTCAACAGAGCACCCATGACCACACCGGTCGCGGTGTTGTTTGGCATGTGGATCGGTTCGTACCTGGCCGGAGCCTTGTACGCGGTACCGTTTTCCTTGGCTTCGGTGAACGGGTCGATGGTTTCCGCTTTTGGCAGCACGGCAAAGTTGTAGAACGGTGGCGGCGACGAGGTCGACCATTCCAGCGTGTGGGCATTCCACGGGTCACCGTGTTCGCACATGTTTTCCGGCTTGTTGCGATCACGCACGCTGACGTACAGCTGGATCAACTGGCAGGCGATACCGACCGCGATCATCACCGCACCGAACATAGCGACGTACAGGTACGGCACCCACTCAGGGTTGGTGGTGGCGTTCAGACGACGGGTCATGCCCATGAAGCCCAGAGCATAGAGCGGCATGAACGCGACGAAGAAGCCCGAGATCCAGAACCAGAACGCTGCCTTGCCCCAACCTTCGTGCAGCTTGAAGCCGAACGCTTTAGGG
>LNAP01001304.1_pt1 | contig 26786 bp, 26 predicted proteins | sample 602601 | NCBI WGS metagenome assembly LNAP01 (sample SAMN02440304, study PRJNA202911) | soil metagenome | biome: Subtropical and temperate rainforests or woodlands; isolation source: soil samples (1 kg each in a 20% v/v slurry with milli Q water) were... ... | reverse complement strand
CACCCCTCATCCGACGCGGACTTCGTCCGCGCCACCTTCTCCCACAAGGGGAGAAGGAAGAAGCCTCGTCGCATAGCCAGAGATTTTAACGCTCGATCTCCCGCATACTAAAACGCCGCCGCCAGATCCCTTGCGCCGGGAAGATTGCTGTTGCTGTCCATCCGGTTGTTGGTGACGGCCAGCAGCTTGGCCACCGTGTTGTGGCGGATCGCCACCGGGTTGCGCTCATAACCGCCGCGCTGGAAGAAGTTGGCAGTCGGCACCTGCTCGCGCAGCGCCTGCGGCATGGTCACCATGTCGAGTCCGGTGCCATCGCCGGTGAGATTCATCATCTCCAGTTCAGCGGCGCTGAGCGGCCGCGTATAGCCCTTCGCCTGCGCGAAGATCACCGACGTCATCAGCTTGTGCAACTGCAGTTGCGGACCGACGTCGATATCCAGCACCATGGCATGCACGGCCCAGCCCTGCGGCGTGTTGGCGAGTTTTTCGTGGTCGCTCCAGGTGTCCGGCACGGTGCGCGTGAAGGCGACCATGCGCTTGAACACCGCGATCTTGTGATCCATCGCCTTGCGTGCCGCGCCCGACAACTGCGCGGCCTTGTCGGCCAGCACTTTCAGGATCTGATGGCCCTGCTCGGCGACCAGTTCGACACTGTTGGTCGTCAGCAACTGGTTGTAGCCGATGGCGGTGGAGATGGCGCGCGAGCCGGGCTTGGCGCTGAGGCCTGACTGCATGTCATAGGCGCCATTGCCGCCGGTCTCGAACGAATAGACCCGCACCGCCTGCTCGCGAGTCAGGCCGGAAGCCATGACGGCGCGGGCGTAGGCGCGCTTGAATTCCATTTCGTTGGCCGGACGCTGCGGCGTGAACTGGAAGTGCTGTTGCGCCGCCTGGATGAAATCGGCGACCAGCGGCAGTTCCTTGCGGGTGCGCGGCGTGCCTTCCTCCGGCTCCGGATTGACCGGCCGCTTCGGCCCGTCATAGAGCGGCGCCTGTTCCAGCACGTAGTCATCCAGCCCGATCGGCTGTCGGTCGCGGCGTTTGGCATTGCGGATGCGGCGCTTGTCGGCGATCGCCTTCCAGTACGGCACCGCCTCCTCGTCAAAGGCGGCGCGGGCCTGCTGATATTCGGCCAGCCGGCGCTGGTACTCGGCGATGGCCTGCGGCGACGCCGCCTGCGCCATGGCGTCGGCGATGCCCGCCGGAAGTGCGACGCTGTCGCGGGCCGGCGCCTGCGGTACGGCCAGCAGCATCGCGAGCGGAACAGAGAGGAGCAGCGGACGAATCAAATACAGCATGGGACCTGTCGAGGTAGCGCGTGGCGCGAATTCCGATGACCGGACGAACGACTGCCCGGCATGGCCGCAATGGGCGGTAAACTATGTTCTGGTTAAGCAACCTTGGAGGAGCTTGGTGAAGATTGTCTTTCCAATGCTGGTCGCGGGCTTCGCGACACTGACCTCCGCCGCGTCGGCGGAACCGACCGATTGCGGCGGCTTTCCGGATTTCCGCGCCCGCATGACATGTTACGAGCTGGTGTCCCGGGGGCCGCCGGCTTTCGTACAGTCTGGCCGCAACCCCGCGCGCGCCGATCGCGGTGCTGCAGTCACTTCCAGGCAAACACCGGCTGCTCCAGTTCGGCGACGCGGGTGGCGCGACCGGCCAGGACTTCGCTGAACTGGTAGATCAGCGCCGCAGTCGGTGCGTGGATGAACTGGCCGCGGTGGCTGTAGCGGATCACGCGGCGGTGGCTCTCCGGAATCTCGGTGAAGTCGAAGGCGCCGGCGCGCTCGACCTCCGACAGCGCGATGCGATGCACCGAGGCAACCTCGTCCGGGTTCGGCGTCAGCTGCGCGCTGGCCGTAGCCCACATGAGCACGGGCGTGATGAGGTAGCCGGATCGTGTCGGATAGTCGTCGAGGATGCCGAGGACGTCATCGGCTGTCAGCGTCAGGCCAATCTCCTCACTAAGCTCCCGCAGCGCGGCCTGCACTGCCGTCTCGCCGGGATCGCAGCGGCCGCCCGGCAGCGCCCACTGGTTGCTGTGCGCGCGCAGCCCGGAGGCCCGCAATGTCAGCAGCAGCGCGGTCCCCGCCGCATCGTCGGTCTCCACCAGCACGATGGCCACCGCGGCGCGCTTCAGCGGCGTCGCCTCGTCGCCGGCCAGGCGCGGAAACCCCGCGCAGCGTCCGGCGATCTGCCGTCGTGTGATGTCGTTGAAGGGACGGGGCATCCGACCTGCATACACGACAACGCGGGCTGCGGGAACGCCGAGGCCCTCTGCCAAACCTGCCCTAGGCACCGGGTCCCGGCTTTTGTAAGAACGTCGCACCCGCCTTTCCCAGCCCGCCTGCAAGGAACCATCATGGATTATCGCCAACTCGGCCGCAGCGGCCTGAAAGTCTCCCCGATCTGCCTGGGCACCATGATGTTCGGCGGCGCCACCGACGAGCCGACATCCGCCCGCATCATCGACAGCGCGCGCGACGCCGGGATCAACTTCATCGACACCGCGGACGCCTATTCCAGCGGCGGATCGGAACAGGTGGTCGGACGCGCCATTGCCGCGCGGCGACAGCACTGGATTCTCGCCACCAAGCTCGCCAATGCCATGGGCACCGACCCCAACCGTGCCGGCCTGTCGCGGCGCTGGGTGATGCAGGCCGCCGAGGAGAGCCTGAAGCGGCTCGGCACCGACGTGATCGACATCTACTACCTGCACAAGGAAGACCACGCGACGCCGCTGGACGAGACCGTGCGCGCCATCGGCGACCTGATCCGGCAGGGCAAGGTGCGCTATTTCGGCCTGTCCAACTATCGCGGCTGGCGGGTGGCGGAAATCTGCAACATCTGCGACCGGCTCGGCATGGACCGCCCGATCGTCAGCCAGCCCTATTACAACGCGATGAACCGGATGCCCGAGGTCGAGCATTTTCCGGCCTGCGGATACTACGGCATGGGCATCGTGCCCTACAGCCCGCTGGCCAGGGGCGTGCTGACCGGCAAATACGCGCCCGATGCCGCGCCGGACAAGGACAGCCGCGCCGGCCGAAACGACAAGCGCATGATGCAAACCGAGTGGCGGCCGGAGTCGCTGCGGCTGGCGCAGCAGATTCGCGCCTATGCCGAAGCGCGCGGCATCACTGCCGGACAATTCGCGGTGTCCTGGGTGCTCAACAGCGCATTCGTCACTTCGGTCCTCGCTGGCCCGCGCACCGAAGCGCAGTGGGGCGACTACCTGAAGGCGCTGGACTATCATTTTACCACGGAAGATGAAGCGCTGATCGACGGCCTCGTGGCCAGCGGCCATCCCTCCACACCGGGTTACAACGATCCCGCCTACCCGATCGAAGGCCGCCGTCCGCGTACGGTTCCCACGGCATAACGCGGCATGACGCCGGAAGGACGATGAATGACGGAAGCGGCGAATGCCAGGCTTCGGGCCGACGGCTGGGCCATCATGGATGATGACGGGTTCATCAACCTCGTCGGACCGCTGTGGCACCGGTTGGTCGGCCGGGCACCTGAATATGCCATTCTCGGCCAGGACAAGCATCGCAACCGCCGCGGCGTGGTCCAGGGCGGCGTGCTCATGACACTGGCCGACCGCACCTGCGGCATGACCGCGCGTTTCGTCTCGGGTGCGGACAGCCTCGCGACCATCCAGATGGACACTCACTTCATCGACGCTGCGCGGATCGGCGAACTGATGATTTCCCGGCCGCACGCCGTGCGCACGACGAAGAGCCTGATCTTCATGACCACGCAAGTATCGGTCGATGACCGCCTCGTCGCAACGGCTCATGGTGTGTTCAAGGTGATGCGCGACCGCACCCATCCCGCGCATCCGCACGTCTGATAGAACCGCCGGTAAGGGCGCACAGCTGAAGCTTGCCCACGCTGCATCCGGCGCGTGCGGAACAATTCCGCCGCCAGCTGCTTAGTCAGCGTCACCTCACCGTACATTCCGGCCACGTGCCGCGGCGGCTTTTGTGACCCCGGATTTTTGATCCATGACTTCTTTCAATTCGCGACCCCAAATCCGCCCTTTGGCGCAAGACACCGTTCGGCAAGGTCCAGACTGCATGGCAGACACATGCTCCTCAGCCGCTGTGGTTCTTGTGGTCGAGGACGATGCGCTGCTGCGCATGCATGCGGCGGAAATGATCGAGGAGGCCGGGTTCCGGGTGCTGGAAGCCGATGGCGCGGACGCAGCGATGCAACTGCTGGAGAGCCGGGCCGACATCGGCATCATATTCACCGATATCGACATGCCCGGTTCCATGAATGGCCTCAAGCTCGCCCATGCCGTCGCCAATCGATGGCCGCCGATCAAGATCGTCGCGACGTCCGGGCACTTCCACGTTCGCGATGGCGACCTGCCCGATGGCGGGCGGTTTATCGCCAAGCCGTATCGATCCAACCAGATCATCAGCGCGCTCTGCGAACTGAGCAACCGCGCCGCACCGTCCGCCTGAGCGTCTTGCATTCCGGCGCAAGCACGTCGACGGCGCGACGCTGTCGTCATCCAAACCAGAGATTTGCAGCGCTTGACTGAACGGTCACATGCCGTCCACGCTGGTCGTGAATACCAGCCACTATCGACCGGCAGAGAAAAGCTATGCGGGCCTTCTTCGAACACCTTCTCGACTCCTCGATGTTCGCTCCGCACGGCATCTGCCTGTTGTGGGAACCAGGGCTGATCTGGCTGCATGTCGGCTCGGACGCGCTGATCGCTGCCGCGTATTTTTCGATTCCCATCGCGCTCAGCATCTTCGTCGCGAAGCGGCGCGACGTTGAGTTCGGCTGGATCTTCTGGGCATTCGCGACCTTCATCATGGCCTGCGGCCTGACCCATGTGCTCTCGATTGTCACCCTGTGGGTTCCAATCTACGGCATCGAAGGATTGGTGAAAGCTGCAACCGCGGTAGCGTCGGTATGCACGGCAGCCATCCTGTGGCCGCTGGTTCCAAAACTGCTGGCGATCCCGTCACCCGCCCAACTGCGCGAAGCGCAGGTCGCCCTGGTGGCGGAAGGCCGCCACCGGCGCGAGGCGGAAGACATGCTCCGCCACACCCAGAAGATGGAGGCCATCGGTCACCTCACGGGCGGCGTCGCTCATGACTTCAATAATCTGCTGACTATCATCACCGGCAACCTCGAGATCGCCGAACGCAGCATCGAATCCTGGAGCGACGGGACGCGGGAGCGTCTAACCCGCCTCATTGCCAGCGCCGCGGGCGCCGCGCAGCGCGCAGTGATCCTCACGCAACGCCTGCTGGCCTTCGCGCGGCGCCAACCGCTGGATCCGAAGCCCATAAACGTCAACCGGCTGCTGCTCGGAATGTCCGATTTCTTCCGCCGCACTTTGAGCGAAAACATCGACCTTGAGATCGTCGGCGGTGTCGGGCTGTGGCAGGTTGAGGTCGACCCCAGCCAGATGGAAGCCGCAGTGCTCAACCTGGTTGTAAACGCCCGCGACGCCATGGCGGGAACCGGCAAGCTGACCATCGAAACCAGCAACGCCTATATCGACCACGCCTACGCGCAGCGGAACGCCGACGTTGCCGTCGGCCAGTACGTCCTGATCGCTGTCAGCGATACCGGCCCGGGGATGCCGAAGAAGGTGCAGGACCGCGCCTTCGATCCATTTTTCACCACCAAGGAAGCCGGCCAAGGCACAGGTCTGGGGCTGAGCCAAGTCTACGGCTTCGTCAAGCAGTCGGACGGCCACGTCAAGATCTACAGCGAGGTGGGCGAAGGCACCACGATCAAGATCTATCTGCCGCGCACGATCAGGTCATCAGCGATGCCTGCCGAGAGCGAGGGCGAGGTGGTCGGTGCGCGCGGCAACGAGTCCGTCATGGTTGTTGAGGATGATCCGGACGTCAGATCCTATCTCGTCGAGACCCTTGAAGGGCTGAACTACCGCGTCCGCCCGGCGCCCAATGCCGATGTCGCCCTCGATGATTTCGATCGCGACCCGTCTCCCATCGATCTGCTCCTTACCGACGTGGTGATGCCCGGCCGGAACGGTCGCCAGCTCGCCGACGAAATGCTCAAGCGCCAGCCATCGCTTCGGGTGTTGTTCATGACTGGCTATTCGCGCAACGCCATCGTGCATCAGGGACGCCTCGATCCCGGCGTGTCGCTGCTGCAAAAACCAATCACGCAGGCCACGCTGGCTCACCGCATCCGTGAAATGCTCGATAAACGCCCGGATCACCGACGGTGAACTGGCAAGGCCTATGACGCAAGAAGCAAGCCCCCGCAATACCGCGCGCGTTCAGGGGCTGCATAGGGTAGCGAGGGACCTCGCACAAATGTCACCAGCGCTTCCCCGCCTGCTTCTGGCTGCGACAATCATTGTCGTGCTGGGATTCTCTGCGACCTGCGGCGCGGTTCTATGGGACATGCGCCGCGGCGACGAGACTCTCGCGCGCGAGTCGCTCGACAATCTGGCAGCGACGATCGACGCCGAAATCGCGCGGAACCTGGAGATCTACGACATCGGACTGCGCGGCGTCATCAGCAGCATCGATTCGCCGATTCTTGATAACGTCTCAGCGCCGATGCGACAGCTCGTCCTGTTCGACCAGACTGCCACGGCGAGACATTTTGGCGCCATTCAGGTCATGAACGCCGTCGGCGACGTGGAGCTCGACTCCTCCACGCTCGATCCGGTTCACACCAACCACGCGGCAGAAGAGTTTTTCTCCGTTCATCGCCGCGATCCGCTGTTCGGCTTGTATATCAGCGCACCGATGATCCATGACGGCGTCCAGGGCTTTGTGCTGAGTCGCCGGCTTTCCAATCGCGACGGCTCGTTCCGCGGCGTGGTGACGGGATTCATCCAGTCGAGCTATTTCGGCGAACTGATCGGACGTTTGCAACTCGACCCGCAGGATGTGATCGCCGTGATTCGCCAGGACGGCGTCGCCCTGGTGCGGCATCCCGATCTGCCCAACGCCGTCGGCGCGAATATCAAGAATTCTCCGGGCGTGCAGAGGGTGCTGTCCTCCTTGTCCGGCTCCTATGTCGGATCGGCAAATGCCGACAGGGTCGAGCGGCTCTATGTGTGGCGGGACGGCAGCCATCCCATGATCGTCATCGTCGGGCGCGCCACCGAAGCCATTCTCCGGCGCTGGCGTAGCGAGGCCCTGCAAATCGTCGGCGCGATGGTGTTTCTCGGGCTGTTCGCCTGCGGCGGCATGCTGCTGCTTGTCGGGCAGATGAAGAAGCGCGCCCGTGCCGAAAAGCAGCTGGCACGACTCGCCATGACCGACGGGCTCACCGGATTGAGCAATCGCCGTCATTTCGACGAGATGTCGCTACTGGAGTGGCGGCGCGCCGAGCGGGCCCAGCTTTCGGTCGTGCTGATGATGATCGACGTCGACCATTTCAAGGCGTTCAACGATCTGCATGGGCATCAGGCTGGCGACGCCGCGCTTGTCTGCATCGCCGCCCGCATCGAAAAATCTGCGAGGCGCAGCGGCGACTGCGCGGCGCGCTATGGCGGCGAGGAGTTCGCCCTGCTGCTGCCGAACCTGGGCTTCAATGAAGCGCTGGATCGTGCCGAGAGCATACGGGCTGACGTGGCATCGGATGTTCAACACCAGCTCACCGTGAGCATCGGCGTCGCATCCCTGCGCCCACCGCGGGACAGTATGTTTTCCGACCTGATCGAGATCGCTGACGAGCGGCTGTACCGGGCCAAGGCGCTCGGACGGAATCAGATCTGCCCGCTGGCCGGCACGAAGGTCCCGCCGGCCCTGGAAGCCAGCCCGGATGACGGCATCTTGGTTCGCTGATCGGGGCTCGATGCCGGCGGCCATGGTGGCGCTGGCATTTGATCCAGATCAGTTGCAATCGCGCCAGCGATGCGATGTTGAATCATGACAATTCAAGCGCCCCGCGACGCCAGCGCTGCCGACGGTTCGCCGCGGCCGCAGTTGAAGATCCGCCCCACCAACCTCGATACTGGTCGCGAGAACGTCGCGGTGATGCATCGGCATTCCAACGCGCTGCGCCCCGACGTCTTTCGCGGATTCAGCCGGGTTGAGGTGCGCTGCGGCGAGAAAATTCTGCTTGCAACCTTGCTGATCACCGATGACGACAGCCTCGTCGGTCCTGACCACCTGGGGCTGGCGCTGCCCGCGTTTCGCCGGTTTGGCGAGGCGGCCGATACGCTGGTCACGGTCACGCCAGCCCGCCCGCCGGCAAGCCTCGATTTCGTCCGCGCCAAGGTGCAGGGCCATACCCTGAGCGGAGCGGAGCTGGGCGCCATCATCGATGACCTCTCGCATTACCGTTATTCCGATATGGAGACCGCCGCGTTCCTGATCGGCGCTGCGGGCTTCATGACCACCGACGAGCTGCTCGGCTTGATTCTTGCGATGTCCGAGGCGGGCACAAGGCTGACGTGGGACCGCAAGCTGGTGGTCGACAAGCACTGCATCGGGGGCATCCCCGGCAACCGCACATCGATGATCGTGGTTCCGATCGTGGCGGCTCATGGGCTCATGATTCCGAAGACGTCGTCCCGCGCGATCACCTCGCCGGCCGGCACCGCGGACACCATGGAAGTGTTGGCGCGCGTCGATGTCGGGATCGCCGAGATGCAGGAGATCGTGCGTATCTGCAACGGCTGCCTGGTGTGGGGCGGCCACGTCAACCTGTCGCCTGCGGACGATATCATGATCGCTGTCGAACGCGTGCTCAGCATCGACACCCGCGAGCAGATGGTCGCCTCGATCATGTCGAAGAAGCTGGCCGCCGGCTCGACCCATCTGCTGATCGACATCCCCGTGGGTCCGACCTCCAAGGTCACCAACAGCGGCGAGGCGATGCGGCTGCGCAAGCTGTTCGAGTTCGCCGGCGATCACTTCGGCGTTGCCGTCGACGTGGTCACAACCGACGGCCGCCAGCCGATCGGTTTTGGCGTCGGCCCGCTGCTGGAAGCGAAGGATGTCATGGCGGTGCTGGAGAACAAGGCGGAGGCGCCGCAAGACCTGCGCGAGAAATCGCTGCACCTGGCCGGGCAAATACTCGAAAACGATCCGAACCTGCGGGGCGGCGCAGGCTATGCCAGGGCACAGCAGTTGCTCGACAGCGGCGCGGCCCTGAAACAGATGCTGAAGATCATCGAGGCTCAGGGGCCTGCGGTGGGCCAGCCCAGCCTCGGAGCGCTGCAGAGCGACCTGCTCGCGCCGCGCGATGGCGTGGTGACCGGGATCGATTGCCTGCAGATCAACCGCATCGCGCGTGCCGTCGGCGCGCCGATCGACAAGGGCGCCGGCATCAGGATCCTGAAGAAGATCGGCGACCGCGTCGAGCAGGGCGAGCCGCTGTACCGCATTTACTCCTGTGACCGCTCGGAGCACGATCTGGCGGTGATCGCTGCCGAGAGCGACTCCGGCTATACGGTGGCAGATAGCGACAATGCGGGGCGCCGCAATCATGAATGATGTCACGCTGCAATCGCTTCCGGACGGCCTCGGCGCCGCCGGATGTCTGGCGTCGCGGCTCGGTGTTGCCGCCCAGGAGATCGCGCTTCACCGTTTTCCCGACGGCGAGGTCCGGGTCACCGTCGCGGCGCCAGCGAAGACGGTGCTGATCTATGCATCGCTCGACGCGCCCAACGACAAGCTGATCGAGATCCTGTTCGCAGCGGAGGCGCTGCGGCGCAACGACGTCCGGCGGATCGTGCTCGTCGCCCCCTATCTGTGCTACATGCGCCAGGACACCGCATTCCACCCGCTCGAGGCCGTCAGCCAGCGCGTTCTCGGCCGGCTGCTGGCCGGTGTGGTCGACCGCGTGGTCACCGTCGATGCCCATCTGCATCGCACTCACGATCTGCACAGCGTCTTTCCGGGCATCGCAGCGGATGATCTTTCCGCCATGCCGGCGATCGCCGACCACCTGCTGGCGTCGCCGTGCGATCCGGCCACCGTTATCGTCGGCCCCGACCAGGAGTCGCGTCCCTGGGTCAGCAGCTTGGCGGCCCGCCTCGGCCTGCCATTTACCGTCGCCCAAAAGACGCGCGGCGGTGACCGCGCGGTGACCATCGCGCTGGATGAGGCCGCTGTCCGCGATCGACCGGTCTTGCTGGTGGACGACATCGTCGCCTCCGGAGGCACGCTGGTTGAATGCGCGCGGGCGCTGACAGCGGCCGGCGCTACCGCCATCGACGCCATCATCACCCACGCGCTGTTTCCCGCCGACCTGATCGACACTTTCAAGCAGTCCGGCATCCGTTCGATCCGCTCGACCAGCAGCGTCCCGCATCCGACCAATGCCATCCCGCTCGACGGCATCCTCGCCGCAGCGCTGCAAGACGAACTCACCGACACCGGCAGAAAGAAACCGCAATGACCGTCAGTATCCAGTTCTGCGGAGCCGCCCATACCGTCACCGGGTCCTGCTACCTGTTCACTACCCCGACCGCGCGCATGCTGGTGGACTGCGGCATGTTCCAGGGGCCGAAGACGCTGAAGGCACTGAATTACAACCCCTTTCCGTTTCGCCCGGCCGACATCGACGTGGTGCTGCTGACGCACGCCCATATCGACCACAGCGGCCTGCTGCCGAAACTGGTAAAAGCCGGATTCACCGGACGCATCATGGCGACCCGTGGCACCATCGACCTGTGTTCCTACATGCTGCCGGACTCCGGCGGCATCCAGGAAATGGAAGTGGCGTCCCTGAACCGGCGCAACGCGCCGCGCGGCCGGGATGAAGTGTCGCCGATCTATACCAAGCTGGAAGCAGTGGATTCGCTGGATTCGTTTCAGGCGGTCGATTACCAGACCTGGATCGACCCCGCGCCGGGTGTCCGCGCGCGCTACTGGAATGCCGGTCATCTGCTGGGATCGGCTTCCATCGAAATCGAATTCACTGAGTCCGCCTCGGGGAAGCCGCCGCTGCGCATCCTGATGTCCGGCGATATCGGTCCCGACGCCAAGCTGCTGCAGCCGGATCCCGAAGCGCCGGCCGACTTCGATTACGTCGTCTGCGAATCCACCTATGGCGATACCGATCGGCCGGCGACCTCGCCGCAGTTGCGCCGGCAGCGGCTGGCCACCGAAATCCGCGATGCCGCCGCCGCCGGTGGTGCCCTGGTGATTCCAGCCTTCGCCGTGGAGCGAACGCAGGAACTGATCGTCGATATCATCGACCTGATGGAGCACGGTGACATTCCAGCCGCACCGGTGTTTCTGGATTCACCGCTGGCGATCCGCGCCACCGAGGTGTTCCGCGAATATGCGTCCAGCCTCGACAGCAGCATCGACCTCGCTCGCAGCCTGCGCTCCCGGCATTTGCGCTTCACCGAGACTGTCGACGAAAGCAAGGCGATCGAGAAGCTGTCGGGCTTCCACATCATCATCGCAGCCAGCGGCATGTGCGACGCCGGGCGCATCCGCCATCACCTCAAGCACTGGCTGTGGCGGCGCGACGCCACCGTGCTGCTGGTCGGCTTCCAGGCCCAGGGCACGCTGGGGCGTTTCCTTAGCGACGGCGTCAAGGCGGTTCGGATCCAGGGTGAGGAAATTCACGTTGCCGCCCGGATCAGGTGCATGGACGATTATTCTGGCCATGCCGACGGCCCCGAACTGCAGCGCTGGATCGCCGCACGCCTGCCGATCCACAAGGGCATTTTCCTGGTTCATGGCGAGGAGCGCGCCCTGGCCGGGTTGCAGCAGCGCATTGCCGGAACGACGGTGCCGGCAGCACTGATCACCGTCCCGGTGCTGGATGCCGCCTTCGAACTGACCACGCTTGAGCCGACCGCGATCGATCTCAAGCAGCGCCACCGCATCATGCCGGAAGCCGTCACCCGGCTGGACTGGCACAATGACATGTCGAAGCTGGTGCTCGACATCAGCGAGAAGATCGACGCCGCGGCGGATGACCGCGCGCGCGGCGTCATCATCCGCCGGCTGCGCCGCGCCCTCGAGGACCAGACGTGATCGGCAAACTCAACCGCCGAGAAATCCTTTCACGCGTTGCCTTGTCTCTTCGCTGCCCATCAGCGTCCAGATGCCGTCGATCTCGGCTTGCGCGCCGCTCAACTGCGCTTGAGCGGCAAGGTGAATGCAGCCTTTCGCTATCTTCTGCGCGTCGGGGGAAAGGCTCGCCGTTCGCGTCACAATCTCGGCCGCCGATCGGCTGAAATCCGCGGCCGCGAACGCCCATTGAACGAGGCCGATGCGTTCGGCCTCACGCCCGTTCACGACATCGCCGGTCAGGATGATCCGCGCGGCGATACCTTCACCACAAAGCCGCGTCAGACGCTGGGTACCTCCCGCGCCTGGCAGCAGCCCCACTTTGGCTTCCGGCAATCCGAGCTTCGCGTCATGCGAGGCGATCCGGATGTCGCAGGCCAGTGCGAGTTCCAGCCCGCCTCCGAGGGCGTGGCCCTCGATTTCCGCAATCGTCACGACGGGTAAGGCCGCCAGTTGATCGTAGACCTCATGAAAGCGGCGCACGGTCGCTTTCATCTCGTCGGCGCCGGCGGCCACTTCCAATCGTCGCGCGACCAATTTGAGATCTGCCCCGGCGGAAAAGATGCGGCACTCGCTACGAATGCGAAGCACCGATATGGCAGGGCGAGCCGCGACGGCGTCGAAGGCCGTTGCCAGTTCGTCGAGCAACGCGTCATCGATGGCATTCATCGCGCCGTGACGCAGGGTCAGCGTGGCCACCGAACCCGCGCAGGATAACATCGGGGAAACTGCCACCATCGACAATGTTGCGTTCATATCGCGGCCTTTCTGAAAGTGGATACTTGGATGTTCGTCGAGGGACGACGGGAATCACATGAGATGCATCGGCAAATGTTTTAGGAAATCCACCAATACGTTGATATAAACGGCCAAACGCGATTCTGGGGATTTGATGATGGCACTTGCTGAGACACCTGCAAAATCCGGCGTCGAATTCGACGTCGCCAACAGGGTGTTCTTTCGCCTGTATCAGTCATCCAACCTGATGCATAAGCAGGGCACCCGCTACGTCAGCGAATTCGGAGCCACAACGCAACAATGGGCCGTGCTGGGCGCGCTTGCGCGACCTCTGGTCCAGGACACCGGCATGACCGTCAAGGACCTGATTGAGTTTCTCGATGTCAGCCGGCAAAATCTCACCATCATTCTGGACAGACTTGAAGCGCGCGACTGGATCAGGCGCGTCAAGGACAAGGACGACGGCCGCAGCCGTCGCATCGGCCTGACCAGGAAGGGCCGCTCGATCTGGGCGGGGATGCAGAAGCCGATCGAGGCGTTCTATACCTCCGCTTTGACGACGTTCAGCCCGGAAGAGCAGGTCACACTTTATCGGCTGCTCGATCGTCTCAAGACAGCCCTGGCGAAAGTCTAGCTGGTCCACACGATCGAGCCGCGGCGCGACCCGGCCGCCCATCGCTCTTCGACGACTCAATCCGCGACGAACTTGCGAAAATCCGGCTTGCGCTTCTCGCGATAGGCGCGGCCGCCCTCTTTTGATTCCTCGGTGTCGTAATAGAGGCTGAGCGCCGCCATGCCCATGCTGGAAATGCCGCGGATCGATTCCGTATCCGCGTTGAACGAGCGCTTGGCGAGTGCAAGCGCCGTCGGACTGCGCTCCAGCATTTCCGCGCACCAGCGGTCAACCTCAGCATCGAGTTCGTCGTGCGGCACGGCGATGTTGGCGAGGCCCATTTCAACGGCCTCTGCGGCCGTATAGCGCCGGTTCAGATACCAGATTTCGCGGGCCTTCTTTTCACCGACCACGCGGGCCAGATAAGCGGTCCCGAAACCGGGATCGACCGAGCCGACCTTCGGACCGACCTGGCCGAACTGCGCCTTGTCGGATGCAATCGTCAGGTCGCAGATCGTCGCCAGGACGTTGCCGCCGCCGATTGCGAATCCGTTGACGCGGGCGATGACCGGCTTCGGCATATCGCGGATCACGCTCTGGAATTCGTCGATGGGCAGGCCGATCGTCCCGCGCCCATCATATTGTCCGTCATGCGCGCCCTGGTCACCGCCGGTGCAGAACGCCTTGTCGCCGGCACCTGTCAGGACGATCACGCCGATCGACCTGTCCCATCCCGCGCGCTGAAATGCATGAATCAGCTCTTCAACCGTCTTTCCGCGAAAAGCATTGTAACTTGCCGGCCGGTTGATGGTGATGCGGGCGACACCTTTTGGGCGTTCTTCATAGATGATGTCTTCGTATGTGGTCATGTTCTTCTCCTTCTGACCCGTAAGCGGCTGCGCCGGACCCCGGTCTATTCGGACGATTGCCTGACGATGTCCCGCAGCTTGAATTTCTGAATCTTTCCCGACGGCGTGGCAGGCATGGCGTCGAGAACCAGCAGGCGCTCGGGGATGTACGGGAGCGCGATCTTCTGTGCCTTGAGAAAGTCGATCATGCTCGTCAGGTCGATGTCCTGCCCCGACTTCGGCACGACGACCGCACATCCCCGCTCGCCCAGCCGTTCATCGGGATAGGCAACGATAGCCACCTGGCTGATCGCGGGGTGCTTGTAGAGAAGGGTCTCGATCTCCACGACGGGAATATTCTCGCCGCCGCGAATGATGACGTCCTTGGACCGGCCGGTGATGCGGACATATCCGCGATCGTCGATCTCGGCGAGGTCGCCGGTGTCGAACCAGCCGTCGGCATCCGTGTTGTTCAGATGCGGCCGGCGGAGATAGCCGCCGAAATTCGAGCACGCCCGCGCCAGCAGCCTGCCTTCGACGCCGCTGGCTGCAGGTTGGCCATGGGCATCGACCACGCAGATCTCGACGCCGGGCAGCGGGCAACCAGCGGTATTGAAGGCACGCTCGTCGTCGTCGTCGAGATTGATCAGCGTGATCGCGCCGTTTTCGGTCATGCCCCAGGCAGACACGATCTTGGCGCCCAATGCCTTGCGCGCGTTCTCCACCAGCGGTCCTGGAATTGGCGCCCCTGCGCACAGGAAGGTGCGCAGGGTTGGAACGGCCTTGCCGGTCTCGCTGACGACTTTTGCAAGGTCCGTCAGGAACGGCGTGGACGCCATGGTGAACGTCACTCCCTCGCTCCGGATAAGGTCGACGGCCTTGTTCGGATCCCAGATATCCAGCAGCACGGCGCTCGCGCGCAGCATGATGGGCATCATCAGCCCGTACATGAAGCCGGTCTGATGCGCCATCGGCGACGCCATCAGCACGACGTCGTCGGCGCCGAGTTGCAGACGCTGCGCATAGGGAATGATATTGGCCATCGTGGTGTTGGCCGAATGCATCACGCCTTTCGGCTCGCCGGTCGTCCCAGAGGTGTAGATCAACTGCGTGATGTCGTCCGGCCCGGGGCGATGTCGCGTGAGAATCTCCCTGGCGTCGGTCGCTTCCTCCCACTTCGGCCCGCTGAGCAATTTTTCAAAACTGTTGTCACCCGTGCCGCCGACGACGATGACATGCTGGAGCGCGGGCAAGGTCGGCTTCAGGCCGGCAATCATCTGCTCATGGTCGAAGCCACGAAAGCTGCTGGGGATGATGACGACCTTGCTTTCGCCATGCTGCAGCATGAAGGAGAGTTCGCGCTCGCGAAAGATATGCATCAGCGGATTGATGACCGCACCGATGCGTGAACATGCGAGATAGGTCAGGGTGAACTGCCACCAGTTCGGCAGCTGCATGGAGACCACGTCATTGCGGCCGACGCCGAGCCGGGACAGGCCGACGGCGATGCGATCCGCCATCGCCGCCATCTCCCGGTAGGTAAAGCGTGTCATGGCGCCGCTCTCGGCCGACACCGCAGTCAACGCGACCTTGTCGGGCGACGCTGCAACGCAGGCATCGAGATCGTCATTGATGGTTCTGTCGTGCCAAAGGCCCTGTTCAATCATGGCCGAACGGCGCGGTGGTATCAGTACGGCATCGAATTCCATGGACTGTTCCTTTCCCTGCTCCCGCGCTGTCGTTTACTTTGCAGCGGCCTTGAGCTTTTCACGTGCGATGACGAGTTTCATGATCTGCGCAGTGCCGTCACCGATTTCGAGCCCCATGACGTCACGCAGACGCTGCTGATGCGGCAGATCGAGCGACCATCCGTAGTGGCCGTGGGTCAGCAGGCACTGATGGATGACGTCGACGGCGGTCTTCGGCGCAAGCCATTTGCACATCGCCGCCTCCGCGGTGTGCGGCTTTCCCGCGTCCTTGAGCGCGAGCGTCCGGTAGCAGAGCTGGCGAATTGCCTCGATGATCGTCTCGGCTTCGGCCAGTGGGAAGATCACGCCCTGGTTTTTCGACAGCGGTTCGCCGAATGCCTTGCGCTCCTGGACATAGGCCCAGCTTTCGTCGAGCGAGGCCTGCGCCGATCCCAGCACCTGCAGGCCGATCAGCGCCCGGCTGAAGTCGAAGCCCTGCATGACCTGAACGAAACCGGCGCCTTCGTCGGCCAGACGGTTACCAGCCGGGATAACGACGTCGTCGAAAAAGATCGAGCTGCGGCCGATCGCCTTGCTGCCCAGATCGTTGTAGCGCTGCGTCGTCACGCCCGGCGTATTCATCGGCACGAGAAAGGCGCTGACGCCGCGCGCGCCGCTGTCCGGCGGTCCAGTCCGGGCAAACAGCACCACCGCGTCGGCCTGATCGGCCATGCTGATTGACGACTTCTCGCCTTTCAGAATGTAGCGGTCGCCGTCGCGCCTTGCGCTCAAGGCGAGATTCGCGGCATCCGATCCGCCGCGCGGCTCGGTGAGACCGATCGCCACAATGACCTCGCCGGCAACCAGGCGGGGTAACCATTCCCGGGCAAGCCCGGGCGATGCGTGGGCGGCGATGATCTTGCCGTTCAGCGAGCCGAGAATCTGGATATAGGCCGCGTTGACATCGGCATAACCGATCGCCTCGGCGATCAGCCCGCTGGTCAGGCTCGGCACACCAAGGCCGCCCAGTTCTTCCGGCAGTTCCGGGGCGATCAAGCCAAGGCTGCCCATCTCGCGCACCAGCGCGCGGTCGATGCAGCCTTCCGCTTCGCGGCGCTGATATCCTGCCGCAAGCTTCTCGCGCGCAAAGCGCCGCGCCGTCTCCTGAAAAGCCAGCTGGTCGTCGGTCAGATCGTAGCTCATCGCGCCATCTCCGGTCAGCCTGCCATGGTCAGGCCGCCCGACACGCTCAGGACCTGACCGGTGATGAAGGACGCGTCGTCGCTGGCAAAGAAGCAGATGGCACCCTGGAGATCGTCCGGCGAGCCGATGCGCCCGAGCGGGATCGAACGGCGGAAAGCCTCCTTCAGCTTTTCCGGATTGCTGGCAGCCGTGATGAAATCGCCCAGCAATGCGGTATCGGTGGGACCCGGGCAGACCACATTGAAGGTAATGCCGTCGCGTGCGTGCTCGCGTGCCAATGTCTTCGTGAGGCCCAGAAGGCCGGCCTTGCAGGCTGCATAGACAGCCTCACCGGACGAGCCGACCCGTGCCGCATCGGACGCGATATTCACTACGCGACCGCTGCGTCGCTCGACCATCTGCGGCAGCACGGCGTGGTGCATGTTCAGCGCGCCGATCAGATTGATCGCGATCAGCTTCTGCCAATCCGCAGGCGACGTCTGGAGAAACGGCTTGAAGATATCCCAGCCGGCGTTGTTGACGAGCACGTCGATCGGCCCGAGCGACGCGTTGACCTTCGCAATCGCTGATCGCACGCCCTCGTGATCGGCGATGTCGCAGGTGAAGGCGACAGCCTTGCCGCCGTCCGCGGCAATCGCCGCCGCCGTGCGCTCTGCAGATGGGGCGTCGATGTCGAACACCGCGACGGTCGCTCCCTCGGAAGCGAGGCGCCGGCAGGTCGCGCCGCCAATGCCGCCGCCGCCGCCGGTCACGACCGCAACCTTCGTGCTCAGTCCTCGCATGACTCGCGCCTCCCGCTCTGATTTCGCGATGATATGAGCCTCCTCGAAAAATATGTCAATACATTGTTCTATTTTCTGCCAGACACAGGAGATCCCGTCCGCCGTCTGGCTTCCATGGCGCCGCGGCGCCAATTATAGCAACTACTTGCAATATAATTACAGCAATGTATTGTTGTATTAGCCGGCGACAAAATCCGGACAATGCAAAACAGAGGGGAAACGGATGATCGGCCGAGCGATATCGTGTGCATTTGCAGCCCTGGCCATGACGGCGACCGCGGCCGATGCGTCAGTGAAGATCGGCGTCATGAGCGACATGAACGGTCCCTATGCCGACTTCTCCGGCGCGGGTTCGCTCGATGCGGTCAAAATGGCGGTTGAGGATTTCCGCGCCATGAACAAGGCCGTCTCTGTCGAGGTCGTGTCGGCGGATCCCCAGAACAAACCCGACAACGCCGTGACGATTGCCCGGCGCTGGTTCGAAACCGAGAATGTCGACATGGTCATCGACATCCCGACGAGCGGTGTGGCCTTGGCGCTGGCGACGATCGTCAAGGACAAGAACAAGGTGATGATCGCCACCACCGCGGGCTCATCGGATATTTCCGGCAAGGCCTGCACGCCGAACACGCTGCACTGGACGTGGGATACCTGGTCGAACTCGCACGGCACGGCAGAAGCCATTGTCAGGAGCGGCGGCAAGAGCTGGTATTTCCTGACCGCCGACTACACGTTCGGGACAACGATGGAAGCTGAGGCTTCAGAGGTCATCAAGGCGAACGGCGGCACGGTCCTCGGCTCGGTTCGGCATCCGCTCAATGCCACCGATTTCTCGTCGTTCCTGCTGCAGGCGCAGAATTCGAAGGCGCAGATCATCGGTCTGGCGAACGGCGGCACCGATACGACCAACGCCATCAGGACGGCAGGAGAGTTCGGCGTCGTCGCCGCCGGACAGAAGCTCGCTGGCCTGGTGGTGTTCATCAACGACGTCCACGCACTGGGACTGAAGGCAGCGAACGGCCTTTTGCTCACCACAGCGTTCTACTGGGACCTGAACGACAGGACGCGATCGTTCGGCGAGCGTTTCGCCAAGCGCAATGCAGGCAAGATGCCGTCGATGAGTCAGGCCGGCAGCTACTCGGCGACGCTGGCCTATCTGGCGGCTGCGGCTAAAGTCGCCAACCCGCGGGACGGCGCTGCCGTTGTCTCCGGCATGCGCGCGGCCGGCACGTTCGATGATCCGTTGTTCGGCAAGACGTCCGTCCGTGCGGACGGGCGGGTCATCCACGACATGTACCTGGCCGAGGTCAAGAAGCCCTCTGAATCGACCAAGCCCTACGACTATTACAAAATCGTCTCGGTCATTCCCGGCGACAAGGCGTTTCGGCCGCTCAGCGAAGGTGCCTGCCCGCTCGCGAAGTGAGTCGCCGCGAGTTCTATATCGAACTGGGTTAAACAGCCGCCTTCAGGGCGGCTGCCAGTTCGATCATCGTCCTCGGGAAAATTCAGATCTGTCGAAACTCTCTTGAACGGTCGCGATCTTCCCCGCCGAGGTCGCATGGAACGCGCCGGCACGCGTGCTGTGGCGAGGCCGGCGAGGGCGCCTCGCCTCGGCGGCACCAAGGGATGCACCCGGCCGGCGGATCATGCCTTTTGATGTTGCTGATCAGCTTGCATAACAAGGGCTGAATGGTGCCCAGGGGCGGGATCGAACCACCGACACTGCGATTTTCAGTCGCATGCTCTACCAACTGAGCTACCTGGGCGCCGTCCGGATCGTGTCCGGGAGCGCCGGTTTATAGGCAGGCCGGGCGGCCGTGTCCACCCGTCTGCGACAATTGGTTGAAGAGCCCGGAACTTGTTCGAATCCATGACGAATCCGCGGCCACCCCCGCAAGCCGGCGCGACCGCCCCGCACGGCTCAGTCGGCATCCTCGTCATCGCTGGGTTTACCGGGAATCGCATAGGAGTTCGACAGCCAGCGGTTGAGATCGACGTCGCGGCAGCGCTCCGAGCAGAACGGCTTGGAGGCCTCGACCGACGGCTTGCCGCAGATCGGGCACGGTTTGGCGGGCTTTCCCGCCGATTCGGGCGGCTTAGCTGGCATTCAACCAGCCATAGCGGATCGGGTAGCCCTCGCCTGACAGCAGCGACACCGTCTCATACAGCGGCAGGCCGACAATATTGGTGTAGGAGCCGACCATCTTGACCACGAAGGAGCCGGCAATGCCCTGCACGGCATAGCCGCCGGCCTTGCCGCGCCATTCGCCGGAGCCGATGTAGGTCTCGATGTCCTCCTCGGACAGCCGCTTGAAGCGGACCCGGGTCTCGATCAGGCGCTGGCGGAAACTCTCCTTCGGGGTCACCAGGCAGACCGCAGTATAGACCCGGTGGTTGCGGCCGGACAGCAGCCGCAGGCACTGCGAGGCCTCGTCGACCAGCTCCGCCTTGGGCAGGATGCGGCGGCCCACGGCGACCACGGTATCCGCCGCCAGGATGAAGGAGCCGCGCAGCTCATCGTCGAGCTGCACCGATTTCAGCGCGGCATCGGCCTTGGCGCGCGCCAGCCGGTTGGCGCAGGCGCGCGGCAGTTCGCCCCGCTTGGGCGTCTCGTCGACGTCAGCGGGCCGCAGGGCGTCGGGTTCGATGCCGGCCTGGTTGAGCAGGCTGAGGCGACGCGGCGAACCGGAGGCGAGAACGAATTTGGGACGGCCGAGCATGCGGGCTTTGTCAATCCGAAGGGCGTGAATGCGCGCGGAACCTATCGGAAGGGCTTGGCTTCGACAACCGCGGAAGCGCCGGCGGAACCGCGATTACCCGCTCGCCGCGCCGCCTTTGGCGAATCGCTTGCGGATCCGCAGCAGCAGGCTGTCGCAGACTTCGCGATAGGCCTGCAGGCGTTGCTCGCGGTTGCCCTCCGCGCCAGTGGGGTCCTGGGTCGGCCAGTACTCCACCTCGGCCGCGTTGGTCCGGGTCAGTTCCAGCGCCTTGTGATGCGCCTCGGGTGACAGCGTGATGATCAGATCGAAGTTCAGACCTTCCCAGTCGTCCAGTTCCTCGAAGGTGGTCGGCTTGTGCTTCGAGATGTCCTGGCCGAGTTCGGCCATGACGGCCACGGCGAACGGGTCGAGTTCGCCCTTCTTGACGCCGGCGGATCTGACGTACAGGGCCTGGGGAAACATCTGCTGCAGCAGGCTCGCCGCCATCACCGAGCGAATGCTGTTCTGGCCGCATGCGAACAGCACAGCCTGCGGAGCGCGTACCGCCATCCGCGCTAGGCTTTCTTGAGAGGGAGCATGGCCTTGCCGGAAAACCGGCTTCCACTTTTCCGGGCCATGCTCACCCCTTCCAGTGCAGCACGGAGATCAGCGTGAACAGTCGCCGCGCCGTCTCGAAGTCGATCCGCACCTTGCCCTTCAGCCGCTCCATCAGCGTGTGCGAGCCCTCGTCATGGATGCCGCGGCGGCCCATGTCGATGGCCTCGATCTTGTCGGGCGTGGCAGTACGAATCGCCTGGTAGTAGCTGTCGCAGATCATGAAGTAATCCTTCACGATCCGCCGGAACGGGGTCAGCGACAACAGGTGCGCCACCACCGGGGTGCCGTCCTCGCGGCGGATATCGAACATCAGCCGGTTGCCGGTGATGCCGAGGTGCAGCGTGTACGGCCCGGCCGCCGCGCCTTCCGGGGCGAACAGGTTCTTCTCCACCAGATCGTAGATCGCGATGGCGCGTTCGTGCTCGATGTCCGGCCCGGAACGCCCGATCGATTCCTCATCGAGCGTCACCGCCACGATGCGATTGTCGAAATCATCCCCTGGTGGCGTTTTGTTCATCCGAGATTGAGGCGCAATCCAACAGAGCGTGCATGGGCATCGAGGCCTTCGGCCCTGCCCAGCGTCATCGCGGCCGGTCCCAGCGCCCGCAGCTGGTCCGGCCCGCATTTCAGGATCGACGTTCGCTTCATGAAGTCAAGCACGCCGAGCCCGGACGAGAACCGCGCCGAGCGCGCGGTGGGCAGCACGTGGTTGGAGCCGCCGACATAGTCGCCGATCGCCTCCGGCGTATGCGGCCCGAGAAAGATCGCGCCGGCATTGCGGATCTGCGCGGAAATCGCCTCCGGATCGACGGTCATGATCTCGAGATGTTCGGCGGCGATGGCATTGGCCAAGGTGACGGCCTCGTCGAGATTCTGCACCAGGATGATGGCGCCGAAATCCTGCCAGGACGCCCGCGCGATATCGGCGCGCGGCAAGGTGGCAAGCTGGCCCTGCAGGGCCTGCTCCACCTCGTCCGCCAGCGCCGGGCTGTCGGTCACCAGAATCGACTGCGCATTGGCGTCGTGCTCGGCCTGCGCCAGCAGATCGGCGGCGATCCAGCCGGCATTTCCGGTGTGGTCGGCGATCACCAGCACCTCGGAGGGGCCGGCGATCATGTCGATGCCGACCTTGCCGAACACCTGGCGCTTGGCGGCGGCTACGTAGGCATTGCCGGGGCCGACGATCTTTGCGACCGGCGCGATGGTCTCGGTGCCGTAGGCCAGCGCGGCCACGGCCTGGGCGCCGCCGACGCGGTAGATTTCCGAAACACCGCCGAGCTTGGCCGCGGCCAGCACCAGCGGATTGAGCTTGCCGTCCGGCGACGGCACCACCATCACCACGCGCGCGACGCCGGCCACCCGGGCCGGCACCGCATTCATCAGCACCGAGGACGGATAGGCCGCGGTGCCGCCGGGCACGTACAGGCCGACCGCTTCGATGGCGCTCCAGCGCCAGCCCAGCTCGACCCCCAGCGCATCGGTGAAGCGGTCGTCCTTGGGCAATTGGCGCCGGTGAAACAGCTCGATGCGGTCGCGGGCGAATGTCAGCGCGGCGATGGTTTCGCCGTCGCAGGCCGCAACGGCGGCGTCGACCTCGGCCGGCGTGATGCGCAGGCCAGCGGCGTCGATGTCGAGCCGGTCGAACTTGCGGGTCGCCTCGAGCAGCGCCGCGTCGCCGCGCGCCGCAACGTCATCGACGATGGCCCTGGTCGCGGTCTCGATATCCGCCGAAACCTCCCGCTTCATGGCGAGGAAGGCCTTGAATTGCTGACTGAAATCGGCGCTGGCGGTGTGCAACTTGATCGGCATGAGCGGTGTCCCGGCAGGACCCTGCTTGCCAAGGCCCCCTGCTCAATGGCGCGGCGACAAATCGCCGTCAACCCTCAGCTGCGATGGAAGAAGTGAACAGGCGCTCAGACACCGACGCCAGGCGGGGCGGCGTCTTCATCGAGATCGCTGGCGCCGAGGTCTTCGGGACCGAGATCGGCCAGTTCGCATTCGAGGCATTCGACGTCCAGCCGCACCGCGCCGCCGTTTGCGAACATCAGCACGGCGCTGCCCCCCGGGGGCTCGCTGGCGTGAAACTCGATGCCGAGCAGCTCCAACGCCGTCTCCGGCGCCTCGAGGTCGATGTTGCGGGACTTGCAGGCCAGCACCCGGTCGAACCGCAGCGCGGCTACCAGCCGCCGCGGCGCAACCTCTCCGGCGATCGCCTGGTCCCAGTCGAGGCGGTTCATGCCGACCACCAGCCGTTTCTCGCTTTGCCGCCAGATGATATCGGCAACGCGGACGGCGGCGTCCTGCACATGCGCGGAAATCACCGCCAGATCATCGGGATCGAGAGCAATCAGCTTGCGTTGACCTGTCACGGCAGCCCCTTGCCATTGCGGTGAGTGAAACCTCAGCCGCTGATGCGCTCGATGGTAGCGCCGCAGGCGGACAGTTTCTCCTCGAGCCGCTCAAAGCCGCGATCGAGATGATAGATGCGATTGACCATCGTCTCGCCTTCGGCGGCAAGGCCGGCGATCACCAGCGACACCGAGGCGCGCAGGTCGGTGGCCATCACCGGCGCGCCGCGCAGCTTGGCGATGCCGTCGATGGTGGCGGTCTCGCCATCGAGATGAATCCGCGCGCCGAACCGGGCCAGTTCCTGCACATGCATGAAGCGGTTCTCGAAAATCGTCTCGGTGATGTGCGACGAACCCTTGGCGCAGGACATCAGGGCCATCAACTGCGCCTGCAGATCGGTCGGAAACCCCGGGAATGGTGCGGTCGACACATTGACCGGGCTGAGCCCGGCACCGTTGCGCGACACGCGGATACCGTCGTTGTTGACCGTAATGGTGGCGCCGGCCTGGGTCAGCACGTCGAGCGCCGATTGCAGCAGCTCCGGCCGCGCCCCGGACAGTTGCACGTCGCCGCCGGTCATCGCCACCGCCATGGCATAGGTGCCGGTCTCGATGCGGTCCGGCAGCACGGTGTGGCGGGCACCATGCAATTTGGCGACGCCTTCGACGACAATGCGCGGCGTGCCGGCGCCAGTAACCCGGGCGCCCATCTTGTTCAGGCAGTCCGCGACATCGACGATCTCGGGCTCACAGGCGGCATTGGTGATGATGGTGGTGCCCTTGGCCAAAGTCGCGGCCATCAGCGCCACATGGGTGCCGGAGACGGTCACCTTGGGGAAATCGATTTCGGCGCCCTTGAGGCCTCCGGGCGCCTCGGCGATCACATAGCCGCCGTCGATGGTCAGTTCAGCGCCGAGCTTCTCCAGCGCCATGATCAGCAGGTCGACGGGACGGGTGCCGATGGCGCAGCCGCCGGGCAGCGACACCTTGGCCACATGCATCCGCGCCAAGAGCGGCGCGATCACCCAGAAACTGGCGCGCATCTTCGAGACCAGTTCATAGGGCGCGGTGGTGTCGATGATGTTGGCAGCGGAAATGTGCAGGGTCTGGCCCTGGTATTCGTGGTCGCCCGGGCGCTTGCCGGCCGACATGATGTCGACCCCGTGATTGCCGAGAATACGCTGCAGCTGCGCGACGTCGGCCAGCCGCGGCACGTTGTCGAGGATCAGCGTTTCCTCGGACAGCAGGCCGGCAATCATCAGGGGCAGAGCGGCGTTTTTCGCGCCGGAGATCGGAATGGTGCCATTGAGCTTGCTGCCGCCGACGATGCGAATGCGATCCATACCGATTCCCGCTGATTGCTGTAACCAAACTATAGGGCGGACAAGGCCCCTTTAGCAAATAACCGGCTGATGCCCGCCTGTTCCGAAGGCATCCGCCGAAGCAACTTATTCATGCAGACCGGCTGGAGCCGGGCTGCAGCGTCTCTAGGCGTCGGCCCCCTGGGGAGCGGCAACGGTGGCGGACAACCGGTTGAAAAGGAGCGAAAGGCCGACCCCGAAGGCGCCGCCGACCACTTTGACCATCGCATCGCGGACCTCGCCATGCCGGTCGGGGGTCAGGAACTGCAGCGTTTCGAGCCCCATGGCGGCGCCCAGCACGATCGCCAGCACCAGCCAGAACCGGCCCGGATAGGCCAGCCCGAACAGCAGCCCGGCCACGGCGAACGCTCCGAAGCGCTCCATGCTGACGCCGGCCAGATGCGGCCTGAGGCCGATCGGCGACAGGGTCGCGAACACGATGAAGGCCAGACTGGCCCAAGCGATGGCCAAGATGATTTTTCGCGACATGCGGCGTCATACCCTATTTGGAGCCGCGGCGGCCGCTTCTCACGCTTGAGGGTTAATCGCACGAGCAACCCGCTGGAAATAAGGCAGACTCCCCCCGCCCCGGGATTTGACCCGGTACAGGCGCAACGCAAAGTTCCCGGCGAAGCCGCACGATGCGGTCGCAGGTCAGGAAATACGTCAACTTGCCTGCAGGCGCTGCCAGTTCTCGAAAGTCTCGGGCTTCAGCTCAAACCGGTCGTTCATGCGGGCATACATGGTGCCGGCGACACGTCCCACCGGCTGGAAGTTGTCATAGTCGGTGCGCAAGGTGTCGGGATCGACGACGCCGTCGCGGACCTGCAATCCAAGCACCTCGCCGACCAGAAGATCGCGCTCGGCGCCGAAATTCATCATGGTCACCTTGCGGCATTCCAGCGCCACCGGCGCCTGCGCCAGATGCGGCACCGGCACGAAGACGCCGTCGGACAACGGCAGCTGCAACGCCTCGGGTTCGCCGATGTCGGATGGAAAGGCGATCGAACAATCGACCATGGACCGTGCCAGCGCTTCGTCCACCATGTTGACGACGAACAGGCCGTTGGCGCGGATGTTGCGCGTGGTGTCCTTGGGCGACAGATCCGACTTCACCTGCAGGCCGACCACCACCAGCGGCGGGGCCTCGGAAAACACGTTGAAGAACGAGAACGGCGCGGCATTGACCACGCCTGCGGCCGAAATGGTAGTGATCAATGCGATCGGGCGCGGCACAACGAGACCGCACAGCAGCTTGTAGCGCTGCGGCGCGCTCAGGGTGGCAAAATCGAATCGCATCGTCATGGCAGCTCCGCGGCGGGATGATGGGATTTCATCTAGGCCGGCACGCCAAAAGCCGTCAACGCGCTGCGGCAGAGTTGCGGCAAACTTCAGCCGTTGTTGTGACGGCTGCTGCCGGGCCACGCGAGTCCGCACAACCGCCTGGGATTGCGGATAAAACCCATTCGAAACGGGAATCCGGTGATTTCGCCGCCCCGACCGGGCCTCGCCCGATAGTGCCGCTGCTACACGGACACCGGGCGGCGCAGGAACGCGGCCTGGTAACGGCCGCTGCGCTTGAGGCGGGCGCCGAGTTGCGGATCGACCAGCTTGAACACCGACTTGGCATGGGCGCCGATATCCGCGAACGGGGTCTGCGACGGCTGCAGCCGGACCACCGCCTCGTCGGACACCGACAGCGCGCGAAACGAATGCGCCTGCAGCCGCTCCGAGGCATCGGTCATCAGCACCCAGGAATAATCCTCGACCTGCATCACCTGGTCGACCTCGTCGTCCCAGGCGCACAGCACCACTTCCATCTGCGAGAAGCCGCCGGGATCGGCGGCGAAGGCGCGCGCCGCAGCCTCGACCGCGGCGCTGAC
>LNAP01001303.1_pt1 | contig 26799 bp, 27 predicted proteins | sample 602601 | NCBI WGS metagenome assembly LNAP01 (sample SAMN02440304, study PRJNA202911) | soil metagenome | biome: Subtropical and temperate rainforests or woodlands; isolation source: soil samples (1 kg each in a 20% v/v slurry with milli Q water) were... ... | reverse complement strand
CACCTCCCCCGCCGTACCCTCCCCCGTAGCCTCCTCGTCGCTGCGCGACGCTCTCCCCTACAACCGCCAGGCCCAAGACGCCCAGAACCATCCATGTGCCCCAACGCATTGGCCGTGTGCTCAAACTGGGTCCGGATGCCATGTTGACTACCTCAGCGAATCGTCTTGCGGAGGCTTTGCTCTGCAGCGGCGACCATGTTCGAATCGCAGCCCGACGACTCTGCTAGAGCATTTCCGTCGTCCATGCCTTCTTGCTGCAGCGTGGCGTAGGCACCATCGCCCACAGCGCTGAGCCCAAAGAGAGTCGCGGCAGGCCCGGCGCGCCGATAGACCGAGTTGAAGATCTGCTGCGGAGTGATGTCCACGCCGCGCTTGGGGCATGCATAGACGATGCCGGCGATGAACCTGGTGCTGTATGCCAACGTGGCGATGAAGGCGCCCCCGCTCCCCGGCAGCTCCTCCCCACGGACCATTTGAGAAGCGCGATCAGGATGGTGGTACTTCGGCTCGGCAACCTGTGGCGAAGTGTCTTCTTGAGGGTTGGCTTCAATCGCGGCTGCCAGTGCAACGGCCGGTTTGAAGCCAAGGGAGGCAGCTTGCTGGTACAACTTCTTGGCGGACACCGGATCTGGTGTGTCATCGATGAGCCCGAAGAGCGTGATGTCCCCCAGCGCAGCCGTCGCTGCGCCGCTACCCATCTCGGCCGCCTCCGTCATGCTCTCGACACCGTCGGCCACCTTGTCGTAGCTGATGAGCGCGCGGGCCAGTTGAAAACGCAGCCGAGCCTCGTCAGGCAATGCGGCAACTGCTTCCTCACAGGTCTTCAACGCAGGACCGGCCTTGAGCTGGTCGTCCGCCACTCCTCTAACACCCTTGGGCCGCTGCGGATCGTCAGGATGTGCTGCGAGACGGTCGCAATCGGCAACCGCACTCGCGCTCTGCGGTGCGGAAGCGGGCGCACTTCCGGGCTGTGTGGATGGCCCCGCCGCCGCAAGCGCGGGCGCGGTCGCCGGCCGCGGGGGTGGCGCCTTCATAAGAGCGACCGGCAGCTCGAGCAGGATCCACTCACCCGACGCCCCGCGCTTCTCGGCGTACCCGCGGTAGACAAACACGTCGTCGACGTACCCGTTGAATGTCACGGTCTTCGCCTGAGGGCAACCGCTCTCCAAGCCGACTCGAATCACGCCGAGGAGGCGCTGCAGTGTGATCAGACCTGGTCGACCCTTCGCATCCTTCTCGCTGTGACTAAAGTACCTGTCGTCTTGGCCTCGGATGGTGAGAATCACGTCCGGACTGCACCAGGCGGCGCGATCGGCCACCTCGGCGGTGAGCTCACCGCCTTGTGTTCGCGCGAGAGCGCCGGGCCCAGTGGCAGCGGGCTGTCCGACCGCTGTCGAGACAGCACTCACCGCCAGCACCAGCGGCCCACCGGACCTCAGCCAACCCATACCCCATCCTTCTTACAGGCAGTGACGGTGTCCTCGTAACGTTCGTTGTTCTTGAGGACGATGGTCTGCTTCACCGTGCCGCAACCGGTGGAGGCCACAGTCGATGCGGGTGCAGGCGAAGGCGCTGGTGCTGCTTGCGGCTTGGCTGCCGGCGCTGTTGAAGCAGGGCTCTTTTTGGGCGTTGGCGTCTTCGCTGGCGGGGACGGGCGTTTGGCCGGCGCCTCCGCCACAGGCGGAGGTGCTGGTGCGGGTGGTGGCGGCGCCGCGCGCACCGGCTCCGTAATGATCGTCGTGCCTTCCGCTGTCCTCACCGTTTGCCTCTGACCAGTCTCGAGCGTGTGGTACGTCGCCTCGGAAAGCGCTGGCTTCTCACTCTCTTTGAGCTTCTCCTGGATCACCTTACCGATCAGGGCGCCGCCGGCCGCGCAGAGCGTCGTCGCGAGCGCCCGCTGGTTCTTCCCAGCAAAGTAAGCGTTGCACAGCGCTCCTGCAGTGACGCCGCCAGCGATTGGACCGACGTAGGGCTCAAGCGGCTTGAGCGTGGCACAACCGATCAGCATTCCTGCGGAGACAGTACTCACGACAAACAGCTTCATTGAGAACCTCGATGAATTGACGTGTAGGAATGTTCTCACAGAACGCGGTCTTTGGTTTGCAAATGTGAACCACAAGTGGATGCCGAGCGTTTCTGCGGTCCTGCGCCCGGGCTATGGCGGAAGGCAGATCCCACGCTTGCCGTTCTGTGCGACGCTGCGGCTGCATCCGTCGCCACGATGGCTACGAGTGCATCGCAGGGGGGCATTGAAACCGGGGGGGAATCACATGCCCGTCGAATGTTTTCGCAGCGATGCATCCCTGTGGATCGCGCGGCCGCGATATCTGGTCCTAACGGCGATCCTTGCGGTCGCCGCGACCGTAGTTAACGCTCAGTCCGGGACAGCAGCGCCTGCTGTATCGGGGGGCCAACCGGCCGCCGCGGCAAGTGCACCTGCGGCGAGTCCTCGTGCGCAAACACCGCAAGCCAGTACAGATTCGACGGGCACCCGGGGCGCAACCACAGACAACTGTAAAGACGTTGACATCACCGCAGTGACCGTTTTGAAAGTTGAGCGCTACTTGGCTAAGCCGGGCTTCGCTGCCGGGGAGAACAGTCGCACAAAGCTTGATGAACGCGGGCAACCTGAGCGCGGTGCCGGCGGACCCCAGCCGGAAGGCGACGTGGTTCAGCTTCGAGACGCACTTGAGGTAACCGTAAGCGGCTTGGAGAAACTTGTCGAGGCAGAGCGCTGCTCCAAGTCACGAGCAAAGATTGTGCTGTTCCTGGACGGCAGGCCTGTTCAACGCGCCTTCCCATACCCACCCGGGAATCCAAAAAACGAAGTCCTCCTTTTTCAACTCGAGCGGAGGGAAGATTCACGCGCGCTTTGGACCCATGTCCTCGGAAGGCCATCGCTAACCGATCGCTACATCACAGTGAGCGTAGGGTTGGAGGACGGTTACGCAGTCCCGCCTTCACCTTCTGGCGGAGCGCAAGGGGTTTACATACGTGCACTGCCAACCGGTTGGCTCATCGCTTGGGGGGCGTTGCTGCTTTTACTTCTGTACGCGTTCTTGAGGCTCGCCAAGAAGAGCGATGTCCTGCGCGATCCGGCCCCGGTTGCACCGCAGGCACCTAGTGGACGGCCGAACCCTAAGCCATACAGTCTCGCGCGGATGCAGGCCGCGTTCTGGTTCTTCCTCGTGCTCATCTCCTGGGCATTTCTCGGGCTTGTCACGGGGGACTACACCACCGTCATCACTCCGACGGCGCTAGCGCTGATGGGCATAAGCGCGGCCACAGCGATCGGCTCAGCCACTATCGATGACGGCAAAGCGGCAGCCTGGCGCCAAGCCAACCCTGGTGGTACCTTCTTTGGTCCGCCCGCGACTGGAAGCTGGGTGATGGACATCCTCACCGACGCCGCAGGCGTGAACTTCCATCGCTTCCAGATGGCCACGTGGACTGTCGTACTAGGCATTGTCTGGGTGCATGACGTGTGGGCGAACCTCGCGATGCCCGAGTTCAGCGCGACCCTGCTGGGATTGATGGGCATCAGCGCTGGCACCTACCTTGGTCTCAAGACAACATGCGAGAAGCCTGTATAAGCCGACATCAGCTGCGAAAGATTGAGCGCGCGTCACTCCGACGCATGGTCAGCCGGGTGGTCGGAGCAGGGTTCCGCGCCACGCGTGCGCGCACCAACGAGCAGGTCCGAAAATGCAAACATTCGGCCGGTCGGTAGACTTCCGGTCATGCCACCCGAAACCCGTTGCATCAACAGCGCCCCGTCCGCACGTGAGGCGAACCAAGCGCAGCCATTGGACGCGTTCCTTCGCGGATCTGTCGTGGTGCACGGAGACGGATCTCCGATGGTCGTGTACCACGGGACGAACGTCCCGATTGAGCAGTTCGACCCCGCACTGACGGTTGACGGCGGTCTCCACTTCGGCACCGCGAAGCAAGCTGCCATCCGCGCAGGAGTCACCGGCCGGAACCTGGTGCCAGTCTATTTGCACATTGAGAACCCGCGCCGCAGCCGCGACGCGGGTGGCGCGTGGAAGGCAAAGATCCGCTCGGCCAAAGGAGCAGGCTTCGACGGCATCGTCTACACCAACCGGTACGAGGGGATCGATGCCGTCACTGTCGATCGTGCGCTCCGCGAGGGCGTGGACCTCGACAAGCTGACCGACGCAGAGTTTCGTAAGTACGCGCCGGAGGCGCGCGACAGCTACATCGCATTTCATCCTCGCCAGGTGAAAAGCGCGGTCGGAAATGCCGGCGCGTACCGCCGTGCAGACCTCGACATGACAGACCGGAAGTCCCTGGCGACTGACGCGCTCGATTGGCTCGCACGCTGTGGGGCGATCCCGAAGGCGAAAGCCCGTGCCTGAGACAGCGTCAGACTTCGAAACCTGGTTCGGAGCCAGCCAGGTCGTCCTTCCCGACGGCACGCCGCGACCGGTCTTCCATGGCACGCAAGCAGCCTTCGACGCATTCGACATGGAAATGCTGGGCGTCAACACCCCGCTCGCAGTCTCTAAGCTGGGTGCGTTCTTCTCCGGGACCCGCACGAGTCCGCGCGCTCTCTACGCGCGCATGGACCACAGCAAGCCTGGCCGTGTGATCACCGCGTTCCTCGCACTGCGGAACCCTGCGGTCATTGGCGCCGCCGAGTTCTATAGCCACGTGACGCCCGATCAAGTCGAGAGCCTGCGCACGCGCCTGCTCGCAGTTGCCCACGACGGCATCATCGTCAAGGGCGGTCGCAAGTTTCACAACGCAGACCACTTCGTCGCCTTCGAGGCTGCGCAGATCCATATTGTCCAGGCCTGCGCCGCACAGCCAGTGCGGTCTCACACGGGCCCGGGCGTCTCGGCAGTGCTTGCGCGCGGATGGATCGACAGTCAGAAGCCGCCCCTCACGGTCCTGCCGACAAGCAAGCGCGCACGCACGCCCTCATGACGAAACTCCTTTCGGCCGTCGCCGACCCTGGTCGCACCGTGCAAACAGCTAACAAGACCCGCCTGAACACGCTTCGAAACGAGCCGGTGCGGATAGCAGGCAACGGCGGGAACTTGGCCATGTTCCTTCTCCCTTTAAACGATCCAGCGATTGCCGCGCGGATCGGTACCGAGCGCGTAATCCGGGCGCGCACCGACGACGTCATCAGGACCGAAGGTGAGCTGTTCCGGTCGCATAGCGGGGGTACGGTCAGGGGCGGCCGATACCTCCTCCTGGAAGGTGACACGATCGTCGCAGCGCTCAACGTGACGACGATCGCGCGTCAGGGGACGGTTGCGTCAAACCTGTACGTTGCGCCAGCGCACCGCCGTCACGGGCTCGCTACGCGCCTGATCAAGTTGGCTCAGCGAGATTTCCCGAAGCTCGCCGCCGACACCGCCCTCACCGTCGACGGGGCAGCATTCCTTGGCTATCCGCAAGCTCCAAACCAGTCCGCAGCAGCGGACGGACCACCCAGCGCTGTTGCGCCGCACATGGTCTTCCACGGCACGAACCAAGCGCTCCGCTCATTCGATGTTGGCGAGTCGGGACGCAACTTCTCATGTTCTGCCGGCGCACTGTTCTTCACGGACGAGCTCGCCGTGGCAGATCAGATCGCCGATTACGTCGCTGAGAACGAAGGCGGTACGCCGCACGTCATCGAGGCGGCCGTCACCATCAATCGCCCTCTCGTCCGCGACTTCGCCGGCGAAGCAGTCGACGTGCTCGCGTTAGTTGCTGAGGCAAAGGCACTTGGTCACGACGGCGTCATCGCCCTGAACGCTCGTGATCGGATGCCTGCATGGCCCGCGAACCAGTACATCGCCTTCGACGCCGGCCAAGTTGCCATCGTCGCTGCGCGGCCGTCGCAAGGGTCGGCGCTGCATCCGGCGGACGCCGGTCGTGCCGCCGACACCCTCAGCGCCCAGGATTGGCTGTCCACACACGGCAAGAAGGCAGCACCGCGTGCTTGACCAAGCGGAGCAGAACCTGCGGCGTTGGTTCGCTGGGAGCATTGTGGCCAGCCCAGACGGGAAGCCCTTGGGGGTCTATCACGGTACTGCGGCAGACGTGAGGCGTTTCGATCCAGCGCTGTCCGGTAGCAAGTCGAAGACTGGAGCGCCGCATGGGACCTTCTTCTTTACAGACCGCAGCGACGTGGCTGCCAGCTACACCGTGGCCTGGCAGGGAGACTTCTCCTCGACGTATCACGACAGCGCGAACGTGATGCCGGTCTACCTGAGCCTTCGCCGGCCCCTGAAGGTGAACGCACGCGGCGCGAGCTGGCGCGAGATTCTCTTCCGCGGCGAGGAGATGGACATCAACGAACTTGCGGCCCTGGCGCAGTCTTCTGGGCGCTACGACGGCTTGGTGGTTCAGCAAGTGAGGGACAAGGGCGTCGGACACGTCGACGCCCCGATCTCGACGACAGACCGGCGCGCCATAACAGCCCATGTCGCGCGAGCCTGGTTGGATGGCGCAGGGCAACGAAAGACACCTCATGTCTGAGCCTGTTCCGAGTCACACGGCTTGGTTCACCGGCAGCCAGGTGGTCGACGCGCATGGTGCCCCACTAGTCGTTTACCACGGCACGCGGTCCGCACTTCCTGAGTTCGAGGATCGGCCGACGTTCTTCACGAGCGACCCCCATGTCGCCTCTGGTTACGCTGGCGGCTTCGCCTCACGAGCTGGCGACGGCGGTACTGTCATTCCAGTCTACTTGGCAATACGCAACCCCGTGCGGCTGGACTTCCTCCCGCCCAACACGGCTCGCTGGTATGCGAACAGGCGCCGCAGCTGGATGAACCGTGGATTCGATGGCGCCGTCATCGGGCACGACGTTTTCATCGCCTTCAGCCCGTCCCAGATCCGCAGCTCCATCGATTCGACCAACCTGTTCCAGACCTCCCTGTCTTCGACACTGGTCTCTGAGGCGTCGGCACGAGCAGCGCTGAACTGGCTGAGCCCTCTGCCGTTGAAGCGCCCGCATGTCTGACTACACCGCGGAGTTCAAAGGATGGCTCGCACGCAGCGTGGCCGTCGACGAGGATGGCGAGCCGCTGGTGCTGTACCACGGTACCGCACGCGTGATCACACAATTTTGCCCTGCACGCGAGCACGATGGCATCTACTTCACCACCGATCCGGAGAGCGCCGAGGTGTACGCTGACATGGCCGCCGATGACCCTGCCAGTTCAGGACCGGTGATCTACCCGGTGCACCTGCGGCTTCGTCGCCCGTTGGTCATCGACAACGACGGGTTGATGCTGACCGAGGAGTCGCAGCGCAGGCTTGAAGACACCATTCGGGTTGCACGTCTCGAGGGAAGGGATGGTGTCGTGCTCAGGAACGTCGACGACCACGGGATGGATGCGCCCGCGGACATGTACGTCGTCTTCGACTCAGCACAGGTTCGGAGCGCACTTGGTGCGAGGCCTGCTTTCACGCTGCACGCCACGCCTGCCAGCATGCCCCGTGGCCAGGCTGTTGCTGCCGACGGATTCACTGCCTGGACGCAGGTTGGACCGACGCCGATGGTTTTCCACGGCAGTACGTCTCCCATCGACGAGTTTCGTGAGCCAGCGCCGCATGGGACCTTCTTCGCGACCGCCCGCTCTGCCGCAGTAGCGTACGCGGAAGGCTGGACCGGCTCGCCAGGCTCGGGCCATGTCGCTGCCGCCGAGTTGCACCTTCGCCATCCCGCCCACATCACACGCGCGTCGCTCGAGGCGTTCGAGATCGCCAGGGCTGACCAAGTCGCCACCGCCGCGGCGGCCGCGGGAAGCAAGCAGCCGCTGCCGGATGCCTTCGAGGATTCTGAGCAATGGGCACGCCAGCTTGTGGTGGCCCGACTGCGCGAAGCGGGCTACGAGAGCATGGTGCTGGATAACGACATGCTGCCTGTTGAGCACCTCGCCGGCGACTGGGAGCTGCAGCGCTCTTACGCAGTCTTCACATCCGGACAGGTCGTCCAGGTCCCTGACCCCTACCCTGCTGATGCCGCGTCACCCGAAGAGAAACGCGCGCTCGCAGCCCTGACGATGCTTGAAACCACAACGCCCCGCCCGCGCCCTCATCCATGACCGACCTAGTTCCTACGCCTTCCTTCGAGCAGTGGTTCGCGAACAGCTCCGTTGCAGATGCATCCGGCAGGCCCCTTGTGGTGTTCCATGGCACAAAGGCAAACTTCGACAAGTTCCGAGCACCGGCATGGTTCACGCCTGATAGGCGCACTGCAGAGCTCTTCGCGATGGCCCCGACGGACGACGGCCCCGATGATGGGCTCACGGCCGACTCGAAGATCATCGAGGTTCATCTCAGCCTGCAGAACCCGATTCGAACTGACGACTGGGAGGTCACCGAGTCGCATGCGTTGAAGCGGACCTGGGTCAACAAACAGATCACGGCCGGCTTCGATGGGGTCATCTTTACGAGCGACGAAGGCGAAGTGGAATACATCGTCTTCGACGCCGCGCAGATCCGAAGGGTCGAGAGCACGCTGGTGCTGGAAACAGGTGCCGAAGACCCCAACGATCTCGCTGCGCGAGCTCGCGAGGCTCTCAGATGCATTCAGCGTGCTGAGACGCCACTTGCCGGCTCACTGAAGCTGGCCGCGAAATAGAAAAACAGGCGCGTCGCAAGTAAATTCGGCACCGCGCCGAACCCGCCATCCCAGCACCTTACGACGTCAATCTCGTTCCCTGACGTCGACGCCGAACAAGGTCGCCGCATAGTCGATGTCACCCGCCACAGACGCCTCGATGTGGATGTCGCCGCGTATGACCGCGGCGGCCAGTCGGTGGTTGCCGTCGGTCAGCGGCCACCGCACGTAGCAGTTCAACGCAGGCACTCCAACGTCGATAGCCACGGCGTCATCCGCGAGACCAGTTTCCCCGCCGCGGCATCAGCCGCACCAGCGCCCGTCTCGTCTGGTGCAGTAGGTCAGGGCCTTAGAGACGTGGATCTAGAGGCGTTCCGCAACCCAACGAGCTACGACTGGCGATCGAACTTCAAAGCGGCAAAGCCATCGGCCCCACTCGTCATCTCGCTTGACGCACGTCGCATAGGGCCGGGTGGCCGTTCCGAGGCTTACGTCGAGGCAACATCTACTGTTGGGGATTGCCACCTGTATGGCCTGCGCGGACGTGCAAAAAAGCTCTTCAAAATACCTTGATCAGCGCATGCGCAGCAACAGCGCCGCGGCAGGTGCCAGCTGATCCGATGAAAGCGTAGTCGCTACCCGCATATCAGCGAGCGCGTTTGGGAAGTCATCCTGCAGCGTCAACGTTTTTGCGCGAGACATGCGCGCCAGGTCATCACGCGAAATGCTTCCACGTGCGATGTATCCCGTTCCCCGTTGGAGCCTCTCCCAGGGCCCAGCATCGGCGATCTTGACGACGCGCCCATCGATGCTGAAATTGAGATTGGAATCGTCGCCTTCGGGAAAGCGATCGCGCGCTGACGCGGCGACCTCCTTACTGAAAACCGCGGCTACAGCAACGTCGATGCGTGAGCCATTGGAGCTCAGCACGACGATGGTGTCCCGCCCGAACGCGACTGGCTGCTTGACCGTCACCAACGGCGCGCCGTTCGCCGCCGCGCTGATCGTCCAGGGGGCCAGGCTTGGCGCCCTGTTGTCGACGTTCAGTTGCGCAAGGACCGGCACGGGAAGCCACTGCATCTGCGCCGGCGGAACCATAGATGCTCGGTCAAGTAATCCGCGGTCCACGCCCATCTGCTCGACATATGCCGCTAAGGCCACCACGACTTCTTGCGTCGCGCCGTCCCCAAGCGCACCCTGCTTCGCGAAGAACTGATGTACGCCGAACATCGAACCCTCAGCGACTGATCGATGCTGCCCGCCGATGAACGCCATGGTGCACGCAGAAGCGCACTTTGCGCTTCGCACGAAGACGGACTCAACCTCGTTTGAGTCCATCACGCGCGAGTAGGTGGGAGCGAGGTAAGTGTCTGCGCCGATGCTGCGCAGGTACTTCCCAAGAATCACCCCTCCTGCCAGGCTGCCCCCACCGCTGTCAAAGGCGACGAAGGGGATCGACATTCCGGTGTCCCTGAACGCCGGCGTCCGGAGAAAAGCCGCCAGCTTTTGGGCCGTGTCCAGCGCGATGTCGCCCTGGGCCAGCACCTGCGGTGCGCACACTGCCCCATTCCCGCCGCAGGGGCGAAACACCTCGAAGCGCATGGGCGCCGCGGAGGCGCTTGCGCTGGCCATCACGGCTAGGACTGCGTGGGTCAGTTTCGCGGCAACGTTCATGAAGCGATTGTGAAAGCAGCACCCGTGAAGTGACGAGTTCTCCGTGGGAATCGGCGACATTTGACACGCTTTCGCGACATGTTGGCCAGGGTCCTACCGGAGCTATCGTGGCTTCGCCGGCAGTGCGATGTGCGCGCAAGACGTCTGGACGCTAGCGAACTCTCGCTTTTGGCTTCGAAGCTTCCACCTTCGTAATCGCGAAGCCCGCGTTAGCCAGAGCCTTCGTCAAGAAGCCGAAGCCGACCTCACTTCCCAGCCATTGAACGACAGTTGCGGCCGCAACCGCCTGATCGCTCGAGTAGTTGGGCACAAGGGACTTCATGATCGGCTCCAAGCCTACTGTCCGCTCCTGATTGACGTCTTCCCAGCTGTCTGCAAGCGCCTTTTCGCGCTTGCGATCGTCCCAGTCAAGATCGTGCTTGGTTCGGATGTGGCTCAAGCCCCGATGCGTGATTCGTCTGGTTGTCTGGCGTCCGGATTCGGGCTCGCTCAGCGACAACGTCTTCCCTACTGCCAATGCAAGGGCGGCCACCGTGATGAAGCTCGGAGATCCCTGCTCTGCTTCGAGCCGAACTACCGTCATACGACTGGCGCCTGCCGCGGCGGCGAGCTCGTCTTGAGTGCTGCCGTTGGCGATGCGTTGCCTCGCGATGCCTCGGACCACCTTGCTCTGGGTAGCCCTGGCTTCGTCGACCACTCGGTCGGCTGCTGTCGAATTGGCGGCCGCGCTCATGCCCCCAACTCCAGCGGAGCGCGCTCCACGACACGCCAAGTGTTCGCGACTTCAGCGCAGACGACCCTTACCGAGCCCCCGCGCTGCTGCACAACGCGCGCTCCCTCCGCAACAAGGAAGTCGCGAAACTTCCCAACCACATCTGGGCTCAGCGTCGAAGTCCCCGTGATCGTGAAAGGCCAGCACACAGCGCCCCCCATGACCTCGCAGGCACCGTCGTAGTCGCACAGGTCATAAAGGTCTATCTCGAAGGCATCGTCAACGTGCGTGCTCGGCGTCCGTCGCGATGGCAGTCCGGGGAGGGCCGCGTCGCTCGCCGCATGGATTTCTTTGAAGCGTTGGTATGCGACATCCACAACGGCCTCGTTTTGCCCTTCGGCCTCCGTGACTTCATTGATGCATACCCATATCGTCACGTCATGCCGTTCCAGTGTGCGCGCCATAGTCTTACCTGCAAGTTGAGTTCGTTCATGATACCTCGATGATGCAGGAGACACAAAATGCGCTACGCGCGAAGCATATTCCGACGGGGCGGTGCTCCATGGGGAGGTCACTTTCGCCACTCGGCGGCAGTCCTCCGAACAGCCGAGGCACATTGCGGGACTACGGTTTTCGCCCGGCGCGCAGTGCCTAGTTGCGGCCTGCGCCTATGGCACGCACGCAGGGACGCCAGCCGAGGTGCTCACCTGCAGCTGACGGGATCGCTACTGAGGCGACGCTACGTTGTCGGCCGTCGCGTCGTCGAGGATACGCATCGCCCGCTGGCGTGCCAGCACCGCGCGCTCTAGCTCACGCCAAGGGCCACGCTCTTGCGCATCAAGATGCGTCGCGGCGGGCCAACGTCGGCGGTCACGTATTGTTGTGTCGATGCCGAGCTCCAAGAGGACCTTCAACTTGGCCAAACGGTCTGACTTTGGGCCGTCGATGGCCAGAGTATGGAGAACGCCCTGGCCCTGTCGGTTGGTGCCCGATAGGTCGTGGCCCAGCTTTGTGAGGGCCTCGACCGTACGGGCGAAACGGTACTCCGCGTCTGCGTCCGCAAGTCGCGCCGACGAGATCCCGACGACGGTATGGAGGTCGCCAGGCGGCCGTTCGCGGCGGTCGTTCTGGAAAGCGTACGGCAGCATGGAGATGACCTGATGGTGGTGCGTCTCCAGCAGGAGCCGCAGGAAGTCGTCCAACGACCGGTTCCAGGCAACCTGGGAGCGTGAACCTGAGAGCTGGCGATCGGCATAGTTCACGAAAGCGGCGCGGCCATCCGCGCTCTCGCCCATGGCTTGAAAAAGCGCGGGGGTCGGCAACCGCTGTCCTGTAGAGCGCGCGTACAGCATGGCATGCGACATCACTTGCGCCCTGAGCGAATTCAGGTCGGCGTTTACCTGTGCATCAGGAGATTTAGCTGCGATCCGGCGCGAGAGCGCGTCGAGAACAGCGGAGACCCGCTGAGGGGCGGCGAACAATCCTTTGCCGAGCGTCGGAAGGATCGGTCGCAGCTCACCATCCCCGGCCCTTTTCTCGTCGGCGCGGAGGTCGGCAAACAGCGCACGAATTCCCTCGGGCTCGAGGCGTGCCAGCCCATCCGCTGCGAGCTCGAAATTGCCGTGAGCCAGAGCAAGGCCGACAAGCGTACGGTTTGCGATGCCGTCGACTGGTCGAGCTCGCGCAGAGCCATACAGCCCGAAGCTCGCCTCGCGCGCCAAATCCCAGAGGGAGGGGTCGTTGATGCACTGTGCGGCCGAGCGCACGACCGCCTCTTTCCAGCGATATCTGTTGTTCCTGTCCTCGGAGCCAGAGCTAAGCAAGCGGCGCAGGAGCACCAGCTCCCTTTCCGAAAGGCTTTGGCCCGCGACTGGCAGTTCGTCGGCCCCCACCTCAGACGCAAAAACCCGCGGCAAGAAATCGCTGTACCGCACCTGCCTTGCTACCGCGAGAGTCGTCCCGTCGGCGCCAGGTGCGCGGTCGCGCGGCCGCAAGGGCACGGCGTCGTCCTTCTGGAGCACCTTCATCGATTTGAAGCGCCGATCGACGAGGTCAGCGAACACCTCGAGCTGTGCGAGATCCCTCGACACTGCCGCTTCGTAGGCGGCACCCATCAGTACGCCCTCGGAGAGATCCAGCAGGGCACTGTAGGTAGCTTCATCAAGTTTCATGATGCGATTGTCAAGGGCCTTCGGAATACTTGCAAAATCCAGCTGCACGCAGCATGGGTGGTGCCGCGCGCCAATACCTCCACCGTCGACACGGCCGCACGCCGCCAGGAGCATCTGTATGCAATTCCGAATCTTGGTGCTGCTTGCCTGGATGGCGATGATTGGCATCCACGTTGAGGCATGGGCCTTCAAGATCAATCCGTGTCTTCGTCGTCTCACCATCAAAGCCACCGGGCTGGACCAAGCGCCCATACGGAAGCGCAACTGGCTCTGCCCGAATGCACCGCCTCAGCTGAAGTCTGCCGTCCATGAGCACATGACCATGGCTGCAATTGGCCTTTATCGCGGGAAGAACACGTGGAGGACCAGTCACCGTGATGGGCAGGACGTGGAGCGGTCGATGCACTGGGCGGAGGATGGCGATTGGTCGAAAGAGCCCGGTCTTCCCGTGCACCGGAGCGCAGGCATCGTTTACGGCACTTGGTGGAACGACGATCCGCTGATGTATCTCCGAGGCGGGGACTTTGTGAAGGGCGTATTCACCTTCAAGGACACGATGGACAAAGCTTCGGAGGAGTACCAGGGGGGCGTCTTGAGATGCAGCGTGCCAGCCGGTCAGCACTTGACCAGATGGTCGCACTATGGCGCATTGCAGCATCTGCACTTCCAAACTCAACTGCTGTCCAAGGGCCCGAGAAAGCTGACTACTCCGGAAGAGCGACTTTCCTCGACGGTCGACCTGGCGCTCGCATGGTTGGAATTCGCCTATGCAGTGGCCACAAAGGCGGAGGGCCGGGGAGCGGAGTCCCCGATCACATCCGAGGATGAGAAGCTACTTCGCCTGCCCTCGATCGCTCTGAATCTGTGCCTTAAAAGGCAGCCACCAAACGTCTTGATTCGGTCGCTTTTCACCCAGCAAGGGGCAAACGGGCCGAAGGACCTTGAGGCACGAAACGCTCTCACTGCCGACGTCGCGCTGGGGTCCATGCTGCACCTGCTTCAGGACTCGTTCTCGCCGTCGCATGCATGCCGAGTCGAGGCAACGGTCAACGGCAAAACGGTCGCGGCGCTGAGGGACGTCTACAACTACGCTGAGCAGGATAAGCATGATCACGGGGCGCTCGACCTATACCCAACTTGGTTGGTGAAGCAGGTCCGCACCGGTGAGCACCGGTACTCAAACGATCCAGTGCTCGTGGGCGCCTGGCTAATCGAAGCGGTAGACAGACGCCGGCCTTGGATAGAGGTGCGCGAGCACCTGCTCTCAACAGCCTTTCTGCAGGACGTCAGCAAGACGACTGCGAAGCAGCCCTGCACTACGTTGAACTGACGTCGCTACGTCACAAGGCACGCCCCGCCATCCTGAAAGCAGGGGGCAGGTCAGGCCTTCAACTCGTCCAGAGTTCGGCCAGCAGCCAGCGCGTCCTTGAACCACGCGGGTCGCTTCCCGACGCCGGCCCACGAGTTGCCTGCGCCGTCGCTGTAGGCCTGAAAGCGCCGCTTACCCGTCTTGCGTGCCGCACGCGCCGGCTTCACCTTGCCGGCCGGCGTTGAACCCACGCCGAGGTCCTCAGCCGTAAAGCCATACACCTCAATCGCAAGCTTGATTCGCTCAAGCACGCCCGGCGCTTCGCGCCGGCGCGCCACTGCCTTTTCTCGCTCCAGTTTTGCGATCTGTTTCTCGATTTGCTGAACGGTCGCCATAGATCTGTCCCAGTGATTACGAAATGCCCGATTGTGACGTAGGTCCGTGCCACGTTCGGCACCAGTGCGAGAGGCTAACGTCTGTCAGCGTTTCTGGCCCTGCTATGCCTCTCTTCGAACTCACATCAAACGATTGCACTGCGGTGCAGCCGACAAAACTCGCCACGGCAAGGCTTGCCGCAGCGATAGCGTGGCGGTCAGAGGATTGCACGCTGCGCGCTCCAGGCGCAACGCAGGGAGCCCACGTCATTGATGCCAATCCCGGAAAATGCTGCGTCGATGGTTTCTAAAGGATGCTGACGTTATCGTTTTTGATAATCACACTTAGGTGGTCAGCAACCAATGGGACGACCGAACCGAAGAAGCGGCCACAATCATCGCCAAGATGATCGGTCCAACTATCAGCTTTGGCTCTATGACGATTTCAGGGGAGTCAATGGCCAGTGATGCGCCTGCAAGCGTAGTGATCGGCCATTAAAAAAAGGCGCATGGCGCCTTTCTGACGGGTGCAAGGGCTCGGGTCACCCGTCACCCATATTTGATTTAAGGCCTTCCGTCCCGGCCGTAATGACCGTTGCGTCGGACGGCGCACCCACTGCGGCCGCCGCAATACTTGCAATCAACACCGAAGGCGAGGCCATTTGCTGGAGGCTAGGGCTGATCCGGCGGACCGACTGCCGGTTCCGTAACTTGGCTCAAAGTGACGAATCCGCTGCCTGCAGGACAATTAACGCTCGGGGGCTGTTGCGGCGGGATGTTGAAGTTGCCGGAAGTCGGATACTTTATGAAGTAAACAGTTCTCGCGTCATAAATTGGGGATTGCGGGAAGCCCCAGATGCAACCGCCCCACAGTGTGTAGCCAGGGACCGGCTGACCAGGCCCCCAGACCGCCGGGCAATAGACCATCTCGGTGGTGCACCCATTTGAGAGACCCACAGGTTGATTGGGCACCGTCGCCCAAGAACCTCTGATGCCGCCGCTGCTCAGTTGATCGACTCGGGCGTTCGCGTAGTCCGCACTGCCCTGTGCGTTCGACGCGACAGACACGGCGTAGTTCGCGGTGTTTTGCGCTCCGCCCCCCACCGACACGGCGTAGTTCGCGGTGTTCTGCGCGCCGCCGATGTTGTTGTAGATGTCACCGAGGTTGATGGAAGCCCCTGCCCGAGGGCCCCCTGCGACTGAACTCGCGGGAATCGGAGGCGCAGCGGACGAAATGGTCGCGGCCAGGAGTAGCGCCAGCGCCAGCGCCGTCCGAAGCAGTTTGCCTGGTTTATTGGTCATGTTGGTTCCGTTTAACAGGGGAGTGGCATCCCAGATGCCCAAACTATATATTCAAAGCGCAAACCGCGCGAAAGTCGGGGTACGAAGCCCGTCGGTTTCGGGCTAGAGGAGTGAAAGTTACAAAGAACCTGGCTACGAGCCCTCTCCGAGGTGCCACGTGCAGCGCTTTCACTGCCGTTCGCCCGTATCCATAATCCCTCCACCATTTATCCGGCGTATCGGGTTCAAGGGACAGATGAGGGTCGTGGACCGTTGACCCGGAACCGAAATCGAATAGCCCACCGCGCCTTACAGCATCGACCTGCGGGCCGTGGCCGCCACCGCTGGGAGTCCAAATGTCGTTGCAACAAGACGGTTGACGACCAGCGGAGTCAGTCGCCATCTCTCTGACCCAGCCCGACTTTGCCAGGCCAGTTCTGATGTCCGCTTAGGGGGTGTCAGAACTCCACGACAGGACGACGTCGCCAGATCCCGCTGGGCATCGCCATGTGGACTGAGGCCAGCCGTTGACCTGCTTGTCCTCCTGGCGACCTCGGATGCACATGTATGTGGTGCGGTCCCTCCCGTTGTTGAAGTACTCCTCGCCGTACTTAGTCACAACGCCGCCGGAATTGGCGGCCGCCTCAGCGGCGCCAGCCCTGGCATTCGCGTTTTCGGCCGACTGGTAGGCGATCGAACCTAGGTTGTAAGCCTGAGTGGCAGTGTTGTATGCGGTGCTGCCGAGGCTATACGCAGCGTTACCGATATTCACGGCGCCGTTACCGATGTTCACCGCGTTGTTGATCTGGTTGTAGATGTCGCCCTGACTAATCGAGACCCCAGCCCGAGGGCCGAACGCCACGGAGTTCGCAGGCACCGGAGGCGCTGCGGAGGCAGCCGCGCCCGCGCAAAGAACGATGCCCGCGAGAAGGAAGCGGATGAGGGGGTTCGGGTAGCAGATCATCGAGACTTACTGTGTTTAGGGCGCGAGGGCGCCGAATATAGATTCATCGGGAGGTGCCCGCAAACAAATCGCCAGGCCCACGGCGCAAGATGCGCTCTCTTCCACTTGTTATAAGGTCGGAGCGATCGGAGCGCTGGCTGTAGGCCGCATCAGAGCGCGTATTTTTTTTTGAGCCGTGAGTTAGTGCCTGAACACTAGGATTTCGGCAAAGACGCGTGGAAGTAGACGGGTTAGGTCATGTAGCAGTACTGTTGTGCCACAGCTGCCGCGCCGCCGATGCCAGAAAGGGGGGCCCCCGAACCATTCAGAAGTTTGACCTGCCAGTAGGTGCCGTAGTCAAGTGCGTAATGGTTAGTGCCGCCGTCTGGTGACGATTCCATAGTGGGGATCAACTGAATGATTGGCGTGCCCCCAAGTCCACAGTTCGTCGGTTTCGCGACGATGGAGTCGTTTGTCACCTCCGTGGCGCCGAAAAAGACAAGGTGCGTTGTCACGTCCTGAATCCTGTACCACTGCAACGTCCCGCCGTTCAGGTTTGCACGGCAAATAAACGTCGTGGAGCGTGCGCCAGGAACAGGTACCGAGTAGCCAACCGCACCCGCTGCGGAGCATGCGCCGTTTTGCACTGCGGGCTGCAGGAAGTCGCTCATCGGCGTCCAGATGTTGTTGAAGCAGTACAACTGACGGCCCGCGGAGTCCGTTGCTACTTGCCCTTCTGTTGCGCAGGCGCCGCCGGCAATCGCTGCTGTATTGACGGGCGTCCAGCGAAGCGTGCCAGACCCGCCTGTACAAAGAACCAGACTCCCCGAGGCTCCAGCGGTGGACAACGCGGAAGCGCCGGGCTCGAGACACGCGGCCCCGGGTGCATACGAGCCAGTCGGGACCAGACGGTTCGCTGCCAGCTTTCCGGACGTCGCGACCAGTGCCTCTCCCGTTGCACTACCGCTGTCCATGACCGCGAATCGGCCGTTGGAACCACTGAACGCACCTGGTGCCTCCGACACAAGCATTCTGCCGTTGGCAATGACATCGATCGCTCGAACACCACCGTTGTAGCCGGGTGGGACGTCATTCGGACTTAGGCAATTGAAGCCGCCGCGACCATCTGCCTGAAGCTTTACGCAGTTGTTGACCGTCACTTCACCCGTTGTGTCGAGGGTGTTGTTGATCGTCACCGGGCCGTTCAATGTCGATGAGCCGCCGACAATCTGGTCGCCGGCGAGCGTCAGATTCCCCTGGAAATTGGGATCGCGCGGGTCGTTCACCACAAGGAAGCGGCCGAAACCGCTAGCACCGTAGCCGGCGCGCGCGCCGACTACACCCGCAGGTCCTCCAGCGACTGGATTTGGCGCCGTGGCACCGTTGATCCCACGCATGTTCGCCGGATCGATGTTCACCGAAGCGAGGACGTCGCCACCGACGCGATCGATGAGAGAGCCGATCTTGACGCCATCGATGTCGTTGGTGCCAGGCCTCCGAACGGGGGCGTCGATGTACACCAACGCCGTTACGTTGCACGCCGAGGCCACGCATCCCGCTGGGATCTTGCGCAGCTGGAAGCGGTAGCGACCAGAGTTGATCAGCGCTGTGTCGGCAGTTCCCGCCGCGAGGTACTCCATGGCCACCAGGTTCGCAACCGTAGGCGCATTTGACTGCCCTGCTCCCGTTCCGGCGGCCAGCGTGACGCCTTTGACGGTGACGGGTTGATCACGCTGGAGCGCTGGGTAGTTCTCCATCGTGTAGTTGTTCGCTGCATCCTTTAGGAGGTTCAGGACGTCGCCCTCGTTGCGTCCCATCGACCGTTGCGACTCAAGCTGAGTGGCCTGGATCTGGGCAGCGGCGATGAAGGCACCGATGACCAGCGCCAGCAGTGCCGACAAGACCGACATGCCGGCCTGACGTTTCATGGAACGACCGCGTCGCGTAAGGGAGTGCATTGGCTTCATGACTAAGGGACTGGACGCCTGCGAGGAATCGGGGTGGTTGCCGCGGAAGGGTGAGACCCGACAGACGCGTTCCACAGGAAAGGGGCGGTGCCGTCGCTGTGTGGCGACGGCACGCGAATGCGCGGAGTTACTGGCCGCGGCCGAAAGTGAAGTTGATGTTGCTGAACGCGTTGGCATCGCACGCGGTGGCGAGCGCAGGCACGTCGATCGCGCCATCTGCTGCCTTGACCGCCGTGCCGCCGACTGCCATCCGGCGCATGAGCTGATCGCTGCCGAGGATCAGGTCCTGGCAGTCTTCGCGACGGACGTTGCCGTAGGTCAGCACCAGCGAATCGTTCGGAGAGGTGATCGTCGCGGGCGCGAACTCGATGGCGCCGTTGTAGACGTTCTGTGCAGTGTTGGTGCCGGCGATGCGCAAGCGGGCCGGCACGATCGACGTGACAGCGGTCGCCGTCGTAACCACGCCGTAGAGGTTGGTGTTGCCATAGAGCTTCTGTGCACTTGCCACCATGGTGACGATCTCTGCTTGCGCTTGTTCGACCCGTGCCTTGCGGGTGGAATCGCTGTACTGGTTGTAGATCACAGCGGCGACGGCGGCCGTGATGGCCAAGCCCAGCAGGACTGACACGACACTCATGCCCTTCTGGGTCGAGGCGTTCGAGGTTGCGCGCTTGCGGAAGATGAAATTGGTTTGCATGGAAAGACCTCTGGTTGGAAAGTTGTGTAGGAAATGCTCAGGGCGCTGGCGAAGCGCGCTGCGCGCGCTCCATCAGCTTTGCGGTTGGGTTGCTTGCGTCGCTCAGGCCGGTGGTGATCGTCATAAGCCCGATGGACAGGGTGACGCCGATGGAGCCGACGCCGACCAGCAGCGCCCAGCCGAGCGCCTTTGCCGATATCTGCACGCGTTCCTCGAGGCGACCCACCTCCTTCGTGCCCAGCTCGACCATGGCATCGCCGAACGATTTCACGGAGTCCATCAGCTCTGCGAGGCGAGCGCGCACCGAGACGGGCATCAGACCGCGCCCGAAGGCGGTGTCGTAGTCCGACGGGTTGTCGTCGAGCGATGCGAGGATGCGGGCAAGATGCCAGCGCAGCCACGGCGTTCCGGATTGACGCAACGCTTGCAACGCTTCGCGTAGCGACTTGCCCGAGCGAAGCATCATTGCCAGGGCGCTCAAGACGATCGCGGCGTTGTAGTCGCGGTACAGCGCCATGGCGGGCCAGTTCTCGACCTTCAGGCGCAGGGGCCCAGTCCACCGCGGCAGCGCCACAATCAATGCGGTCGTGGCGGCAACGATGGACACGACGATGAGGATCGCGTACGCGTTGATGAACTCGGAGATCATCCGGACCACACCGTTGAACCCGGTCCACACGGAGTCGGCAGACCCGGAGGCCACCAGGTCCGTCACGATCTTGGCGGTCAGGATGCAGATTACGGCGACGATCGGCGTGCCGACGACAGGAACGAAGAGTTCCTTGACCAGCGTCTTGATCGCACGCTGCTGGAATTCCACCGCTGCGGCGCCCAACACCATGGCCTCGACCTTGGCTTTGCTCGCATCGTCGACCGTGCGCAGAAACAGCTGGTCGGACTGAGGCGCGATTCCGTAGACCAGTTCGGACAACGTGTCACCCTTGCCCGCTGCCAAGCGTCCGGACATCGCGCGAACGACCCGGTAGGACGTGTCGTCCTTCAGCATCCGCGCGTTGGACGCCTGGCGCTCGAGGAAGTCGCGAAGGCCTACCTTCCGCTGAAGGCTGTCCGCCAAGTTTCTGTAGAAGTACGCACGGCGGAACGACCACAGAAAGAAGTTGAACCGCAAGAACAGGTTGTTGAGCATCAAATTGCCGCCGAGGTTCGTTGCGAGGCGCCGAGCTTCTTCCGGCGTACGTAGCGCGACCAAAGGTCGAAGCGCGCGCACTCTCGAGCGTCTACGCCGCCCGTCAGTGCCTTATGCAAGGTGTGTTCAAACACCGTCTTGCCGGTCATGTCGATCGACTTGAGGTCGCCGTTCGAATAGGAGGAATACACGGCCGCCGCTTCGGCGTCGTCACCCTTGCGGACCGCGCGCAGCCAGTCGTCATCGGGCATCAACATCTCTGCGACGACGGTGAGGCCGACGGTGCCGCGCTGACTGCATTCACTGCACCCGCCTAGCCGCTTCCACCGCAGTGGCTGCGCGTCGAACTGGATCGCAGCCATGTGACCAACGATCGTCTTGATCAGCGGATCCTTTTCCACCGCCTCAGGCAAGTGCATGGCGCAGTGCGGGCAAAGCCGAGGAACGAGTGCCTGATACGCAAGCAATGACAGGGTGTTCGGGCCGGTGAGCGTCTCCCGGTTCATCCCGATCTCCGGATTGACGAGGCGCGGCACCATGCCGGACAGCAGATGGGCGTGCAGAGTCCCCAGCGCCATCGCTCCGGTCTCGGCGAATTGTTGGGCGCTGTTCGCGCTGATGCGGTCGCGAATTTCGCCAACGATGACGATGTCGTTGTCGCCCCGAACGATCGCAGCGGCGGCTTCGCCGTAAGCGCGAGCCGAGCCCACCGGATCGGCCAAGTCCCGCTGAATCGGGATCTGATGCGCCTTCATCGAATACTCGACGGGATCCTCGACGGTGTAGACCGCACACTGCTCCGAGTAAGGGTTGAGGTCGACCCACGTCTTCAGTGTCGAGCTCTTGCCGGAGCCGGTGACGCCCGCGATGAAGCCCATGCCCGAAGGCGTCTGCATCACCTCGTTCCAGATCTGGATCTGGGAGGGCGCGTAGCCCAGCTCTTCGAACGTGCGCGCCTTCTGCTGATCGCCGACGGGCAGCAGTCGAAGAACCACCTTTGGCCCCTCGGCGCCGCGGAAGCCCTGGAAACGCAGCTTCAGGTCGTTACCCGGGATGTCCGAGTAAGGAATCATGCAGTAGTCAAAGTTGTCCCTGGAGAACAGGGGCGAGTTGTTCGACTTCTTCTGCTGCTCGCTGTTGAACAGCTGCATCATCACCTTCTCGAGGAAGGCAGCCGGATATTCGCCGCGTCCTTCGGTCCGCATCGCCTCCATGTAGCCGTCGATGCGAAAGCGAACCCGGCCAGCGGTACCACGTATCTCGAGATGGATGTCGGTAGCGCGGTTGGCAACAGCATAGGCGAGCAGTTCGTGCGCAACCTGCATGTATTCGTTGGCCACACGCGTATGACCGTCCTGGCCCGCGCTGGCCTTCGTCAGCTCAGCAATCACGGCAAGATCAGCATCTGCGACCCGGACGCTGTACTGTGCCGAGCGCAGCTGGCCGGTCAACGAGTGCAGGAGCGTGTCACCAGCCTTGCAGTGAATGATCAGCGCGTTCTTGCCACCCGTGAGCTCGACAACCGCAACATGCCGGCTGTCTTCCTTGCTTAGCTGCACCGTCGGCCTGTCGCCGATGCTCAAGAGGCGTGAGTACGGCGGGATATCGCTGAACGTCTTGATGCGGGACGCAGCTGCCTGCGAGCCTTCACGAACAGCGACGTTGGGCTTGTTTGCTGCCGGGGCTGCTGGCGCACGCGCCGGAGCTGGGGCCGGCGGCTTGCTGCTTGCACGATTGAATAGCATCGCTCAGAACCCCTCGCCGACGCGGAGCACACGCGTTCCGCACTGAGTGCCGCGGCGCAAGTGGCCGTCGTCACAGGGCTTCGTGAGGAGAAGTCCGCGGCCGTCCACGCCAGCGATCTGCTGGCCGTACAGCGTCATGCCGATTTCCGGGTCAATCCGGCGCTGTCCGAACGTGAGTTCGGCGATCCATTGCCCGTTGCGCGACGTCAGCGAGTGCAGAACGACACGCGGGCGGGCCGCCTCCGCGGCACGGCGAGCGGCCTCCCGCACCTCCGTTTCCGATGGAGGCGCCGGCGGCGGAGGCGGAGGCAGCGGGTTCAGCTCGGCCTGCGCATCCGCGGCTTCCTTGGCCAGGCGCGCGATTTCCACCGTTTGCTTCAACCGTTGCGCGTTCGCCAAGTCTTCAAGGGTCTGCGCTTGCGCGACACCGCCGACCAGCAGCGGCAAGAGGAGCAAGGAGACGGCGCGCATGCAATCAGTGGTTCGAGACATAGAAGTTCCCTGTGAGAAGCGCCTTAGCGCGAGTGAGTGGTTCCTGCTTGACGTCACCGACATCCACAGCCCATCCGGTCCACACCACGTTGGGAGGAGCGGTCATGAGGGCTTCCGCCAACTGGGGAAGCGCCGTCGAATTGACTTCGAAGCGACCGGCCGCCAACGCGGTGGGGTGGCGAAAGTTGGGCGGCACGCCAGGCGTCTGGGGCCACAGCGCGCCAGCGCCCATCTGCACCGCCAGCCCGGCAGCAAGCCACGTTTGCAGCTTCGAGGCATCAACGCCCTGGAGGAACGCGGTCAAGGACGGCAGCGGCGTCGCCGGGTCGAGGCGCTCAGGCGGAAGCTCCTGCTTCCAGGTCAGCCGGGCCTCGTTCAGATTCATCAGCGACGATGGCTGCAGCTCCAGGAACGGCAGCGCCGCGCGAAGGGATGCGTAGGTGCCCGTGGTGCGTAGCAACAGGACCTCGCAACCGCCGACTACCGAGCAGCCAACGCGCGTCACACGCCATCCGTCGGGAATGAGCGGCAGGCGCTGGATGAATGCGAAGGACGCCTTCAGAGCCCCTCGCTGGATGCCAACGTGCTGACGCTCTTCGGCCAATGCTTTCAGGTACTTGGGGAGCGGATCGGCCGCTTGCGCGGCCGCGATGCGCGCCAGCCGCTGCTTGTCCTTTTCCCATTTCTGGTAGTACAGGACGCCACCGACCATGCCAGCCAGGACCAAGGCCAGCAGAGCAACCTTGGCCATGTCGACGGGAACTGCCTTGATCGCGGTAGCCTTCCCGGCGTGAGCTGCGATGTCGACCAGCAGGTTGTCGCGCTGCAGCGCATTCGGGTACTTGTCGTCGTCGTCGGAGTAGATCGAGATGCCGGGATGATCAGTCAGGTACGGACGGGCGCTTTCCCACGCCTGCATGCTGTCCGCTTCCAGCCGGTCGTGCACTGGCAACCCGTTGATGACGACGATGACCGCGTGCTTGCCGCTCTCGGTACGCACATTGAGGAGTGCGTGGTCGTGACCAGCAGTCCACAACGCAAAGGCCGCGGCGAGTGAGTGCGCGCCATTTACCGGCTTGCTGTCGTCGGGCGTCGTGAAGAAGCCAGCCTTGAGGCGCCGAACCATCCGCGGCTTGCCGCGGAATTCGACGGACTCCTCCGCCGTGGCGATCGCCACCGCGGCATGCCGCGCGGTCCGCTGCTTTGCGTGCTCGCGGATGCTTGCAGCAGGACTGCCGGCCATGGAAAGCAGGTGCCAATCGAGCTGCCCATAGAAGACTTTGCCGTCAGGCGATTGGTATGCAATGGATGCCATCCAACACCCCTTACATCTGCACCGCGCGCACGACGATCATGAAGTCCTCGCGCTTGTAGCCGACCTTCCGTGAGCCGCCCAGGCCGATCGACAGACCGTCGGCCAGCGTGCGTGCATCGCCCGAGGCGGTACGGCGCGACAGGCCCGTGACAACCATCGCTTCGCCCGGCATCAGCCGAATCGTGGTTTGGTCGTCGGTACCCGACGTCACGGGCGTCTGGACCTTCTGGAACGTCTGGCCAGAGCCCGCAGAGACGTCGAACAGGCTCAACAGTTCAGTCAGCGAGACGCCGAACTTCAGCAGGATCGCGCCGTTGTCCAAGATCGCGGGCTGCACCAGGAACTTGTCGCCCGTCACGATCGAACTGGTCTTCAGGCCCGGAGCGCCGGAGCCCACGGACGATGCCGTCGCGGGAGTGGTTTCGGACAGGTAGCCATCTGTCTTCAGGTTCGCCTTCCGCGCCCACTGCCGGTTCATGGCAATCATCGAGAACGGGCGGAACTGCGCCGTGTTCGATGCGGTGTTGAGCAGGTTCAGGACGGCGGACGAGTCGCCGAACCGGCGGGCACTGTCCCCGTTGCCGCCATCCTCGGGCCGCAGGATCGAGTAGCCGATGTTGCCGCTGAGCGAACTCGCGAGGGTTGCGGGCGAGCTCACCACAGCGCCCCAGCTCTTCGACAGGCTCTGGTAAACGATGTTCCAGTTCACGCCACGTTCGTCGCCGTCATTGGCCGTCACGCTGTACACGTCGATCTGGATGTGAGCCTGGCGCTGCATCGCCTCGCTCTCGTGCTTGAGGATCTCGCGCACCCGGCCCATCACGTCCTTGGTCGCAGTCACGGTGAAGCGCCCGGTGCCTTCGCTCAGCGTGACGTCGCCGCCCGAGGGCTTCACCATGTTTTCGATGGACTTTCGCAGGGAGTCCAGCGCGGCGATCTTGCCGGTCTCGGTCAAGTCGAGGGAGGTCGTCGTCGACCCGTTGTTCCCGCCGCCACCGCCCGCGCTCGAACTCGATTGGCCATTGTTTTGGCCGCTCAGGCTCATCTTGAAGTCCTGGCTGCCGACGAACGTTGCAAGCTCGAAGCTCTCGGAGACGAAGCGCTCGATCACGACCACGCCGTCGCGGTAAGCCCAGCTCAGATTCAGCCGGCCCGTGACCTGATCCAGGAAGGACGCGAGCGTGCCGTCATGGCGCATCTCGATCGAATCGATGTCCGTGACGAACTCGCGGTAGGGCGTCGGCGTCAAGAAGACGCCGGGCGGCGCTGCCAGCGGCGTTCCCGCGGCGGGCAGATCCGGCAGACCCGCCGGCGTCTTCTTTGCACCTGGCAGGTTGGGCATGAGCGGCGGCACGACAGCGCCGGTGCTTGGCGAGAAAGCCATGCCCTGCTGCGCCATGTTGCCGGTGGGGCCGTTGGCGCCGCTCGGGCCTTGGTACACGTCCTGTTTCACGCGCACCGGCACGTTCGTCAGACGCGAGATGCGCTCTGCGACGACACCGATCTTCACTCGCCCGTTGGCATCGTCGAAGTTGAACTTGAAGTTCTCCATGAAGATGGGAGGCAGCACTTCGTCACTCTGCACGTCGGCCATCCGCGCACCAATCCAGGCGCGCGAGGCGCGGCGCGAAACCGGCGCATTTCGAGCCTCATTGGCGCGGCGGTCGACGAAGGCAGTAGAGCCAGGCGTCGCAGCATCGACCAGGAGGGGGTCTTGCCGAATGCCTGAGCGAACCTGACTGGCTTGATCGGTGATCTGACCGCCCTCTTGCGCGATGCGTTGCGGGATCCCGCAGGCGGCCAACGTGCCTGTGGCGGCCAAGGCGAAGGCGAGTCGGGTGAGGCGATGAGTGATCATTGGCATTCCTTGGCTTGTTCGCCCTTGCGCGTGATGCGCGCCAGGGGGGGGGTGTTCGGGTAAAAGCAGACTTCCAGCGGGTACGAGCTGTACGCAATGCCGGGCGAGGCGAGTTGGGCGGTGACCGCGTCTTCGAACGAGCCACTGAAGGAGTCGGGCGCCTCCACCATCACGTTCTTCGCTGCGTCCCAACGCACCCGCCAGCCCGCCTTGGCGGCCCAGCGCTGAAAGGTGTTGGCCAGATGCACGTCCTTGATCGCGACATCCCACACCTGCGCAGCTGGGGGTGGCGGTTCCGCAGCCTTCACCGGCGTGACTGCGACAGGCGACGACGTTGCGGCGAGTTGCTGCGCTGCTGCCGGCATGTTGGCGGCCACCACGGTGTTAGCCCGGGCTGGCGTGCCATCTGCACGGCGAACCTGGTTGCCTGCGCTCGCCGGCTCAGACGCACGCACGAGCGTCACGCTGTTCTGTGGCGTGGGCGGCAGCGCCGCGCGCACCACGGTGCCTTGTGGCAAGAGCGT